>Ga0181358_1001039_pt1 | contig 12764 bp, 24 predicted proteins | sample Fa13VDMM110SD_FD_130096 | JGI IMG/M metagenome (GOLD analysis project Ga0181358, IMG submission 130096) | Freshwater viral communities from Lake Michigan, USA - Fa13.VD.MM110.S.D | ecosystem: Environmental > Aquatic > Freshwater > Lake | place: USA: Michigan | collected 2013-09-24
CGTATTTTTTGGCAAGATTAGTTTCGCTTTCAGTAATATTAATTTCAGTTGTAATTCTTTTTTTAAATGAAGAGCCGTCAACTTCAACACTATCTTTCATATTTAGCCCACCGCCACCGCTATTTGCAATACCAATTATTTTTCTTTCGGCTTCTTGAATTACATTTTCTATCCAAGAATCATTACAAGAAATCACTTTAGAGATTACTTTCCATTTTTCAACACTTGGTATAGCAATTCCCCAACTATCATCTTCTCTTACCGATTTTCTTAAATAACCACTTGCTCTAAAACCACATTCTTTATCTATTTGAGATAAAGTTTTCCCACTTAAATTATACAAAACTTTTAATTTATCTTTAATTTCTGATAAATTAGTTTTGTGCATATTGCCTTTTTTATCAATCATTTTGCTTAAATCGGTTGCTTTAGGGAATGAACTTATAAAATACCAATACATAGATTGGCGTACCTGAAACCCTGATTTTATTGCATAGTATTGAAACATTGGTAATTGTCTATCCATACCAAACATAACACAATATCCACCGTGTTTAAGAGTTCTAAAACTTTCCTCAAACCATTTTTCCCAATAATCTCCTGTTGGCATATCCCACTTATTCATAAAGTCAGTTGCCTTTTTGTAATCAAACTTTCCGTCAGGACGAATGTAAATTTCACTACCAAGTGCATAAGGCGGGTCGCTATAATTTATATCAAAAGCAAAGTCCTTTTGCTCTTGTAAAAATTCTAAACTATCTTTTTGTACTATCATTTTTGTTGTTGTTTTATTTTTTCGATTCTTTCGTATTCTTCTAATTCAAGCCAACCGTCAGAGGTTTTATCTTTACCAACCCATACCCACTCAATATTATTTCTTGTCTTTGTAGTAATCCCAAACAACGGCGTTTCAATCCTTATATCATACAGGTCAGCCGTTTTCATTCTTACTTTTGATTTTACGCTTAAATGTACTAACATTTGGTCAGCAGTAGCCCTATCTTCTGCTTCCATTATTAGCGGTTTGTCTAATCCCCTAAAATAATATTTGTAAAATTTGGTTTTTTCCATAAAATAAAATAATTCTATAAAAATTATTTAAGTTTATTATAGGGTTAGTTTAATTTATTTACGGACAAATGAAGTATTTTTGTTTTAATAACTCATTATCCATAGTGTGTTGTTGTAAAGTTTCTTGGTAAGAGGCAGGGAGTTGTTACCCTGCCTTTTTTTTTACTCATAAGGCAAGTCCTCAAATTCATTTTCATCAAAAAGCAAAACATCTCCTACAATACAATCGTGAGGATATATAGCCTCGTTTAAGTGGGCTATGCTCGTAGCAATTTTATTTATAGGATAGTTTTTAAGTTTTCCCTCTTCATCTATTAAAAACATTTCCCCATTATTTAATCTGACTATCTCTCCCATAGCATTAGGGTCGTAATTACATACTATTTTTCTTGCCTCAACAAAAGAATCTACCTTTATTTTACTTCTCGTTCCGTCTAATCTATATAAAATTGCTTCCATTTATGTTTCTCTAATATTTACTTTAAACAAAGGTATTTCAGTTGCTTTTTTTCTTTTTCCAAATTCAGCCCCTTTAAGTTCGTCACACTCCTTTTGAATTTCTTGCCTTGCTCTAATGATAGTAGCAAATGGGGTTAGTTTAGAGTTTGACATTTTAGCCAATAGGTCTAAAGCGGTCATTTCTTTGATTTCCTCTCCCACTTCTTTAAAAATGTAGGTAGCAATCAAATCGTCATCGCTTTCCCGTAGCTTTGGCATTTCTTTTAAGAGTAGGTGTACCCTTTCCCTAACCGTTTTTAATTCTAAAAATTGTGGACTTTTCATAGCATTTTACTGATTTCAGGGTATTTATTTTCAAAAATCTCATAAGTATAGTAGGCACTAACAAATTGCTGAATCGCAAAGTGCATCTTTCTACTTTTTGAAACCCTATCAATTACTTCTTCGTCAGTACCCTCAAACAAGTCTTGTAATTGAATTGGAATTTCAGAATCATCGCAAGTAGTAAACATAGTGCTTAAAGCAGATATAATTCGTGTTTCAAAATCAGTAACGTGTTCGGGAATCATACCCTGTTGTAACATAGAGTTGACTAATAGTATAGAGATAACCATTTGAGAATCATTAAAATCTTCCATAATTTTTAATGACTCTTCGGCGCATCTTTTAGTTCCGTTTTCTTTTGTTGCTTGGACAAGAAATTCTGTTATAATTTTGTCCCCATCGTCTTTGCTAATTCCTATCATCATACTTATTTTTTAACTTTAAAAACAAAAGGTGTGTTACTCGTTTTTTTGTTCAATTCTAATAAAATAGCATAAATTTCACGCATTTTTTTTCGGTCAACTCTTTGCTCTTGTAAAGTTCTAACAGGCTCTCCGTTGAAGTACCAAAAATATTGACCATTTATTAATACCCCGAATTTATAAAGGTTTCCTGACGGAAGTTTTCTTGCGTTAGAGATAACCTCATTAAGCACGTTAATTTTTATTCCTAACTCCTCAAACTCCGTCAATTCATAAGTAACTTTGTTTTCAAAGGTAGAAAAAGGTGTTGTCTGTAAATTCATAATCTTGGTTTTATAAGTACAAATATAATAGAAAATAATTAATTCCAATAATAAATAATAAAAATATTAAAAATTATTCTAAATAATAATTAAATGTTAGTAATCTACTTCAGTAGAACGGTCAATATTGTCGTAGTATAGTTGCTTCCAAAGCATTTCACGCTCATCAAAATAGTTTTGTACAATCTTAATGTTTTCAGGTGTATTTCGGTAATATATGCAGTCAGTCTTCCAACAAAAAAAGTCTTTTCCAAGTAATTTTGATAGTTCGTACATCATATAGAAGCAGGAATATCTAATATCAGCATAAACCATACGAAGTTGCTCGTCTTTAGGTTTAATGGTAATACTTTCAACATATTCGCCTTTCTCCCACTTTTCAAATACTTTCTCCCTACCTAATACGGAAAGGGTAGCAAGTCTTAAAGGTTTTGCAGTATCGTCAAGCCCGTAGTCATAAGTTTTCTTTGAAATATATCCCTTTGCATAAGCAATTCGCCAATAAGCGTGGTCAAGGTCTGTTCCTGTTAATGTACCGTCCTCTAAATCGTAGGTGTAAGAATAGAACGCAACGTCTTTTTTAGGAGGTAATTCTATAAATGGATTAGATTTAAGAAACTTTTTTACATCACGAGTAACCAAGTTGAAAAGAAAGATTTTATTGCTTGGGAAGTTTTGATTTTGTGTAGCATAAACATTATGTAACCCGTCAAAAATAAGTTCGTTACATTCTGTTCCTCTTCGTATAAGGAAATCGCCCTTTCCTTTAACTAAATTGCCATACATACTATCCATAGAAACCCTTTTGTAGTTTCTTTGAACTTTGTCAAATTCATTATCCATAAGGTTGGTTTGTTGTTAAATTTCTCCTCCGTCTTTAAGGTTTTTACCTAATTGGTCAAATCTCTCTCGGTATTGTTTCTTGGTAATAAGTTTTCTCTCTAATTGACTATCTAACTTGTCCATAGCCTTGTTGTATTCTGCAAGTCTATTAGCCTTTGTATCTTTTACAGTTGGCTCTGCTTTTGGCTCTACTTTTTTAGGTTCTACTTTAGCGGGTAGTTTGAAACTTGTTGCTTTTTTCTTTGTAAGTAACCTGCGCTCTTCTTCTTTTTGTTTTTGTATTAATTCAATTCTTTCAATCTCCGTAGTAGGCATTTGCTCTTTGGTAGTGAAATTGTTTTTTATAAGACCTTTTGAATTAAGAGTATTGTAAGTTGAAGAACCCTCAAACGTTATAAGAACATAATAATTACAAGCAATTTCTCTATTGTCCTCTGCACCCTCAATTAGAACGATGTAAAAAGAAATAATTGGATAATAACCGCTCTTGCTATTAACCTTACGCATTTCCTCACGAATAGTAAGTAAATTAGGAAGTAATTCCTTTTTTATCACACCTGTTTTGGCAAAAACGTTTCCGTCCAACTCTAAATCTAAATCAACTTTGACATCGTTGTTTAAGATAGAAACCTTGTCAACAATATCAAACCACTCAAAACTATCTAAAAGGAAAGACCCAATATCAAATGGGTTAAAACATTTCTCTCTTGATTTTGGTGTTTGTGTTATTGGTAATGTAGTAGCAGGTATTGTACCATCTAATACACCAATAACATCAACATCAATTACAGTAACTTTTAACTTGGATAGGTTTTTCGTCCCTTTGTACTTCTGAAATAAATTTTTAGAAGTCCACTTTTGAGCGTCAGACCATTTCCAACCCATCTCACGCTTTTTAGATACCTTATAGGCACGTTTGGCGAGTTTGTTAAAGAGTTTAAGAGAATTGTTTTTTTTCATTTATTCTGTAACTTCAGGTGCTTGATAATTCTTGTAATTATTAATTGTAGATAATGACAGTTTAAATGCTTTTGCAGTTGCTATTAAAGAATGGGTTTTGCGGTATTCAGCAATACTTTTTTTCATATCATTGTCAAGAGCATATACCTTTTTACCTGTATCTGTCATACCTGTCATACGACAATGGTAGTTGATAGTTCCTCTTGAGCAATTTAAAAGTTTTTGGATTTCTCTGTAAGATTTGCCCTCATTTCTCATTTGGACAATATCGCTTTTTAGATTTCTTTTTAAAGACATAATGTTGTTGTTTTTTTAGTGTAAAAGTTTATTGGTACAAATATAATGTAAAAGGTTAAAAAAAAGTGCATAAGCACTTAATTTTATATGTTAAATATTTTTTTTTAGTAGCCTCTGTGAATCAATGCGTCTAATTGGGAATAATCTGAATCATCTTCAATAACTTGAAAAGGATTGTTTACGTTAGGATTAAACGTATTAGTACCTCTTGTGTTTTGAGCAACAATTGGCGGGGTAGTTTTATCTTTACCATTCGTTTCAGTTTCAGTTTCAGTTTCGGTTTCTGAATCTTCAGTAGATTTATCTTTAGAATCAGAACCTAAAGTAATTGTAGTGTTTCCTAAAGGAATATCTACTTTTTGAAAAAAAGACCAAACAAAAAATCCTACTGCGCCTAAAAGAAGTGCGCCTCCCGTATATAATAAAACTTTTTTAGTTTCCATAATTATTTTTTTTAGCGTTTGCCGTTGTTCATTTTTAACTCTTGTAATTTTTTACAAGCATCGGCATATATTTTTTTAGTTATTTTAACAGGTATGCTCTTAATTAAAGGGCTTGTAGTTTGAGTATAATATTCTTTACCATCAAACCAAAAGTTTGTATAAGAACCCTCTTTATCTGTATTGGCAATAGAAAAACTATCTCCACATTCCAAAATCATTTCGTCTGTTACATCATCTAAAATTGGAATTGCATTACCCATATCAGGTTCTTTAGTGACTAATTGTGCTTTAATTGTTTTTATTGGTAAATAAGGCTCTGCAATAATAGTTCCTCCCGTAGCAGTCGGCGTTGAGTTTGTTCCAACAGAGCCAACAGGTTCAGTAGTCATAACACTCGAAACAGTTGTTGAAGTAGTTGGTGTTGGAGTAGTTGAAGCAGGAATTACATCAACAGGATTTGGATTTACAACTGATGTACTCATATAAGGCGGAGGCAAATTAACGCTACCAAAAATTTGTGTAGGTTCATTATCCTCTTTAATCAAAGGTGTAACGTTACTACTATTCAAAGCAACTTCAGTTGATAAACCGTCAGCAGGTGTTGGTGTTAAACTCGGTAAGTCCATATTAGAACCTAAATTTAATCCGCCATTGCTACTATTTCCTACGGGAGTGTTATTTGAATTTGTAGGTGCAACTTCTGAACCATTTGTCGTTGGTTTTTTTCTTAAAAGTAAATAAGCCAAAACACCAATAACTCCTAAATAAACTAAATCTTTCGTTTTCATAAAAATCAAATAAAAATAATATGTAAAAATATAAATTTTTATTTTAAATATTAAAAAAACAAAAGATTTAATTTAAAATAATGATTTTCAGTAGTTTTAAAATTAGATAGTTCTTTTTTTCATCTTAAAACCAAGTTTTTCTTTTATCCTTGAAATAGTTCCTTGACTGTAATCAAACTGTTGTGCAATTTCTTTCTGCGGTACATCGTTTAAGAGTAATTCTTGAATTTTTGATATGTCATCATTCTTTAAAACCTTTCTTTTCTTTCTTGTTGTAGCATTTTCGTATCTTGGCTCAAAAGAACCTATGAAGTCAGGGTTTGAATCTGTATTATGGATAGTTCCCATTAATCCTACCTGCGCACCTGTCGTAATTCCGTAACCACCTACACCAACTTTTACACCACCCGTAGAAAACAACTCATCGTATTCTTTTTCTTGCAAACCTAATTCTGCAATAGAATAATTTTGGTTTACGGAGTTGAAAGGCTTATTGAAATATAATTCTACTCTTTCTTTAAATTCCTCAAGCATTTCTAAAGCAAGGCTACGGCTCTTTGTTACGACACCAAAAACATATAAGTTGAATAGTTCGTTTTCGGAAACTCTTGCTTGACCATTTTGTAAAACAATTCCGTATTTTTTCTCGTCTTTGTTATTCCAATCAGGACACCAATCTTCATTCACGGCGAATGAAAAGTTTGACATTTCAATAAGAAGTCGGCATTTGCTTTGAATAAAATCCGCATCTTGTTCTGTAAAAAAAGACGTAGTAGGGTCACTTTGTCCGCCCAAGTAAATTGTAACCCTTTCTTTGATTTTTGTTTCGGGTGTAACCATAAATGGCATCAATTCATAACAAAATTCTTGTGGTAATTGATTAGTCCAATGGTCAGGTTCAGCATTTTTAATAATGTCTGAAATTTGTTTCTGCGATAAGCCAATACTTTTTAAGTAAGCAATATCTACTTCTATTTTTTTAGCCATTTTTAATTGTTATCTAAAATTAAAATATAATTTGCAAAATTACAAACATTGTTGTTTCTGTCTTTAACAGTCATAGTTTGCGTATCTATATTATATCCTCTTCTGCGCAAATTAAATATTATTGCAGATAATCTCGTTGCGCCATAAAGTTCAAAAGCAGTCCAACTATCAATTTTTCCTTTTTCAATCAAATGAGTTTTTACTTGATTACTTTTTGTTGTTCTAATTTTTGTGTTTGCTTGTGTTTGCATTTTTTTTTAATTTAAGTTGTTATTATAAGGTTTTTTTTGTTCTAATTTTAAATTTAATTTTTCTCCATATTTTAGAGCCATTGAGTAAGCATAACTGTACCTACTTTGAATTTTATTACGAAGCCAATCCATAACTTGAGTTTCTGTTTTTGGATTTGGATTATAATTTTTAGGTAAAGCAACTGATTGTACTTGAATTCCTAAAACTTGATTGTTGTAAACCATTTCGTTTTTTAAATTTACTTCAAACGAAACGTCTTCTTTTCTCTCAAACACAATATTTGATATGTGTTCGGTAAGATTAATTGTTTGTTTTTTGTTTTCTGACATAGTTATTTAGTTTATTGGTACAAAGATAATAAAGTATTTTGGTTCAACAAAATAAATTTTATTATTTTTTATAAATAAAATACATTTCTAAACTTATTCCTTGTTTCTTTTGAATAATTTTCTTTTGTTCAAGTTCGTCAAGGTAGTTTGAAATATCATTCCATTTAAAAAGATTGAGTAATTCAATAGTTGTAACTCCATTACTACCATTTGTTAATGTATCTTTTTGTTTTACTGCATCTATTATGCTCTTCTTTATAAAGAAGTCTTTAATTGTTTCAAATTCTAAAGAGTTTAAAATTTTATATTCAAATTCTTTTTGAGATTTAAAATCAGATATAGTATTTACAACACCCTCATTTGATATTATCTCGGCGATGTTACTCATTACACTACGTCAGTAAAGTCGTCAAAACAGAATATAGCCGTCTTATCTCCAACGTAGGTAGCGTGAACGTTGAAATAAAAGTGTTCAAGTGCTTCTTCTTCAGGAATTCCCTGTGCTTCTACAATTTCAAGGCATTTAGTAACTGAATAAACCAATCTCATTGTGCTTTCTTCAATACCTATGACCGCATCATCAAATCCGTCAACGATAAATATATCTTCGCCGTAAAACTTTGTAATAATTGCTTCTAATGTTTTCATAACTATTTTAAAAATTGAATTGATAAACCTGCGACTGCATAATCTATTAGATTATCTGATTCGTCCATTGTATCTCTTTGAACTTTTTGGTTTTCCCAAACTGATTTTAGGTCTTTGTCTGAAAAGACACCCGTCGGAAAAATATTTAATCCAAAAGTTTCAAAATCAACTTCTTGAATATTATTTTTAAAGCACCAAGCCTGAATGTACCAAAGGTAAATCATAGCGTTACCTGCGCTCTCGGATAACAGAGTGATTACAAGCAAAACTCTTTCGTCTGTAATTTTAAAAGTAAAACTGTAAGGCAATCTTTTTTCAATTATTTGAAAAACGTGAGGCTTATGCTCTGTTTTAAATTTCATATCTTTAGGCATCATACCTATTTCTATGTACATTTGAGAAATCTCTTTTGACATTTCCACAAGTTCGCAATCTTTTAAGAAGTCATAAACTACTTCCTCGATTGCATTTTCTCTATTGGTATAAGAGTTGTCTAACATAATGTGTTTGTTTTTGTTGTTATTAAAGTTTCTTTTTTGTAAATAAATTATAATTGAGTGTTAAGATATTTAACTACCGTTTCCCAATCGGGAAATTGTTTAGTCCCAAAGTGAATGTGTTTACCTTTAAACTCTTTAGCACCATTTTTAAGTCTGTCATCAACCAAAAAATCGCCAATTGCCAAATCTTTTCTGTTGGTTAGTATTAAACGCTTTTTCACTAAATCTCCGTAATACTTCTCAAGCCATAACCTTTTATCCGTATAAGATTCAGGTATTTCATACATAGGCGTTGATAAGAAGTAAACATCAAACTTTTTGAATAATGGTTTGGTAGCCTCGATAGCACCTTTCATTGGAAGTAGGTATTTGAATATATGCGGATTCCTCTCACATATAGCGTCAACCTCTTTCTCTTGGTCTGCGTAAGTTGGAAAATACTTTTTGTCTTCAATTCTTGGTTGATTCATTTGGATTGCTTTCCAAAAGTCTGCAACTACTCCGTCCATATCTATATATAGGACTTTCTTTTTAGATTTAATCATTTTTATAATGTTGTTTTAATTTATTGGTACAAATATAATAAAAAATATATTGGTACAACAAAATAAATGTTTTTTTTATTTAATTCTGATAATACAACCTTTCTCCGTCTTAAACTCCCAATCTGTAAGTTCTTTTTTAGCCGTAGTAAAAATAACATCGAAACTTCTTTCAATAAAGTAGTCGCAATTACCCCAAGCGAATTTTATAAACTCTCTTTTGTTAAATTGCTGACCAACTTGTAGCGATTTAATTTTTTCAGTAACCTGATATTTTTTTGTTCCTGTTTTCATAGTGATTTTTTTTAATATTTCTAATTAGAATTTGTGAGAGAAAATTTAAAAAGTTTTTCAACCGCTTTTTTACTACCTGTATCTTTGGTCAAAGAACTTACTATCTCCTTTTCCCAAACGCACTCAAAATCATTAGGCGCATTATATTCACTTACAAATATTATGTGTCCCAAACTTGCCATATCTCTGCACCATTGCCAAAAAATAACGTGGTTAAAGTCGTCTTTATATTTAGTTGTCCCCTCATAAGGAGGGTCGCAGTAAATCAAACTATTTTCAGGTATTAGCAAATCTAAATAGCTTTCATTTACTAATCTTACACCTTGCAATAGAGGGCTTTGATTTATTGCGTTTTTATAGCTTTCGTTCACATAATCACGTTTATTTAATCCATCTCTACACCAACCACCAAGCCATTTGCCACTATAAGAAAACGCAAATCCTGCATAACCTTTATATTTATAGTTGTCATTTTTTCTCAATTGTTTATAATCGTCTTCTGTAAATTGCTTATTATTTTTTGGCAAGTCAACCACACAATCTCTAATAGCAATTAAAGCATCAATCAAATAGTAGTTAATATCTGAACCTATTCTTTTTCCTTGCACTTTATCAATCATATTTCCACCACCAACAAAAGGTTCAACCCAAGTTCTTTGCCCTCGTTCTTTTAACATTATCGGCAGTATTTCCTTTGCTATCCTATTTTTACTCCCCATATATTTCATAGTGATTTATCTTTTTTATAAATTTTCATTAAATCTTTTAATTCGAGAACTTTATTAATTTCCCCGACAAGCATTAAGTCCTTAATTAATGATTGGGCTTCATCAGAAGCACACCATTTTGTAAACCCAATAGCAAAATCTTCCGCTATTTCTACACATTTTAAATTATGACTTTCTCTTGATGTTGTTAACCTATCTGCTTCGTCAAACTTTTCTATTAGTGTCATAATATTATTTATTTAAAAGTTCTAAAAATTCCTGTTCGGTAACTTTAGTTTTACCTTGAGGTGCTTTACCTGTACTTCTTACGAAAAAGTTATCGTTATAATCGTCCCAAAAACAAAAGTAGTCTTCGCTTATCAGTTCCCCGTATGAGAGAAATTCAAAACTTAAATAGTCTTTATCATAAGGCAAATCATAATCAATACACAATTGCTTCAATCTGTCGCATTGTGGTTGTGATTTAACATAGACGTAAACGTTGTAAATTGTGTTCATTTTTTTATTATTTAACTTTATTGGTACAAATGTAAAAAACTATTTCGGTTCAACAATACTTTTTTATAAAAAATATTAAAAAAAGTGTAAAAACTTTTTAAAATAACGAAATCAAATAACAATCAAATAAGAAAAGTCAATAAAATCAATACTTTACAAACATTTAACGTATATTTTACTTTTTCTAATCAAATAAAATTTTTCACAAGTAGGCATTAAAAACTTTTATGCGTGTGTAAAATAATGATTTTTAGTGAAAATCCGTGCGTGATTTTCAGCCTACGAACTGATACATTTTAAAAAAAATCAGCCTATAACCTTATTATTTTCTTTTTTTTTATAGTTTTGTATTTGAATTGATTTAAAATACTAAAGATGAGTGCATTTAAAAAAATAGGTATAGTAGTAGCAGTAGGTGCGATAATAGGTATTGCTTATTATTTATTAAATAAGAGTAAGCCAAAAGTTTCAGAAGAGCAATTAGCGGATTTAGAGGCTGACACAGTTACACCTGTTGAGGAACAATTAGCCCCTGTTCCAACAATTGAGGAGCAACTTTTAATTGATAAGTGCGCAGGTCTTCCAAGAAGTGAATATGATAGATGTATGGGTATTACTCCAACAGGAACAGGAACGAGAGGAAACACAACTTCAACGGGTACTTCTACAACTCAAACGCCAACCGCAGGAACGAATACTACGGGTGCTTCTACAACAGTTCAAACTCCAACGGCAGGAACAACTACTTCAGGAACAACTACTAATTCTCCCGTAAGAGGTGGCTCTACAAATCCGAGAAGCGGAGGTGTATCAATAGGTAGAAGAGGCTAATTAATTTAAAAAAAAAATTATGCAATTTATAAAGGATTATCCAGAGGGAGTATTATTAAATCCAATTAACTTACAACCGATGAGTAATGACGAATTAGCTATTTTTAAAGCGGTTGCGTCAAAATATTTATATATGAGTGCTAATGGCAGAAGCCGAAGAGTATTAGCAAACACTTGTGTTGACTTGGATAGAGATATTAAACTAATTTCTGAAGATTTAGTTCGTTTCAGAGCGCAAAATAATATGCAGACTCACATTAATTTTTTGATGTACGCAAACGAATTAGTTTTATCAAAATTCAATCAATTTGATTGTAGAAATAGAATTGAAGAAACACGTCTTGATACCGCAGGAACAGAAACTACAAAATTTGCAATTAAATCAGAGCAGTCTGTTTTAGGAAAATCAAATTCAGAAACCAATACTTATTTAGTTATAGGTGGTTTAGTAATAATATCAACATTAGTAATATTGTTGACTAATAAAAAATAGATATGAGTTTAGCACTATGTCAAGCATATAGAGTACAATGGGAAGATTACGAAGTAGGCGGTAAATTTTACAATCAATATAAAGAAATAACAAGGTCGGGCGAAATTGCTAAATGGAAGAAAAAATATGCTGATGGTGGTTGTGGTAAAGACCCTGCTTTAGAAAAATGCCTTAATAAAGAATATTATATACAAAATTTACAAAATACGATTTTTATACAGAATCAACAAAACAATACACGGGAAGCATCTGCTTGGACACAGGTACTTGCTGAAGAAACTAAAAAATTTAATGATTTAGGTTGTAATGCTAAAATACAAGAGAGCAAAAGTGTTGTAGTTAAAGAAAAATTAGATAAGTTTACGGCATTTGACAAAGAAAGAGTAGAAGCAGAAAGTAAATACCAAGCCAACAAAAAAATATTTATTGGTGTTTCCGTTATATTAGTAGCAGTTGCACTTGTAGTAGTGATAAAATCAGAATAATCATATTGGTTTATGGTGTAATGGTAACACAACTGTTTTTGGTGCAGTCTTTCAAGGTTCGAGTCCTTGTAAACCAACAAATAAATTAATATAAATAACTAAAAAATTAAAAAACTATGAAAGCATTAAATTTAACAGAAGAACAACTAAATGAAGCATCAGCCAAAATTGCAAACGAACTACAAGATTTAGGAAATCAAGCGTCAGAAGACTTAAAACAAGTTTTTAAGAAATTAATGAAATTAAA
>Ga0181358_1001042_pt1 | contig 12754 bp, 13 predicted proteins | sample Fa13VDMM110SD_FD_130096 | JGI IMG/M metagenome (GOLD analysis project Ga0181358, IMG submission 130096) | Freshwater viral communities from Lake Michigan, USA - Fa13.VD.MM110.S.D | ecosystem: Environmental > Aquatic > Freshwater > Lake | place: USA: Michigan | collected 2013-09-24
ATGACAGGCCTAGTCTGCGGCATGTTTTCTACTAAAGATACGTCTGTAGTTGATAGACTTAATAAGGAAGGAAAATTCATTAAGTGTGACAAGAAAGATGATTCTGTTTCAACAGAGTGCTGGGGAGTTCTCAAGTTTGACGCTGAAAGCCTTGAAAAATTTTCAAATATTATTGAAAAGTCAGATTATGAAGTCGCATCTGCTTTAAATGAATGTAATTTGAACTTATGTTATGGTTCTGTCTATTATGATCTAGGTACATGGGAATCAATGAATGATTACTGGAGATATTCTGTTGAAGAAAAATAAAATTGTTACAGGATCTTCTGGATTGCTTGGAAAAGAAATTATCAAAATTGAACCAGGATCAATTGGGCTCACGTCGGCAAACTGCGACCTTACCGAATCTAGTCGAGCTATTCTTACGATTGCAGACGGTCAAATAGACACGGTAATTCATTGTGCTGCAAGAGTCGGAGGTGTGAAGGCAAACACCGATTATGTTGCAGATTTTTTTAGCGACAACATTAGAATGAACATGAATGTGCTTGAGGCATGCAAAGTGAAGAAACTAAAGCTTGTCTCTGTACTTTCAACCTGTATATACCCAGATGCAGCTTATGTTAAATACCCACTAACAGAAGATCAACTACACATGGGCCCGCCTCACTACTCAAATTTCGGATATGCATATGCAAAGAGAATGCTAGAGGTCCAGAGTAGAGCCTATAGACAACAATTTGGTTGCAACTTCATTTCAGTTATTCCCAATAACCTCTATGGTGTTAATGACAATTATGATCTCAATAGTGGTCATGTTATCCCAGCTCTCATTCGAAAATTCTACGAAGCAAAGATGTCTGGGAGTGGAAATGTTGACATTTGGGGAAGTGGAAAACCGCTAAGAGAATTCACATTTGCTCATGATGCCGCTAGGATCATCCTATGGCTTGCAGAGAATTATGACGGTATTGAACCTGTCAATATAGGAAACCCAAACCAAATTTCAATCATGGAACTTGCACATATAGTTGCTGAAGAGATTGACTATAAAGGTGTTCTAAGATTTGACAGATCTAAACCCGATGGTCAATATGAGAAGCCATCGTCTAACAAGAAACTTAGAGATCTTGGTTGGAATGGAGATTATACGCCGCTGCGCTCCGGACTTCGAGAAACTATAAAAATGTTTGAGAGCAAATACCCGAACGTTAGAGGCGTTATAATTTGATTTGTTGATAAAATTCATTAGAGCGATGTTAAGATGATTCAACAATCACTGTTACAACAAGGTAAGTTCACTTTTAAAATACACAAAGTCTTTCTCGAAAATTTTAAATAATGCTTGAGAATAATGAAAATAAGGAGAAAACATGTTTGAGATTTTTTTTAATCAAAAAGTATATCAAGACCGCACAGAACTGTGTCAAATCATGACTTCTTTCGGCAGCGACAAAGGTCGAGGATGGCATAATTACACGACATTTTACAATTTTATCTTCAAAGATATTAGAAAAAATGTTCAAAATGTTTTTGAGCTTGGTCTAGGCACTAACAATCCCAATATTTTGTCAAATATGGGTGGAGGAGGAACTCCTTGCGGATCTCTTAGAGGTTGGAGAGCGTATTTTGAAAATGCAAATATATATGGTGCTGATATTGATCGTGATATCTTGTTTCAAGAGAATAGATTAAAAACTTACTACTGTGATCAAACTTCACCTGAAAGCATTGATGTACTTAAGCAAAATTTCAATTTTGAATTTGACATTATCATAGAAGACGGCTTACATAAGTTTGAAGCAAACAAGACGTTTTTTGAGAATTTTATAGGTACTGTAAAGGACGGCGGATATTTTATTATTGAAGATGTAGACAGAGAGAGTTTTGAAAAATTTCAAGATTACATTGATTTAAATCGAGAAAAATATAAGCATATGGAGTTAGTCAAGATTCCAAATCCAGACAATGACTGGGATAATAATCTCGTAGTTGTTATAAAGTAACAAAGATCTGCGAGCAATCACATTTTCAAAATTGGAAATTATTTAATTCTAGACTGCCGTGGCATGGAATTGTTACAAATTAAACACCAGAATTCGTATTAAATCGCTAAACGAGTCTTTCTTGACTGGCGCTAGATACGAATTCTGGTTTCATATTAAAATAACTTTATGAAAACTGCATTAGTGACGGGCATTACCGGTCAAGATGGATCATATCTTGCAGAATTATTGCTCGAGAAAAATTACAATGTTATTGGTATGAAGCGCAGGACTTCGCTCCTTGCTACCGATCGTATTGATCATCTCCTTGCCAATCCAAAATTCCAGCTAGTCTATGGCTCTATGAATGATTCCGGTGCATTTTATAGACTTTTTGCAAACCAGAAGTTTGATGAGGTCTATAACTTAGCAGCACAGTCGCATGTCAGAGTTTCATTTGAGGTTCCTGAGGAAACGGTAGATGCCGTCGCAATGGGCCCACTTCGACTCCTTGAGTGCATTCGAACAATGCAACCTGGTTGCAAGTTCTATCAGGCTTCTTCTTCTGAGATGTATGGTGACAATCCCGAACATCCTCAGAATGAGGAGACACGTCTCATGCCGGCCTCTCCTTACGCATGTGCCAAGGTCTTTGCTCACGGTCTCACTCGAAACTATCGGGAGAGCTACGGTATCCACGCATCTTCAGGAATCCTTTTCAATCATGAGAGTCCTCGCCGAGGAGAGACATTCGTCACACGCAAGATCACTCTAGCCGCTGCAAGAATTAAACTTGGTCTACAGGACAAGATCTCTCTTGGTAACTTAGATGCATTGCGAGACTGGGGATACGCAAAAGATTATGTTGAGGCAATGTGGCTTATGCTCCAACAGAATAATCCGGATGATTATGTCATCTCAACAGGCGAGACTCACACTGTAAGAGAGTTTCTTGACGAAGTGTTCCAGATAGCAGGTCTAGACGTTGACAGGCACCTTGTCATCGATGATAGACTAAAGCGACCTCACGAAGTTCCTTGGCTCGAAGGAGATTGCTCAAAAGCTAGAGAAAAGCTTGGTTGGGAACCAAAGACTACGTTCTCAAGTCTTGCAAAGCTAATGTATGAGGCTGATTATAAAAATTTAGCTAAATTGACGGAGAAAAAATGAGCATTGCAGTAATTGGCCAGGGATTTGTAGGAGGAAGTCTCACGACAGTTTTTTCTGAGCGTGGTGAGACAGTTTATGTGTATGACAAAGCTGGAAAGACTGCGCCAGGCGGAATAAACGGTTTTAAACGTGACCCTACAAGAGACGTCATCTATCCCAGCTCAATAGCTGAGTTTGTTCAAGAGTGCGAAGGAACTTCTGGCTTCTCTGGAGTTTTCTTTGTCTGTGTTCCGACTCCGATGTACGAGGATGGATCACCTGACGTCTCTATCGTAGAGGATGTTCTCGAGCTGGTCTGCATCGCTCCTTACACGGCAGATTCACCTCAACGTATTGCGGTTATCAAGTCAACAGTCCCGCCCGGTTCAACTGAGCGCTGGAACAAGATGTTTAATGATCGAGGCCTGCACGTTGTGTTCAACCCAGAGTTTCTGACTGAGGCAAATGCAGTAAACGACATGAGAGAGCAGAATCGAATTGTGCTTGGTGGACCCCGTCCTTACATCAACACAGTTCGTAACGTCTTCCAGCGAGCATTTCCTAAGATTCCAATCATTAAGACGAGTGCTACCACAGCAGAAATGGTTAAATATGTTACAAACTGCATGCTAGCAGTGAAGGTCTCATTTGCCAATGAGGTGGCACAGGTTTGCGAGGCCCTCGATGCTGACGGTCTCAACATCGATTACGATAAGGTCGTCGAATATGCCAAAGTTGATCGTCGACTTGGAGAGACACACTGGTCTGTTCCGGGACCTGTTCCGACACATGATGGCAGATATGTTCGTGGTTTCGGAGGACATTGCTTCCCGAAAGACATCAATGCACTAATGAGTGTGGCTCGTAAGTACGACGTGAAACCGAGCGTGATGCAGGCAGCATGGGAAAAGAATCTTGAGGTTCGCGGTCCTGACGATCGGGATTGGGAGAAGCAGGTCGGCCGAGCAGTCAGCAAGAGGAAGCAGTAATGAAAGCACTTGTCACAGGTGGCGCCGGTTTCATTGGATCACATATTGTTGATGCACTAATTTCAAGAGGCGATGAAGTTATCTGCATCGATGATGAATCTGCACCCCAGAACAACAAATTCTACTGGAACGACTCTGCAATTAATGTTATCGATGATATTCGAAACATCTCACAAGACTTGTTTCGAGGTGTAGATGTCGTCTTCCATCTCGCTGCAAGGTCTAGAATTCAGCCCACAGTCAACAACCCATCAGAGTGTTTTTCTGTTAATATCATCGGAACTCAGCACTTGCTTGAAAGAAGTCGACTTGCAGGTGTAAAGAGATTTGTCTATTCAGCATCGTCTTCTTGCTATGGACATGCGTCAAAGCCTCCGTTTCTTGAGTATGCACCAAAAGGATGCGCAACTCCGTACTCTCTTTCGAAGTGGCAAGGAGAAGAAGTTTGTGATCTTTACACGAAGTTATACGGTCTTTCCACGGTATCCTTGCGTTACTTCAATGTCTATGGTCCTCGAGAGCCCTTGAAGGGCGAATACGCACCTGTTATGGGTCTTTTCATGCGCCAGAAAGAAGCAGGTCAACCGATGACAATTGTCGGTGACGGTAAGCAACGTCGTGATTTCACACACATCAATGACGTTGTTGAGGCAAATCTCCTTGCTGCTGAAAAAATCAAAGTAACAGGCCCAGTGAACATCGGGACAGGGCGCAACTATTCGATCAATGATCTTGCTACAATGATTGGCGGTGACAGACAATACGCTCCCGAACGCGTTGGTGAAACTCGTGAGACCTTGGCTAACAACATGCGAGCTCGTGAAGAACTTGGATGGACACCTAAGATTAATCTTGAAACTTATTTAAATGAAAAATTGAGTAAGCAATGATATTATTCTGGAGTGACTACATTTCCTACTGGCAAACCACACATATCATTTTCTGAAATCAAGAACTGGCACGAGTGCGGCTGGCGTCATAAGCTAATCTATATTGACAAGATCAATCTTTCTAAACCTAGCGAAAATCTAGAGTTTGGTACGGCAGTCCATGCCGAGTGTGAAGATTACCTTAAGACAAGGACAATGAATCCTGACCGTTTTGAGGCTGAAGTCAGAAAAATCTGGCAGGAAAAATCGCTTGCTAACGTTGATCAATGGGTCAAAGAAGGAAAGCAAATCATCGCAGATGTTCCTTCATTTATGGATGAAACATTTCCTGAGTGGACATGCATATCGGCAGAACATGAACTTTATGAGGAGATTGTCGATCAAGACATAAAGTTTAAGGGATTTGTTGATGCGATGATCAAGGCTAAGAATAAGCGCGGTCAATGGTGCCTATGGGTTCTTGACTGGAAGACGTCTGGTCCTCGTGGATGGAGTGCAGATAAGCGCCGCGACACTCTTGTGCAATCACAAATTGTGCTTTATAAGAATTTCTGTTCTCAAAAGTTTGAGATTGATCCAAAAGATATCAAATGCGGTTTTGTTCTCTTAAAGCGCGGACTTAAACCCAGCAAGGCATGCGAGCTCATTGAAGTTTCAGCAGGGCCCAAGACTCTTGAAAAATCAGACAAGCTTGTTTCATCTATGATAAATGGTGTTAAAACAGGAAAATTTATGAAAAATAGATCATCTTGCAAATTCTGTGACTATAAAAATACAGAACATTGTCAAGGTTCAAGTGAGTTCGAGCCTTTTACCAAATGATTTAGTTGTTATTATTAGCAAGCATGAGTAACAAATTTAAAGTTCTAGTATTATCTGATCACGCACTTTCTACAAGTGGCGTGGGAACACAAACAAGACATCTGATCAATGGTCTCTTGAAGAAGGGATGCTGGTCTTTTAGACAGTTTGGCGCGGCAATGAAACACTCAGACTACAGGACAGTTGTAGTCAATGATGATTTCATAATTAAGCCTATCGACGGATTTGGCAATAGAGACCTAATCAGAGTCACACTTGCCACCGAGAAGCCTGATCTCTTATTGATCTTTACAGACCCGAGATTCTTTACCTGGTTATTTGAGATGGAAGATGAGATCCACCAGATATGCCCCATTGCTTGGTGGCATGTTTGGGATAACGATCCTTTCCCATCTTTCAATGACGCTTTCTACAAGTCAACAGACTTGATTAACTGTCACTCACATATGACATATGAGTTGATCAAGGACAAGTATCCAGATAAAGTCAACTTTATTCCTCACTCAATACCAAATGACCTGTTTTTCCCAATCGACGACATTGCCAAGCGAGCATATAAGCGATCGATTCTTGGGCCAGATCGAGTTGATCATTTTACGGCAGTCTGGATCAACAGGAATGCGAAGAGAAAGAGGCCAAACGACGTCCTAGAATCATGGAAGATTTTTCTCGATAATCTACAGGAAAAGTACGGCCACAGAAATGCAACCTTGATCATGCATACAGACCCTGTTGACCCCGAAGGCCCAAATCTCTTTGCAACAACTGACATGCTTAAGATCGAGAATAATGTCATGTTCTCAAAAGATCGTCTCGAGTTCGAGAAGATCAACGTCCTTCTCAACATCTCAGACGCCTGCATAAACATCAGCTTTGCTGAGGGGTTCGGACTTGGAACGCTTGAATCGATGTCTGTTGGCACACCTATCATTGCTGCAAAGACAGGCGGCCTGACACGCCAAGTTGTTGATCATAGAGACGGTTCACACAACGGTGTTGGACTCGACATTGACACTAGAGTGCTTGTTGGAAGTCAGGCAGTTCCCTACATATACGAAGATTATGTCAACAATGAAAATGTGGCCAATGCATACATGAAGATGTTTGAGATGACTCCACAGGAGCGTGCAGATCTTCGTAAGAAAGTGAGAAATTACGCACTTTCTGAGTTCGCTTATCAAAAGACGATAGACGATTGGCACGATACGTCGATCAATCTTATTAAGACCTGGAAGGAAAAGAGAAAAAATTGGGAGGTCACGAGCATCTGATGAAGAAAGTAGTTATAAGAGCACCGCTGCTTAGCATCTCAGGTTACGGCGAGCACTCAAGACAGGTTTTCAAGTACTTGAGCACAAAAACCGACATCATGCTCAAGGCTAACATAGTCCAGTGGGGCAACACGGCATGGCACATTAATGCCAATGAGTGCGATGGCCTCGTAGGAAAGATTATGTCTGTGTCTGTCGGAGATGACGCAGGCTACGATGTCTCATTTCAGGTTCAATTGCCTGATGAGTGGTCAAACACATTGGCCACATTCAACGTTGGAATCACGGCAGGCGTTGAGACAGACATCTGTGATAAAAAGTGGATTGACGGCATCAACAAGATGAATCTTGTCATAGTGCCGTCAAAATTTGTCAAAGACACATTTCTAAGATCAGGTGAAGTCACAACACCGATCGTTGTGGTGGGTGAGTGGTACCAGGAGAATCTTGACCTGGATCCCCTGCAATCGATTCATGATCTAAAATTTGACACTAACTTCAATTTTCTTGTTGTCTCACAGCTAACTTCAACCAACGAAAATAGCGACAGGAAAAACATCATAAACACGATCAAATGGATTTGTGAGTCCTTTGAGAATGACAAGGATGTTGGAATTGTGCTAAAGACGAATCTAGGAAGAGGCACATTCATCGATCGTGAAGCTGTCCTCGGTCTTATCAAGAACACAATCAGGGCATTTAGAAAAGGTGCGTTCCCTAAGATTCACGTGATCCACGGAAATATGACAGATAGAGAGATGACTTCTCTGTACACGCATCCTTCCGTCAAAGCCTTAATCAATTTGACCAGAGGCGAAGGATTTGGTCTGCCAATACTTGACGCAGCAGTTGCAGGGCTTCCTGTCATCACAACAAATGCCACAGGACACTTGGATTTTATGAAACTTGGCAAGTTTGTAGGAGTCGAATACGACGCAGTAGAGATTCCAAAGGACAGAGTCGATAATAGGATATTTATCGAAGGCGCTAAGTGGGTCAATCCTAGAGAATCTGACTTCAAGAAGCGTGTCCTTAAGTTTAGGTCAAGTTACATGACTCCAAAGGAGTGGGCAAGAGACCTCTCCACAAAATGCAAGGAAAATTTTTCAAGACAAAAGATCGAAAGCGATTATGACACACACTTGAGAGATATACTAAGTTGATAATTTTCTTTATCTGCACAACATTGCTGTTTTTGTTAGGAACTGTATTTTTCGGACATCAGGCCTACAAGCTTGGGAAAATAGTCATCAATGTTCAAGATGCTATCGAGACATCTTTAGATGTGCTCGATGAGCGGTATAAGAGCATAAATGAAATTCTCCAGAAGCCTGTGTTTTTTGATTCACTTGAAGTAAGGCAGGTGATTGAGGACATTGGCATCACAAGAGACGCCGTTTTATTCATTGCAAATCAGCTGGTAAGTGCTCAAGAGGTACCTATAAATGACGACAAAGACGGTGAAAAAGAAGAAAGTAGCTAAGAAGTCTGACTTAAAATACTACTTTCATTCTGGGACACATGACGCAATAGTTGACTTTCAAGCAGAAAGTGACATGCGTAAGAAAGAAATAATCTATGTCAATGAGATCCTTCCTGCTTTTAGCAAGCTGGTTGAAAATCTAATTTTCATACATGGGACAACTGCAACGATAATGTCAGAAGATTTTAAGAATGACTGTGTCACTTTTCTTTATGAGACATTAAAGAAATTTGATGCGAACCGCGGTACAAAAGCGTTCAGTTATTTTAACGTCGTGGCTAAGAACTGGATCATTGTCAAGAGTCGACAAAGACAGAAGCAGATCAACAGGCACATCAGCATGGAAGACAGAGGAATCATGTCAGAAATTGAGATGGTTCCATTTGACATTTACAAGCATGATCCGCTGGCGAACACCGAGACATTGCACAACGAGACTGTTGACAATATAGGAAAGATGCTTGTTATAGTCAAGAATAAATTGTCATGTGATAACGATAAGATTTGCATGGACTCAATTATTAAACTTTTTGAGAACATTGACTCACTTGAGAGTCTCAATAAGCGTGCGGTATTTGTGTACGTAAGAGACATGACAAACCTGACGCCTAAGCAGCTTTCTTCATCAATGTCAGCGATAAGGAAGCACTATAGAGAAGTCAGTAAAAATCAACTATTCTAGGAAGTCAAATGGCAAAGAATGCAACTGAAAAATACTCTGACGCTTTGGACAAGATTAAGACCAAGGAGTCAAAGATTGAAAAGTTTGGTGACATCCTATCGTCGATCAAGAACCTCGATGATAAGAAGCGAGTTCTTTGGACAGAAATCTACCACAACGCCGTAGACGACCGAGAAAATGCTTCAATCTTGTTTACTGACACACTCATGCAGGTTAAGGGTAATGCTGCAAATCATAACATCCTTGGTCCTGTCATCGCAAAGTATCTGGAGAGAATGTCAAGAGCAAATGACCAGATACTCAAGCTTGCCGAGTTAGTCGCGAGAGAAGAAGAAACAGACATTAATCCTGACTCAATATTTGATTCTATTAATAGTTTTGAGGATTAGTATCAATGTCTGACAATATGAACCAGTTCTTTACAGCAGTTGCAATTGAAGTTTTCTCAACGCCTCTCAGGACACCCGACCAGGTCACGGAGCTCAAAGAGAAGTACAGGTTGACAGACACACCTGTCTTAGTTGAGAACGCTCTACTGACTATGCCACATGGCTCGATATTAGGCAAAGTAATTGATAATATTGATGACAATGATGTCCAAGTCTTTTACCCGTTCTTCTCGCATATGAGCTCTCCTGTCAAGCCAGGTGAGCAATTTTTTGCGCTGAAGTTTGGCGCAATATATTACTGGGTGACTAGGAAAGTTAGCGATTACATAGCAGAAGATCCTAACTTTACACATAACGACAGGACGATCCTTAGCACGAACTTTATCAAGCAGGGATTAGTTCAAAAAGACAGGACAAGTGCGATTTTCCCTGATGTTGCAGCACCAGGTTTCTCATATTCGAATATCGTCAACACCTCAGACACATATCAGAAAAATTTTCAAGGAGAGCCTGTCCCAAGATATGGTTCTCTGTCTCCAGATTTCTCAATACGTGGTTCGAATAATGCGCTCATTGTCCTTGGCAACTCAAACACTGTAGGTGAGAATAAAAGTCAATTGTCAGGACTCATTGACATTGTCGCAGGTCGAGGTCAAAGTCGTTTAACAGGTCCTTCATCTGTTACACTAAATAGCCGAAACTATCAAGAAGTAGATAAGGCAGTTGATCTTAATGACAATGAAGGCAACCTTGATCTCCTAAATGATGCGAGCAGAGTTCACGTGACAATGTCAGGTAACATTGACGCAGACCTCGGTATAGGAAAAAACACGCTACCCAAGACAGACGGTAAAGACACATCACCCGTAGCTAATTCTCCTTATGTCTTATTGCGGTCTGATGAGATTAGAATCTCTTCAAGGCAAAATGGCAGCATTAAGATCATCAAAGAAGGTCAAAAAGATGACGAGAAAGGCGCAGGAAGAGCTGTCATAACGATCCAGCCTAATGGAACAATCATGATCGATGGCCCCAAAATCATCATCGGATCAGGAATCCAGAAAACGAATGGAAATGGAACACAAATTGAGCTGGGGCAAGGTGCAACAGAACCGATTGTGTTAGGAAATAAGCTTGAAGAATACTTGCTGGAATTGTTAGACATCTTAATCAGTTTAAAAATTGTTGTTGCAGGTGCTGCTGGAACAGTATCTCCTGATACAGTGTTTTTAATTGAAAATCTTTCAGCAAAATTTGTTAATTTTAAGAGCAAGGTAGGAAAGACAAAGTAATTTCTGGGTCGCATAGGACAGGATATTTATCTTAGATGGCGAACAGTACAACAGCACCTCGACCAACTCGGACCTTTAAGGGCGGTACCACGCCCATAACTACCCGAGTAGAAACTTATGTAGTCAATGACCCAAAGCCTTTTGGAATTGTGACACCGCTTAGGTTGCCTGATAAGATTGGTGACACATTTAAAATGACAGCAAGCCCAGTCGATGGCATTATCGATGATTTTAAGAACATGCTCTTGACAAATTATGGAGAGCGTGTTGGAAAGCCTGACTTTGGTGCAAATCTACAGTCACTATTGACCGAGAGGCTGAGTCGTGATGATTGGGACGAATCAGCAGCCCGCCTCATTAGGCAGACAACAGATAAGTACATGAGAGGAATAACCATCAATAACGTGTTGTCTGCCGAACTTCAAGCGCAGAATGACGGTTTTTCCAGGACAGTGATCACGGTAATTTACTCAATACCTACACTAGGCATTCAAGATCGCAGATTGGAAATAAATCTAGTAAATGTGAGCTAACATGGCATCAAACAACATAAAAAAGAATCTAGTTCAAAAGAAAGAGAGGTCATATCTCAATAGAGATTTTGACTCGTTCCGTTCAGAACTACTTAGATATTCAACAGCATACTACTCTGACAAGATCCAGGATTTTAGTGACGCATCAGTCGGAGGAATGTTTAATGATCTAACGGCGTATGTCGGTGATGTCATGTCGTTCTATCTGGATCACCAGTTTAATGAACTGAATCTTGAGACGGCAATTGAACCTGCAAACGTCGAACGACAGATTAGACTCGCCGGTGTCAAGATAACTGGAGCAGCGCCTGCACTTTGCGACGTTGATTTTTACATAAAAGTTGAGTCTGAGATCTACGAAGGTTCATATCGGCCAAGAGACACGTACCTGCCTATCATTAAAAGCGGTACAAAGGTACAGGCAAACAATGGAACTATATTTGAGCTTGTAGAAGACCTAGATTACTCAAAGAAAGATGCAGCAGGCTTACTAATTGCCAACGTAAGCGTTCTGTCGTCAGACTCTACGGGAAAACCCCTCTTTTACTCTCTACGACTTACGGGTACCTGCACATCAGGTGAGTCAGTAAGAGAAAATTTCGATATAACGAATAGTTTTGTACCATTTAGAAGGATCACGCTCTCACGACCTAATGTATCAGAGATTCTAAGTGTGATAGACACCGATCTTAATGAGTACTATGAAGTTACATCATTAGCAAATGATGTCGTTTTCAAGAAAGCTCAAAACACAAACGCAGATTCAGACACAGTCTTAGACAACTTATTCGTGAAACCTGCACCATACAGGTTCATAACTCAGACAACAATGACTTCTGCCATCACCACGCTCATATTTGGGTCGGGAAGAGCTGATTCTGTAGATGATGACATCATACCTGACCCTAGCGAAATTTCTCTTCCACTTTACGGTAATAGAAAAACGTTCAATAGAGTTGCCATTGATCCAAATTCGCTATTGTCATCAAACAGTTTAGGTGTAAGTCCAGTCAATACTACACTCACAATCACATATCGCGCCGGCGGCGGTTTATCTCACAACGTCGCGCCTCGAACAATCAGGTTGGTGACTGCGCTTGTTACAGAATTCAAATCATCGGTTCCACCTACTAAAATTGCACAGATAAGAGCGTCTGTTGAGACAAACAACACCCAGCCTGCTACGGGCGGCGAAGATATGCCCACAATAGATGACTTCAGATTTATCGCGCTCAATTATAAAAACTCACAGAGCAGAATAGTCACAAG
>Ga0181358_1001044_pt1 | contig 12748 bp, 16 predicted proteins | sample Fa13VDMM110SD_FD_130096 | JGI IMG/M metagenome (GOLD analysis project Ga0181358, IMG submission 130096) | Freshwater viral communities from Lake Michigan, USA - Fa13.VD.MM110.S.D | ecosystem: Environmental > Aquatic > Freshwater > Lake | place: USA: Michigan | collected 2013-09-24
CCGCATGGCAGGCAGGTGTTGTAGCCCAGCAGGGCGCGGCGCTCGGAGTATGTCTCTCCACAGGATATGCACTCAGGCATTGGTTTGCTCCATAATAGCTTGAAACAGCTCTTCTGCGCTCATACGCTCGTAGCCCGCACGTTGGCGGAACTCCTCGTGCATACGCTCGTGCTCGACGATGAACTCCTTCTCACGCCTTGACATGCGGTCCCACACACGTTGCGTCAGGTTCACAGGCTTGATGACTTTACCCATTGTCTTGTCCCTTCTTAGTTTGCCGTAGTGCTACGGCTAGCGTGCAGACCTAGTCTGCATCTGGATTGCGTCAGACTAGACCGCACTCGGTGCCGACAGGCAGGCGATCCCAGCCAAAGTGTTTCTTGAAGAGCCGCAGCGCCTCGCGCTTGTTGGGTGCGTAGATGGGGTAGAACATCTCGCCACGGCAGTTGACCCAGTATTTCCGGCTCACTTGTTGTCCCCCTTCGGGCTGGGCATAACGGCCATATCAGGCGACATATCAGGCACAGGCAGGATGATACCGTGTTCCGCCAGCATCGCGTTGATGCGCTTGTCGATTGCCTTGTTCTTCTCCGCATGGGCGATAGCATCAAGGATGCTAGGTTCAGGGTTGGTGTCCTGTAAGGATTTCCAGTTGGTCATCGTGTTGTCCTTTCTTGGTTTGCCGTAGTGCTACGGGTAATCCTTAGCTGTGAAACCCGAAGTGGTCGCCGTGCCACACAGCGCCGATCTGATATGCGATGGTCTGGGGCTCGGTGGTGTTGTGCCGCCAGTAGGTAGCGATGATTTCTGGGTTGCCGCAGCTCTCATACATGCAGGCGTTAATGCGAACCTTAGCCATGTTCATGTTCCACTGCGACAGGTAGCCGATTGCCTTGAACAGCTCGGCGTTGCTGGAAGCATCAGCAAGAGCCATCAGCGTGTCGGCGTCGATAGCCAGCTCTATTGTCCGGTCAGTCATTGTAAGATGCCTTTCTATGTTTGCCGTAGTGCTACGGCAAAATGTGGCGGGAAGTGCCACGGTGCAGGGGCGGAGTTGCCCTGACCTTGTGTATAGCATAGTAGGTGGACAAAGTCAAGTCCCTAGGGCTTCTGTGGAGTTCGTTTTTCTTACAATAGCAATGTAAGATTGGGGGAAACCCAAAAGTGCAGTCTTACGCACTTTCTTACGCCGATTTGGCCCTGAAACCATAGTGTTAGCTTTGTATTGTAATAATGTAAGAGGTTTTTAGAAAATACTATATAGGGGTCGGAAAACGAGAAAAAAAATGTGGCGGTGGTGTGGCATCGGCGGAGAGACCCGCGAAACCGGGTATCCCTTATTAAACAGAAAAAAGCTCTTACATTATTACAATACCACCTAAGCCGTTGGTTACACACAATTTTCCTAATGTAAGAACCTTACAATGCGCCTCTTACGCCCACCTGTTTTCTTACACCACTTGTCGTGTAAGATTTTGCCGTAGTGCTACGGCAAACCGAGATCATCGGCCCGCTCACTCGTTCATCACTGTCATGGCTATTGTAAGATTCGCCGCCCGCTCACTCGTTCATCACTGTCATAGCTGGCTACGGGTAACTCGGCCCGCCCACTCGTTCATTACTATCACGCGCGCCCGCCGCGCGATGCGCGACAGGCACAAAAAAGCCCCGCTTGGCACGGGGCCAAGCGGGGCAGGGAAGCGGGGCAGGCTTAGCGGGCCAGCATGGCCTTGAGCTCTGCCTTGATTTCGCGCGCTTTGTCGCCGCGCCATTGGGCGGCATTGGCCAGAAAATACCGGACGACACTTTCAGCATCATCGTAATAATACTTGTCGCGGATGCTATCGAGCGCCCGCATGGCCTTGAGATATGGAACAGCGCCAAGATAAGGCTTGGCCCAATCGCGTTGGATATCGAGGGCAATGGTGTAAAGCGGACGTGACATAGGTTGTTCCCCAAAGAAAAGGTGGGGCAGGCTTGCGCCTGCCCCTAGCGTGTTAGGCCTTAGCGGCAGCGGCAGCTTCTGCCTTGATGATTGCAGCGCAATCGCGGGCCAGCGCCTTAACGAAAGCAATCCGCTGATTGGTGATCGCCTCTTCGCCAGCGGCGACCTTTTTGATGTATGCGGTCGCAGCGCGCAGCACTTCCGTAGGGGAAACGGCAGCCGGGGCAGCCGGGGCAGCCGGAGCCTTGCCCTTGCCCTTGCCCGGAGCCTTGCCGCCATTGGTGCCCTTGGCAGTCACCTTGCGAACAAGGGCAGACGTCGATTGCTTGGCCAATTCCAGCAAGCCCTTGGCAACGGCGGTGCCATTGCCGCCAGACAAGGTGAGCTTCCCCTCAATCATGCTTGCGGCGATCGTGTTATCAGCAAGCGCAATCGCGGTGGGCAGGGCATGGCCCTTGATGTTGCTCCATGCTTTTTCGGCAGCGGCAGACGTTGCGTCATTGATACCGGCATAGGCCAGCACGGCGGCCTTAAAGCCAGTAAGGCGAAGCGGCTGCTGCTTGCCCCCTACGTAGAACGGGGCAGCTTTGCGGGCATACTCGTAAAGGCTGGCGTGCTTCGTCTCGATGACGTTGCCGCTCTTGCGGTCACGTGACTGGAACTCAAAGCGATGTGCCAGCAAAGCTGGGCAGGCAAGCGCGGCAATCAGTTTGTCCGTTGCCGCGCCTTTGGCGGTGTCTGCTTCTATTGCCTTGCGACCTGCCCCAACGGCGGCAGTGACGGCACTGCGAAGGCTTGCCTGTTGCTCAATGGTGAAGCCGGCAATGGCCACGGTGGAAACGGCGGCAGGCTTGGCAGCCTTGCGGATTTTGCGAGAGATCATTGTGTTACCTTTCAGTGATGTGCGGCGGGCGGAATGCCGGCGGCAAAGCCCTTGTCGGCTTATACTGTGTCAAAGTCAATCCCCCCTAGCTTTGCCGTAGTGCTACGGCAAATTGTTTAATAAAAACAAGGGGTTGGGGGTTGTTACCTAGGGGGAACGCGACCGTACCGGAGGGCCGCCCCCCAAACGCAGGCAAAGCAGCCCGCGGCTACATACATAATAATATGCACAAACGATTACGTTTCCCCAGAAACACCCCCCTTACGAAACCAAATCAAGACCCCCCACCCCCATATAAAAATTCAGACTAACACCTTACCCGTCGCCTATGGCGAAGCCCCCCGTCATGGGACCCAAACCTCCTACTTTACAGACACCCCCATACGCCACTATAGACAAGGTCTGCTCCCCCAAACCGGATGCTGCGCCTATGTCCAAAGTTAAGCTAAACCCAACAAACTCTGTCCCCCTACCCTACAGTCCCGAAGATGTTGAAACCCCCAGCTTCATGGATGAGCTGATGGCGGCGTCTAATACGGCTGACTTCTTGGAAGAGATGGGTGTTCCACTGGAAGTGGACCCGGCGACGTACGAGCGGGAGAAGGCGCTACTTGAGGGAGCAATAAAAGGGCAGCATGTGGCCCCCCTAATGAACTATGCGACAGCATTAGGTGCCAAGGCGTTTCTTCAGCAGTACGGCCAGAACATGGCTTTTGACGCCAACCAAGTGCGCTCGGCGCTTACCAATAAGCTGCTAGAGATAGCCAACTGTGGCGAGACTAAGTTTGAGCTTAAGGCGCTTGAGCTGCTAGGCAAGCATAGCGATATTGGTCTGTTCACTCAGCGTAGCGAGATCAACATCAACTACAACAGCCCCGAAGCCTTAGAAAGCGCCATCAAGGAGCGGGTCAAGCGCCTGCTGGACGCCGACGTGATTGACGTTGTGCCCGTTGGTATGACTCTGGACGACGAGTTTGGTTTCTACGAAGGCCCCGAAGACGAGACCCCTGAAGGGGACGACGAGCAATGACGTCCAGCATTAGCCTAGCTGATCTACCAAAGATTCTTCCCTTGCTCCCGATACACGAGCAGGAGCGGCTACTAGCTGAGCTGGAGAAACTCCAAGAGCTCAAAACAACGAAGCTTGCCCGAGAAAAATTCCTCGCTTTCGTCAAGGAGGTGTGGCCGTCGTTCATCGGTGGTAGGCACCACGCCAAGATGGCTGATGCGTTTGAGCGGGTGGCTCGCGGCGAGTGTAAGCGGCTGATTATCAACATGCCGCCCCGGCATACCAAGTCCGAGTTTGCTTCTTACCTTCTACCTGCATGGTTCCTCGGCAAGTTTCCCCATAAGAAGATTATCCAGTGCTCCCACACAGCGGAGCTGGCAGTGGGCTTCGGTCGTAAGGTACGAAATCTTGTAGATACAGAAACCTACCACAAGATTTTTCCTGATCTGGTCCTAGCCGCAGACTCAAAGGCAGCCGGCAGGTGGAACACCAGTAAGGGCGGGGATTACTTCGCTATCGGTGTCGGTGGCGCAGTGACCGGTAAGGGCGCTGACGTGCTCATTATTGACGACCCGCACAGCGAGCAAGAAGCAGCTATCGCGGAAATCAATCCAGATATCTACGATAAGACTTACGAGTGGTATACTTCTGGGCCGCGTCAGCGTCTGCAACCGGGTGGGGCCATCGTCGTCGTCATGACACGTTGGTCTAAAAGGGACCTGACGGGGCAGATTCTCAAAGATGCCGCCGCCAACGAGAGTATGGGTGAGTGGGAAGTCATTGAATTTCCTGCTATTCTCCCCTCGGATAACCCGTTGTGGCCTGAGTTCTGGGGGCTGGACGAGCTTCTAAAAGTTAAACGCGACGTGCCCAACAGCAAGTGGCAGGCGCAGTACCAACAGAACCCCATCTCTGAATCCGCCGCTATCGTGAAGCGTGAGTGGTGGCAGGAGTGGTCGAGCGACATACCGCCTTCGTGCGACTTTATCTTACAAAGCTGGGATACGGCCTTCGAGAAGACATCACGAGCCGATTACTCGGCGTGCACGACATGGGGTGTGTTCTACCAAGCAGACGACTCGGGCATATCTCAGGCCAACATTATCCTGCTCAACGCCTTCCGCGACCGTATGGAGTTCCCCGAGCTTAAGAAGGCGGCCATCGAGGAGTATAAGGAATGGAGCCCGGACGGCGTCATCATTGAAAAGAAGGCGTCAGGTGCGCCGCTTATCTACGAGATGCGCGCTATGGGGATACCCGTGCAAGAGTTCACCCCTACAAGGGGTAACGACAAGATCAGCCGGCTGAACGCCGTCGCTGACATATTCGCCTCCGGAAGAGTATGGGCACCCGCCTCCCGCTGGGCGGAAGAAGTCATTGATGAAGTGGCTGAGTTTCCTGCGGGTTCTCATGATGACTACGTCGATACCGTCTCTATGGCAATGCACCGGTTTCGTAAGGGCGGCTACGTGACAACTAACCTCGACGAACCTGACGATATCATATACTTTAAGAGCCGCAAGCAACAGGGATATTACTGATGGCTGGGCTGGAAGACCTCATTACTGACTATGTGGGCGACCCGCTACGCAAAGCGCTGGGTACGTATGTGCCAAAGGCTGGCCCAACTGAGTTGCCGGAAGGATATCCAGAGCCTTTTAACGACCAATTTGGGGTTGAGACACCGTTTGATGGGATGCGGCGTTCTACTATTCCGACCGACTTACCGCCGCGTATCCGCAGTTATCGAGCAGATGAGCGCCGTGGGGGGCTGGAGAACCTTCCGCAGTCGCGGTTTGATGATCGGTCCCCGTTAAAGTCCGATGTCCGCTACTGGGCTGCAACTAGCGATAACAAGAAAACTCCTTACGCGGCGCATGAAATTAATAAAATGTACTCTTTTGCTCGCCTAAACGGCGCAGCAAGTAAACTTGGTCTGCCCACAATAAACCCGGAGCAGTTTGCGGCTATGGTACTAAAGGAAGGTCGTTCGGACGCCGGATTTAATATGTTTAAACCCGAAGCTAAGCCTGACGTAGAGTTTCGCAAGCGCCTCAATCAGTTTAACATTCCCGAACGACAGAAAGATTATTTGGGAATGATTAACTACGCTGACCGTATTGCCAAGAAGAAGGACGTACCGTTTCACGCTGTGTGGAACGGTTTAGGTAAAAACTGGAAGGGGCAGACCGGTTTTGATTATGCTAAAGCCATGGAAAAGCATGAGCAGGCTACGCTTAACCCTAAGAACAAAGACTTTTTAAATCTTATTAGTCGCGCCTTCAGTGAAGGGGAAAAATACGGGCTTCCTTTGATGAAGGAGAAGCAGCGCGATACTGATCCATATCTAAAGTCGGACCCGAACTATAAGTACCATACTCCCGAAGGTAAGATGAAACCACATGGACTGAATGCGCTGTTCAAGGCATCTGGCGGCGTCGTCATCGACGATGGTAACCCAGCTAAACAAAGGAAGCTAATCTAATGGCCGTTGATAAAGCTCTCAATCAAGCGCCGCTGGGTCTTGATGCGTCGTTTTCCGGAGGTGTGATGCCGGGAGTGAACACAGAGCCCGACATTGAGATCGAGATCGAGGACCCTGAGTCCGTTACCATCGGCATGGATGGGTTGGAGATTGAGATTGAGCCCGGTGATGACGACGAGGACCAAGAATTTAATGAAAACCTTGCAGAAGTCCTTGATGACAGCGAGCTGACCGAGCTTGTAGGCGACCTAATTGGGGACTACGACGACGATATTGCCAGTCGCCGCGACTGGATACAGACTTATGTCGATGGTTTAGAGCTTCTGGGGATGAAGGTCGAAGACCGTACCGAGCCGTGGCCCGGTGCTTGCGGTGTGTACCACCCGCTCCTCGCTGAATCAGTCGTTAAGTTCCAAGCTGAGACCATGATGGAGACGTTCCCGGCTCAAGGGCCGGTGCGAACGCAGATTATCGGCAAAGAAACACCACAAAAGCGCGATGCAGCGCGGCGCGTCCAAGACGACATGAACTACCAGCTGACTGACCGCATGATTGAGTACCGCCCAGAGCACGAACGGATGCTGTGGGGCCTTGGTCTTGCGGGTAACGCGTTCAAAAAGGTGTATTACGACCCGTCGATGGGTCGGCAGGTGTCGATGTACGTGCCCGCAGACGACGTCGTGGTGCCTTATGGCGCATCTAACCTCGAATCTGCTGAGCGTGTCACCCATGTGATGCGTAAAACGCCAAACGAGCTTAAAAAGCTCCAGCGTGACGGCTTTTACCGTGATGTGGAGCTTGGAGACCCTGAAAACACGCTTGACGAGGTCGAGAAGAAGATTGCGGAGCGCCTTGGCTTCCGTGCTACGACCGACGACCGCTTCAAGTTGTTGGAAATGCAGGTTGATCTCGTCATCGAGGATGACAAATTTAGGGATAAGGACGATGAGGGTATCGCTCTTCCTTACATTGTTACGATTGAGAAGGGATCAAGCGAAATCCTCGCCATCCGGCGCAACTGGCAGCCCGACGACAAGCTTAAGGCAAAGCGCAATCACTTCGTACACTACTCTTACGTACCCGGCTTTGGCTTCTACGCCTTCGGCCTTATTCACCTCATCGGTGCCTTTGCCAAGTCAGGCACCAGTCTCATCCGTCAGCTTGTCGATGCGGGCACACTGAGCAACCTGCCCGGTGGCTTTAAGACTAAGGGGCTACGGGTAAAGGGTGATGATACGCCCATCAGCCCTGCCGAGTGGCGAGACGTGGACGTGGCGTCAGGCACGATGCGCGACAACATTATGCCGCTGCCGTATAAAGAGCCAAGTCAGGTCCTCTACAGCTTGCTGGGTACCATCGTAGAGGAAGGCCGTCGCTTCGCTGGTATGGCGGACCTTCAGGTCTCTGATATGTCGGCAAACGCCCCTGTGGGGACAACACTGGCTATCCTTGAGCGCAGCCTCAAGATGATGTCGGCGGTACAGGCGCGCATCCATTACTCGATGAAGCAGGAGTTCAAGCTCCTCAAGCACATCATCGCTGACTATACGCCGGAGTCTTACTCCTACGAGCCAGAAGAAGGCAGCCGCAAGGCCAAGAAGTCCGACTACGCCAACGTCGATGTGCTGCCGGTAAGCGACCCTAACGCTGCCACTATGGCGCAGAAGATTGTCCAGTATCAGGCAGTTATCCAGTTGGCGCAGGGTGCGCCGCAAATCTACGACATGCCTTTCCTGCACCGCCAGATGTTGGAGGTGCTGGGCATCAAGAATGCTCAGAAGCTTGTGCCCCTAAAGGACGACGACGACCGTAAGCCGCGTGATCCGGTTAGCGAGAACATGGACGTCCTGAATATGAAGCCGGTCAAGGCGTTCATGTACCAAGACCATCAGGCGCATATTACCGTCCATATAACCGCGATGCAGGACCCCACGATCCAGCAGCTAATGGGCCAGAACCCGCAGGCGCAGCAGATGATGGCCGCCATGGCAGCGCATATCCAAGAGCACGTGGCGTTTGAGTATCGCCGTCAGATCGAGCTTCAGGCAGGCGTCCCGCTGCCACCACCAGATTCGGATATGTCGGAAGATGTTGAGCTTCAGGTTTCGCGTCTGGCAGCCGCTGCCGCAGGCCAGCTTCTCCAGAAGAACCAGTCCGCAGCTCAGCAGCAACAGAGCCAGCAGATGGCTCAGGACCCCATTGTGCAGATGCAGATGCAGGAGTTGCAGCTTAAACAGGGCGAGCTCCAGCTAAAGCAACAGAAGCTTCAGATCGACGCCGCTGAGAAGACGGACCGTATGGACGTGGAACGCGAGCGCATCGCCGCGCAGAAAGAAATCGCTGGCCTCCAAGTTGGAGCCAAGATTGCAACGGATAAAGCTAATTTGTCCGCCAAGGAGCAAGAAGCCGGGCTTCGCATCGGCGTGCAAGTCGCGCGTGAGACCTCGCAGATGGCACAAAACGCAGAGAAACCCCCTGTTTCCAACGCACCACTTAAGGAAAATGAATGAGTACAGTCTTACTACACCTAGCTCACAGGATAGACGAAGCGTGCAAGGACATCGAGCGTGACCTTGCGATGGGTAAAGCGTCCGAGATTGGTGACTACAAGTTCGCCTGTGGTCGGTATCGCGGCCTTCTGACCGCTAAGGATATTATTATCGAGACAGCCCAAAAGCTGGAGCAAGATGATGACTGAGATCGTAGGTATTGCGGCCCCCACCCTCGTTGGCGTGGACGGTAAAGTGCTCAACGCACCACTCAAAGAGCCTGAAGTTCCCGTCGAGGACCGGGCTAAGCAGCTTCCCGACCCACAGGGCTATCGCATCCTGTGTGCCATCCCCGACATTGAAGAGAAGACCACGGGTGGCATCTTCAAGACCGGTAGCATGATTGAGCGGGAAGAACTCCTTACGACTGTGCTGTTTGTCGTCAAAGTAGGCCCTGATGCCTACGCTGACGCAAAGCGGTTCCCCTCTGGCCCGTGGTGCGAAGAAGGCGATTTTGTCCTTGTGCGCCCCAATGCGGGCACTCGGGTGGAAATTCATGGCCGTGAGTTCCGCATTATCAATGACGATAGCGTGGAAGCAGTAGTCGAAGACCCGAGGGGTATTCGGCGCAAATAAACGGGCTTGCCCGTACAAAAGGAGACGTAATCATGGCTATCCAGCCAGACGACGAGTTTGAATTTGAGATCGAGACTGACGAAACCCCTGTTTCTGAACCGCGAAGTAAACCCGATATTGAAGTCGAAGACGACACTCCGGAGCAGGACCGTGGGCGCGAGCCTATGCCTAAGGAGATCGTGGACGAGCTCGAAGCTGATGAGCTTGAGGAGTATTCGGAGAAGGTAAAGCTTCGCCTTAAGCAGATGAAGAAGGTCTGGCACGACGAGCGCCGTGAAAAGGAGCGCGCGTTCCGTGAACAGCAGGAAACTCTTAGCGCTGCTCAGCGTTTGTTTGAAGAAAACAAGCGACTGAAGTCTACGTTGAGCGACGGCGAAAACCACTTGCTGTTGAGTTATAAGCAACAGACAGAATACGAACTTAAAGAGGCGGAGCGGTTGTACCGTGATGCCTATGAAGCGGGTGATGCAGATCGTGTTGTGGAGTCACAGCGCAAGCTAACTGATGCAGCGCTCAAGATGCAGCAGCTTAATAATTATCGCCCTACTTTACAGGCCCCAGAAACTGAGGTACAAATTCCGCAAGGGCAGGCTAGTATCCAGCAACCTGACCGTACGACGATGGCGTGGCAAGAGCGCAATCAATGGTACGGCACAGACCCGGAGATGACTGCCTCGGCGCTCGGGCTGCACCAAAAGCTCGTAAACGAACGAGGCCAGCAGTTTGTTGGCTCCGACGAATATTGGACGACGGTTGACAAAACAATCCGCCGTAGATTCCCCGATTATTTCGGGGGAGACGAAGTGGCTAACGGTGACTCCAGAGCTGTCACACGTGAACCTAGGGCTGCTTCCGTTGTCGCTCCCGCTTCTCGTAGCCGATCCTCCAAAAAGATTAGGCTTAGTACAACCCAATTGGCTGTGGCCAAGAAGTTTGGGCTGACTCCCGAGCAATATGCTCGCGAAGTAATGAAGATGGAGAATTGATATGACGGATCGTAGCCTTATGGACGAGTTGAACGCTCAGACTTCATCCAGTCGTGCACCTCGTAAAACACGTGAACAGTCGGAAAGGCCCAAAGTATGGCAGCCGGCCTCGTTGCTGCCAGAACCGGATCAACAGCCGGGTTATTCGTACCGTTGGATTCGTGTTGCTTCAGCAGGTAAAGCAGACGGCCAGAACCTGATGTCAAAACGACGTGAAGGTTGGGAGCCGGTCCGTATCGAAGAGCAACCACAGTTTGATGGCATGACCGACCCAGACAGCCGCTACAAAGACAATATCGAGGTAGGTGGGTTGCTGCTCTGCAAAGCCCCGAATGAGATGATGCAACAGCGTAAGGCTTACTTTGCGCAGAAGAATCAAGCTCAGATGGACTCGGTAGACAACAACTTCATGCGCGAAAGCGATAATCGTATGCCCCTCTTCAGGGAGAAAAGGTCTACGACTTCGTTCGGTAGTGGCAAACGCTAAGCTAGGAGCTTAACAATGGCATATCCTTCCGTTACAAGCCCGTATGGGCTTATTCCGATCAATCTGATCGGCGGGCAGGTTTTTGCCGGTTCCACTCGCCAAATCCCCATCGCAACCAACTCTGCAACTGCCATCTTCTACGGTGACGTTGTGAAGCTGCTTGCTAGTGGTACGATTGGCAAGGATACCGGTACTGACGCTGCTACGCCGGTTGGTGTCTTCCTTGGTTGCACTTACACCGATCCGGTGTACGGCGTGACCTTCCGCCAGTTCTATCCCGGCACCACGAGCATTTCCGACATCACGGCTTACGTCCTTGATGACCCGGACGCGCTGTTCAAGGTCGCTGTGTGCGCTGGCACCAACTCGAACACCATCAGCTACCTGACTCAGGCTGCTGTCGGCTCGAACGTCAAGCTGGCGAACGGTGCAAATAACACCGGTTCGACCATCACGGGCAACTCTAGGGTTGGCGTGGACTCGACCGAGGGTACTACCTCGACGTTCCCGATTCGTGTTGTTGATGTTGTCCATGAAACCTCGCCTGTCGGTAGCCCCGGTTCTTACACCGAAGTTATCGTCAAGTGGAATCAGGGTATGCATCAGTACCTGAACCCCACTGGCCTCGCATAAGGAGACTGAACAATGGCAATTTCACGCGCACAGCTTCTCAAGGAGCTTTTGCCCGGCCTGAACGCCCTGTTCGGTCTGGAATACGCCCGCTATGGCGAAGAGCACAAAGAGATTTTCGAAACGGAAACCTCTGAGCGTTCGTTCGAAGAAGAAACCAAGCTGTCGGGCTTCTCGGCTGCTCCGGTTAAGAACGAAGGTTCGGCTATCGCCTACGACAACGCTCAGGAAGTCTTCACGGCTCGCTACAACCATGAGACGATTGCCCTCGGGTTCTCGCTCACGGAAGAAGCCATCGAAGATAACCTGTATGACAGCCTCTCGGCTCGTTATACCAAGGCGTTGGCTCGTGCCATGTCGTATACCAAGCAGACCAAGGCTGCGGCGGTTCTGAACAACGGCTTTGATACCGATTACCCCGGTGGTGACGGTCAACCGCTGTTCTCGGCCTCTCACCCACTGGTCTCTGGTGGTGTCAACTCGAACATCCCGGCTGTCGCTACCGACCTGAACGAAACGGCACTTGAAAACGCTGTTATTCAGATCGCTGCGTGGACGGATGAACGTGGGCTTCTGATCGCTGCAAAGCCGAAGAAGCTGGTGATTCCGCCGAGCCTCCAGTTCGTTGCAACCCGACTGCTCGAAACCGAGCTTCAGGTGAACACGGCTGACAACAACATCAACGCTATCAAGAGCAACGGCTCGATTCCGGAGGGTTACACCGTTAACCACTTCCTGACCGACACCGATGCTTGGTTCCTGACGACCGATGTTCCGAATGGTCTGAAGCACTTCGTCCGTACTCCGCTCGCCCAGAGCATGGACGGCGACTTCGACACCGGCAACGTCCGTTACAAGAGCCGCGAGCGTTATTCGTTCGGCTGGTCTGACCCGCTGGGCATGTTCGCTTCCGAAGGCGCTGCCTAAGGAAACAGGGGGAGGGGGAGAGGGAAACTTCTTCCCCTCTTTTCTTTTTAGTGTTATGCCTACTCAACTAGGTAATTGATCCATACCGACTGCCCTAGCAGACGTAGTAGAGACGGTATGGGGTGGTGCTACTACACGGAGAATTTCGATGGCAAATACAACCTTTTCAGGTCCGGTAATCTCGACCAACGGCTTCGTCGGTGACATCACTGGCAACATCACTGGCAACGTAACTGGTAACGTCACTGGCAACGTCACTGGCAACGTGACC
>Ga0181358_1001046_pt1 | contig 12742 bp, 26 predicted proteins | sample Fa13VDMM110SD_FD_130096 | JGI IMG/M metagenome (GOLD analysis project Ga0181358, IMG submission 130096) | Freshwater viral communities from Lake Michigan, USA - Fa13.VD.MM110.S.D | ecosystem: Environmental > Aquatic > Freshwater > Lake | place: USA: Michigan | collected 2013-09-24
GTACAAAATGATGAATGACAAATACTTCGACTTTGAAATATTTGAGGACATTATTAAAGCAATAAAAAAAATGGAACATCCAGAGCCCGATATGTTTAATTTTGGATTAGCAAGTGCTGATGGAGCTATAAGACGATTGCGTGAACAACATTACGAAGCAATAAAGAAAATGTATAATCAGGAAGATACTATTTAAGAAGGCAAAATAAAAATCTTATATTTATTGTAAATTAAAAATTATGAAAGTATCAGAAGAAATGATGTATATTAGATGTATGGCTATTGAGTCAATGGTTAAAACTATGGTGTTAAACGGTAATATTGATAATGGAAAATTAGTAGAAGCCGTTAATAATGTATTTCCACCCACTACACCTGATGAAATGGAACGATATAGCGAAGCAATAATATACGCCAAGTATAGTATTTTAAATTAAAAATAAACATGAAAAAAATTACACTCATAGTAGTTAGTCTACTCGCAACACTCTTTAGTTATAGTCAAGACTATAATAGGGTAGTTAATATTACTAAAAGCGAATGGACAGGTGATACCTGGAAAGTAGTATCAACTAACAAACCAACAGATATGTTTGTTATCATTGATGAATGGGATGTTACAATTGGTACATATAAGTTTAGAACATATGACAATCCAGAAAAGAATACATATCAAGATCATGTATGCTATACTTGGAAGTGTATTGATAAGGATGGAGACAAGTGTCTGTTCTTGATGAAGAAGTTTAGACCAGAAGTAAGCTCACATATGCTATACGCAATACTATACCCAGAGAATTTAGTTATGTACGAATACGAAACACTACAATAGAAAGTTATGAAAAGAATACCAACACTAATTGTAAAATGGATTGCTAATAAACTTGGATATAAAATTGTCATGCTCAAAGCGGTGAAGGGAATAACAACAATTGAAGGGGATAAAGAACTACTTAAATATGTAGATGTAACTGGTTATTTCTTTAAAAAAGAACCACTTAAACGAAATTAAAACAATAGAAAGTTATGAATAGCATAGACAAACAATACCAAAAATTACTTCAGGATATAATCCACAATGGAGTAGAGAAGAAAGACAGAACAGGAACAGGAACGCTATCCATATTCGGATGGCAGATCAGACACAACATGAAAGATGGCTTTCCACTCTTAACAACAAAGAAGATGCATTGGAAGTCAATCGTAACAGAACTACTATGGTTCTTGCGTGGTGATACCAATATCAAATATCTTGTTGATAATGGATGTCATATATGGGATGGTGATGCGTATAAGAACTATGTAAATAAATGTAATGAGGATAAGTGGATGAAAGAAATCATTTTAGATTTACCGTTCCATAATAAAAGTTATGGTCTCTATTCACAAGAAGAGTTCATAAACAAAATCAAAACCGATGATGAGTTTGCTAGTAAGTGGGGAGATTTAGGACCAATTTATGGTAAGCAGTGGAGAAATTGGGTTAATCATAATTTGGAAATACCTAATGGTAACGGGTTGAGATATATGGAAAAACAGACCATAGACCAAATCGCAAACCTAATCTCTGAACTCAAAATAAATCCTGACTCAAGACGATTAATGGTTAATGCTTGGAATGTAGGTGAGTTAGACCAAATGGTACTTCCGCCATGTCATTATGGATTTCAAGTTTATACGAGAGAGTTGAGTGAGAAAGAACGAATGAGATTAGCTGGCTACGAAGATGTTGGTGGTATAGGTCAAAATATAATTAGAGAAACCGTTGATATGGATAATACTATTCCAAGACGAGCAATCTCTTTAATGTGGAATCAACGCTCAGTAGATACATTCCTTGGTTTACCATTCAACATAGCATCTTATGGGTTGCTACTTGAAATCATAGCTAAAGAAGTTAATATGGTACCAGATGAATTGATTGGTAACTTAGGTGATGTTCATTTGTATAGTAACCATATTGAGCAAGCTAAAGAGCAGATTGGTAGAGAGCCGTTTGAGTTACCTAAATTAAACATCAATACAGAATTTTGGAAGACGGAGACAGGTTCCTGTGGAGAAGGGTTATTAGATACTAACCTACAAGGATTTGAAGTAGATGACTTCTACCTAACGAAGTATCAATCACACCCAGCAATCAAAGCACCGCTAAGTAATTAAATCGCGTTTTTTATATCTTTCAAATATGTATTGGTATAATTAAAAATTTTATATTATGAAACAAGAACAAGTATTAGGTATTATCCGCCACACATTAACATTTGTTGGTGGTATCCTTATCGTTAAAGGTATAGCTACAGAAGCTATGACTGAAGAAGTAATCGGAGCAGTTATCACAGCAATCGGTGCTGTATGGTCGCTTATCAAGAATAAGTAATTGAATTACTTTTAATTTACGTGTTAAGCCCTCATTTTGAGGGCTTTTTTTATCATATTTATATTTATAATTAAAACAACCATCAATGAAAAAACTAGTTCTGCTGTTTACGTTAATCATTACAATGTTCACGGCGCAAGCAAGAAAATTTTATGTAAGCCAATCAGGAAATAACACTTACACTACTACACAAGCACAAAATCCCAACACACCCTGGCAAACACTATCTAAGGTACAGAGTAATGTATCTAATGGTGATTCTGTATTATTTGCTAAAGGTTCTAAATTCACTGGTACATTAACATTACAAAGCAAATCAAATGTTTATTTTGGTGTTTATGGTACAGGTGCAAATCCATTATTTTGGGGTAATGGGGCTACAATTAGTTCATTGGTTACATTGAGAGGATGTACCAATATAATATTTTATGGTTGGAATATTTCTGATACTACTATATCATTTACAGATAGAACAGTTCAAGCTAAAATCCGAATTGTGTTTACTATTGAAAGCTCAACCACAGGTGCTATTATTAGAAAATGCACTATGGATAGAATTGGTTATGGCGTGTATATTACAGCAACATCAATAACACAAACTATTGATTCTTGTGATATTGGTAATTTAAGGATGATTAGAAATACACCAACATCTGTGAATGCAGATGATGATTATGGTGGAGTGCCAATTCAAATTTCTAGCTCAAATAATAGATTCACAAACAACTACTTACATGATTGTTGGGCTATGTCTTATGATTATGGCAAAGATGGTGGTGGCATAGAGTTTTTTGAAGAAGGAGCTGTTATAGAGAATAATTTTATTGCTTATAATACATTCTACGATTGTAATGGAACATTTGAATTTGGTTCTAATTCAGATGGTGTAGCTAATTATCCACAGATGAATAATGTTATTGCTTATAATAAGATTATTAATAATACTACTGCGGTTTATATAAATAATAATGGTCAATATAAAACTAAAGTGACTAATTTACAGTTTTATAATAATGTAATAGTACAAACTGTTCCTAATCCAAATCCTGTTGGTAGTAGTGGTATTATGTTTTCTATGGCAACATCTGATGCTACTATAGGAATTATAGTTCTTAAAAATAATATAATTCAAATTAGTAATGGATCATCTGTAACACGTAGTGGACAATTTATTAATACTAACTTAACACACACAAACAATATATATAAACTTTCTAATGGTAGTGTAACAAACTTTACATTAGGCCGCACAGAAATTACTACATCAGGCGTTATTTGGACAAACACAACAACTATAAATCCTCTAACTTGGAATTATAATTTAACTTCTACATCACCGGCAATCAATAAAGGTGTAAATATTGGTGTTACAAGAGATTTTAATAATAAAATAGTTTCTAATCCTCCAGATATGGGTATATTAGAATTTTAAATTTTATTTGTAATGTTGTTGGGGTAATGATAGTATCAAATATATCTGGAAGTATAGTTAGAAATTATAATTATATAGCAATGGAGCTACTATAAGTGTTAGTGGATTACCACGTGGAACATATTACGCCTCTACTTATGGTCGAAGTATCATTTTTATAAGATAGGAAGGCAAAATCTTTTTTGTATATTTAGTTAAACAAAAAATAAAAGTTATGACAAATGAATTAAATGCAAGCTCAATGATGACTAATAATAGTTATTCATTAGAACAGATTAAGACAATGGCTCCATCAGTTTTTACTACTGATAAAGCACCTCACTTAACCGACAAATACATTCAAACACCTACATCACGTGTTGTAGAAGATTTGATGAGATTAGGTTGGCAAGTAACTAAAGCGCAAGAAGTAAAAGCACGTAAAGGTAAAGGATTTCAAAAACACATTGTTGTATTTCGTAATCCGGATATTATGATTAAGGGTAAAAATGGTGATGATGCGTTTCCACAAATACTATTAACAAATAGTCATGATGGTAAAGCAGCGTTCAATTTTAGAGTAGGTATATTTAGATTAGTATGTAGTAATGGTTTAGTAGTTAGTGATGCTGATTTTAGTAATGTTAGTATCAGACATATGAACTACACATTCGAATCACTACAGGCGAAAGTTAATGAAGTAATTGAGAAGTTACCTAATTTAGTCCAGAAAATTAATTTATTCAAATCAACACAACTTAGTGAGAACGCAATTGTTGAATTCGCAACTAAAGCAGCATCATTACGAAATAAAATGACAGTCAATATAATGGATGTGTTACGTGTTGATCGTCCTGAAGATGAAGGAACTGATTTATGGGCTGTATTTAATCGAGTACAAGAGAAAATATTAGGTGGTGGTTACAAATACGGAAATAAAAGCCGCAAAGCACGCTCAGTAAAGAATTTTCAACAGGACATTAAGCTAAATGAAGAATTATTTGAATTAGCCGAGTCATACCTTTAATTAATATAAATAAATAATTACAACTATGAATATAAAATTAATTGATGATTTAAAATTATTCATTACAGATCTATCAGAAGATTTTACTGAAGAATATTTAACAACACCCGAATTAAAACAACGTTTTATTGATCAAGTATATGATTACGTCAGTGGATGTTGTGAAACAGATCAAGAAATGTATTGTTATATAGATGGGTTATTAATAAACTTATATAGTTAATAAATAAGGATAGGGGTGTCAAAAATCTCTTTCTTATATTTAATAAAATAAATAAAAGTTATGAAATTATCTAAATTATTTAAACGCGCAGTAAACGGTAAAACGCTAGAGTGGGAAATTGAAGTAAACAAAGTATGCTTCAGAACAATATCAGGTTATACGGATGGTATTAAAACATCATCTGAATGGACTTGCTGTGAAGCTAAAAATGTAGGTAAGAAAAACTCAACTACAGGTGAAGAACAAGCGTTAGCTGAAGCAACAGCAATGCATCGTAAACGTAAGGAAACAGGTTCATTTGAATCAATCAGTGATATAGACACTCCAGTTTATTTCAAACCAATGCTTGCTCATGACTATAATGATTATAAAGATAAAATTAAATTCCCTGTAGCTACACAACCTAAACTAGATGGAGTTAGATGCATAGTCAGATCAGATGGAATGTGGTCACGTAATGGCAAACCAATTATCTCAGCACCACATATATTTGAATCACTTAAACCACTATTTGAATCAGATCCTGACTTAATACTTGATGGAGAATTATACTGTGATAAATCATCTGCTGGATTCAACACAATTATATCTTGTGTCCGTAAAACAAAACCAACTGAAGCTGATCTATCAATAAGTGAACAATTTATTGAATACCACATTTATGATATCCCAAGTGTTGAAGGTAATTTCAGGGATCGAATAGCACATATTCCACATCACACCTTACCTAAATATTGTAAACTAGTACATACACATTGGGTCACAGATGGATCAGTACGTCTTGATGATTTATATAATTTATTTATGGAACAGGGGTATGAGGGACAGATGATTAGATTAGATGCTCCATACGAAAATAAACGTTCTAAATCGTTATTAAAACGTAAAGAATTTGTTGATGCTGAATTTACTATATTAGGTGTGATTGAAGGTCAAGGCAATTTAACCAGTAAAGTAGGTAAATTACAATTCGAAATAAATGGTAAACCATTTGAGTCAGCAGTGAATGGTGATTGGGAGTACATTGAGAAATTATGGCATAGTAGAGCAGGATTAGTAGGTAAAACAGCAACTGTAAAATACTTTGAATTGACTGAAGACGGTATTCCACGTTTTCCAAAAGTGATCGCGATTAGAGATTTTGAGTAGGCAAAATAAAAGCGTATATTTAAGGTATGAAAAAACAAATCGAAATTAAATTAAACGGTTTAAATGAATTGGGTGTTCAAGAAATAAACGAATTTTATCAACACAATATTGAACTATATAGGTGGGATAAATTTAAATTGGGTGATAAGTTTGGTTTAACTAAAAAACGATTTAAAAATAGTAACGAATTTTTTAAAAATGGTTTAGATACATATATTTACTTTTTTGATTGTAAACAATATATACCTAACTCTAATCTACCTGGTGATTATTTTCAGTTTTTATTAAAGCATTTTAATCATGAAATATACGAAGTTGAAATTATTGAAACAATGAAAAAAATAATATTGTAGGCAAAATATTTTTCGTATATTTAGTTAAATTAAAAATAAAATCATGGCAATCGGCACTAAGGAATCATCACAAGACAAAGCATCAAATAGAGTAGATCGCAATTTACATAGACAGAAAAAAGAAAAACCACTTATGGAACGTGAGTTTAATGAACTAGTTTCATTAGCTGACCAACTAGAGTGGATTAAACAAAAACAAAAAATTAAAGACAAAAACCAAACATTTTAAATTATGGCAAAGAAAAAAACAACAGTAAGTGAATTACAGGAAATGATTAAAACAGTTCCTAGATTAAATACTCTAACTGAGGAGCAAGTACAAACACTTAAGAACATTTCATCTGATTTAGCAGATGTTAGACGCACGTTAGATGGTTTAAAAGGTGAAGAAAACATTAGTGATATCATGTTTGATATAGGAAGATCATATTATATTGCTTATGAATGTGAAAATAAATTAGATACATTACTTGAATCATTTGAAAATGATTGTTATGATTGTGATGAAAATTACTAATAAGTAAAATAAATAACTATGAAAACACTAGTAATTCATCCACAAGACAGTTCAACGGATTTTTTAATACCGATCTATATGAATCTTAAATCATTCCCCAACTTTAATGATATAACAATCATTAGAGGGGGAGTGACTAAAGATGAAGTGGATGAACAAATTGAACAACATGACCGTATCATGATGATGGGACATGGCTCACCACAAGGATTATTTGCTGTAGGACAGTTCGGAGTAATAGGAATGATTATTGGTCATTCTACAGTTCCATTACTAGAAAATAAGGAATGTATATTCATTTGGTGCAACGCAGATAAATTTGTTGAAGCATATAATCTAAAAGGTTTATACAGCGGAATGTTTATATCAGAAGTAAGCGAAGCAAATTACTGTGGACTACCAGACACACCACAAAATATAGTTGATGAGTCAAATAATTATTTTGCTAAAGAACTAGGTAGAGTGTCTGAGAAGTCATTAAATGAAATGTATCAACATATTAGATATAGTTATGGTGTGTTAGCTGGAGGTAATGCTGTGGCAGAATATAATCACAATCGTTTATACTTAAATTCATAATTATGATAATTTTATTAATTGCAATTGTTATATGTTTAAGTATATTTCTACTAGCGGCTATTCTCCATATAGGTAAAATTCAAAAGGAATTAATTGAAATAGATAAAGAACAACACATTCAGAATAAAGAAATAATTCAATTAATGCAGGCGAATACACAGCATGGAGAAATGTTATTACAACATATTGAAATACTTAAATACCTAGTAGAACAAGATCCACAACTAGGAAAAATGAGAATACCTTATGGTGGTGTGGTAGGTGAAGCGTAATATATTTATGAGCAAAATTATATAAAATGAGTGCACAAACAGACATGAAAGTAATAAGTGTTCTATTAGACGAAGCAATGGAACAAGGTTTAGAAATAGAAGTAATATACTCCGCGTTGAAAACAATGAGAGAAGATGATGCTATAACACCAGCACAAGCGTTTCAGGAAGCAATGAATGAGTGGATTAAGTAGGCGAAAATTTTTTGTTAAATTTAGTTAAATAAATAAATAAGTTATGAGCGTAAAATTAAACCAAACAGAAACAACATATACAGTAAATTATAAGGCTATTATGTATAACCATAGTTATTCAGTTACGCGACTAGAAGATATAGATTCCGGTTATATTCAATATGATGTATTTGATGAGCAAGGTGATGTAGTTGATGGTGATTTAGAAACTGAAATTGTAACATACTTAGAAGAAAATATTTAATTATTAAAATAAAGGTTATGGCAAAAACACACTACACATCAGAAATTGGTATAGAAGTCTGGAAAGGTGATTGGGCCGACGCAGAATGGACAATCACTGGTTATCCAAAATCAAGTATGACTATTAAGCAATTCGATTCTGCTTATGATTTTGAAGAGTATATTCAAAAGAAAGTCAACTGTGATAATATTACATTTGATTCTGAATCATGTCAATTTTTTGCATACGCTAAAACTAAACAGCGTGCTACATCGTTCATTAAAGCCATAGATAAACATTTTATTAAAGTACGTGAATTAGTTAACTAATTATATTTATTGGCGAAATATAAACTGTATATTTAGCAGAATGAATAAATTAAACGAAGTACAGCGCTTACAACAACTAGCTGGTATTAATGAAATAAAAGTAACTGCTCTTAAACCAGCAATAACTAATGCTATTGATGATGCAATAGATAACTGGCCTGAACCAATTGATTCATTTGAGGATTTTAAAGAAGAATTTGAATATAGTGATCTAGATAGTGAAATTAACATGGTGGTATATAATACTATTAAAAATATTACTCCAATCGACACTTGGCCCGATTGGTATAATATTAGTGATGAGGAATATGAAGAAATAAGAGAATATATTAGCGATTATAGTAGAACAAGATTTGATGGTGAAGATGTATATAAGGCTTAAACACAATAGCGCAATCGAAAGATTGCGCTTTTTTTGGCAAAATATAGATCGTATATTTAGTTAAATAAAAAGTTATGAAATCAACAGTAGCATATCTATCAAGTATCTCTAGAATGAAATACAACATTGAGAAAAATTCATTAATAAATAAACTAAGCGGATTAGAAAATACAGTGCGAAAGAAATTTAATATTAAAGTAAATACTAAATTAAAAGATATTGAATGTTACACATCACAATGTAGTTTTATATTTAGTAATTGTGAAGTAATATTTTTAGTAGATAAATTTTATAAGTAAGCAAATTGTTTTTTATATATTTAATTAAATAAAAAGTTATGAAAAAAATAAAGGTTCGCTTCAATTTAGGAGCAGGTAAACATTTCATGAAATGGAAAATAGAAGGTCCATTAGGTATTGAATATCATGATCCAAACAAAGTACAGTTAATACTACACAACTGTCAACTCAAAAACAACAAGAAAACAGCACAGAAAATATTTGATGGTGTACATAAAACAGTATGCGCTTGGGTATTATGTGACTCAATCAGTATTAATTATTTAGATACACCTGGTCACGAGGTTTTGTACGGATTGAATCATATTAAATACAATCCTAGAGTAGAACCTAACTGGGTATTGAATGATTGCAATTGTGATGGATTTAAAATAAAATGCATCGTAAGTACAGGTAACAAATTATTTACATACTAAAATAAATTATAAATGTTATGACTTGGACAAAATTAAGACCTATGTTACGTGAACAATTTGGTAATTCGTTTTCATTTTTTAACGACAAATATAAAAGTGGTAAACGCCGAATCAAAATAGGTGTAGGTGATACACAAAACATGATTGAATATATTAAATCAATTGCACCTGAACTAGATGTTAAGCAATATAAAATGTACACAGTAACAATTCATTATAACAAATAAATTAAATATTATGGCAAACGGATCACAAAAGAAATTTAATGGAACACCTAAAGCAAGAACACGTAGAACAAATGTTATTGCTCATTTAGAATCACAGTTAAAGAAAAACACAAAGCCAACTAAAGAGCTTGGCAAAATGGTTTTAGTACCTTTAGATGAGAAAGACACAAATCGTATTAATAAGGAATTAACAACACTTAAAACACGTATCTAATATGGCAGAATTTAGTAAACAGTATTGTGAATTACACGATATGGGATCAAATGGTGACTTTGATGTATATGAAGAGTTTGATAAACTAGGAATGGGTAATTTTATTCCAATGATATGTGAGGGGTTTGGTTTTGTAGCAATAGGTAAATTTGAAGACGATCCTGAAACAGCTAAGGTTTATTTTAGAGAAGCCCATGATAGTGAAGACGGAACATGGGTTGATTTTTATGAAGTCTTAGATGATGAAAGGCAAAGTCTTTAATTTATATTTAGTTAAACAAAATTAAAATATATGGGATCAGTTATTGACTACATTGATTGTCCAAATTGTGGACACGAAGCTTATTGTGATTTTTATTACAAGACAGGTGAAGAATATGTTAACTGTCAGAATTGTGGATACCATTACTCCGCCACATACCAGCGTGATAAAGAAGGTAAATATATTACTAAAGATGGAACAGATAATACTACATTTGATAATCTGATAATGGAGACGAAAGAATTAAAGAATCCATACGGCGCATATAGAATAAAATATGTTGATGGTGTCGCTTATCAATGTGGTTCATTAGAAAGTGAAAAAGATTATATAGAACTAACTACAGCAGCAGATCTAAATGAAAATGGAGCAATGGAATTTATATCAGTAAGTAGATATATAAATGAAGAAACAATACAAGAAATATTACTTGATAATGGACCCAAAGTAGACGGAGCAGGATTTAGTGAAGAAGATAGAGAAATAGAAAGTGATGACTTACCCTTTTAGGCAAAATAATTTTATATATTTAATTAAATAAAAGGTTATGAAAAGAAGATCAAACGAAGATATATTCTATTTTCTTACAATTTGGTTTAGTACTAGCATAATAGTATTATACATTATTGGATTAATATTTAAATTAATATCACATATATGAAAGTAATAACAATAGATGATCATGTAATGGAGCGTAAAGCATACCTGCTAGACGAAGACGAACAACAATACACTGAGTTCAAACCTGGGATAGATGTATTGCCTGCTATGTATTATAATAGTGAAGTAGCAGCAGGTAATTTCTATTATGTGGCTAAACACGAACCAGGTGAACAATTCTGGAAGGATGGTGGTTATGAATGTGTAGATGATCAAGGTATGAAACGTGCATTTCATTTAGATGCACTTATTGTACACCCACGAGTATTTCAAGGTAAGACTAAAGCGAAAGTACAAGTAGATAAAGATAAACCTAAAGGTAAGAAAGGTAGACCAAAAATGGACCCATCACTAAAGAAAATAATAACAGAATACACACCAACAGGAGGTAAGCGTGGTCGACCAAGAATAGACCCATCATTGAAGAAATCATTTGCGGTATATGTTCCAACAGGTGGTAAGCGAGGAAGACCAAAGAAGGCAAAGTAAATAACGTATATTTAGTTAAACAAAAATTAAAAAGTTATGATACAAATCGAATTAACACAAGCCGAATTAGATCTTATCCAAGCCAAACGGGATGAGGAATTAGCTCAACAGCAAAAACATCAACAACGGATTAATGAGCGCATTGCTATGGCTGAACAAAGTATTATTAAAGCTCAAACAGAAGATGCAAGACAGATGGCTGCGGCACGTTCTTTTCTACAAGAACTAGGCGCAGGATGGACTGAATCTATTCAAGTAAGATCAGCCATGGAACGAGTATATGATACTAGTGATGTAGTGTGGAGTAAAGAATATTTTAGAGAAGAAGTATATTTACAAAAAGGTGACTATAAAGTAGATGTACGTAAACATATTGTGTATAGTAATAAATGGAGTCGAAGTGGAACAGATAAAGGATATAAAATGTATCTCCACGGTCCTGAAATTGAATGGGCATATGAACAAAAAGCACTTAGTAAAGCAGACACAGTGAATAGTAAAATACTTGAATGTGTTAATACTATTGCTCTAAGAGAACATCATAAGAAACAACAATTAACTGCGTTAGAAACAACTATATTAGATTTACAAACTAAATACCCAACAGCCACTATTACAGCAACTAAAGAATGGGAACGATCAAAATATAGTAAAAGTGGATATCGTGAATGGGATAACGTTGCTATTCAATTCATGAATGGTGTACGAATGGATTATGAAGTATATATGAATGGAACAATAAGTAGAAGAAAGATATTATTTGGGAAAGTAGACGAGTATAGTTTAATGGATGTGTTAAGTAACATAACATTACCTACAGCAGAATAATTTGGCGGCAAAATAAAATCATTATATTTATTTTATACAATTATTAATTAAAACAAAAATTTAAGCGTTATGACAGAAATTAAATTAACAAGTAAGCGATTATTTCTACATTATGAGTTTCCTGTTCAAGTAGGTGAACTTAAAGCAACATTAGAGGCAATGGTTATTGTATTTGACAATGATGGAGTTAAAGCATGTGATTGTGAATTTGTAGATGTAGGTGATATATCCTATATGGGTGTGGCTATTGATGGTTATGATAATTGGCGTAAATTTAAAGAATTTCATAACAGTATGGGTATTGATTTTGA
>Ga0181358_1001047_pt1 | contig 12737 bp, 19 predicted proteins | sample Fa13VDMM110SD_FD_130096 | JGI IMG/M metagenome (GOLD analysis project Ga0181358, IMG submission 130096) | Freshwater viral communities from Lake Michigan, USA - Fa13.VD.MM110.S.D | ecosystem: Environmental > Aquatic > Freshwater > Lake | place: USA: Michigan | collected 2013-09-24
AGCGTATGCGTAATGCAAAGGTCGGTCAATGGTGGGTGATTGATCCCCAACGCGCACTCGCCAATAACTCTGCTGTCTATCAGGAGCGTCCTGAAATCGGAACATTCATGGACGAATGGGTATCGCTCTATAAGTCAAAGAGCGGTGAGCGTGGCATCTTTAATCGTGATGCATCCAAGCGTCAGGTTGAGAAGTTGGGTGATCGCCGTGATCCAAACTTTGACTTCGGAACCAATCCTTGCAGCGAAATCATCCTGCGTGACCGTGAATTCTGCAATCTATCCGAAGTTGTAGTTCGTCACGATGACACCCCCGATGATTTGGTTCGCAAGGTCAAACTTGCTGCCATCCTTGGCACATGGCAAGCCTCACTCACCAACTTCCGCTACATCTCAAGCGAATGGAAGAAGAACTGCGAGGAAGAGGCTCTGCTTGGTGTATCGTTGACAGGCATTCTTGACAATCCCTATCTTCGCAGCGAGAATGGATTGGAAGTTCTTCTTGGTCATATGAAGCAAGCAGCCGTTGAGACCAACGCAAAGTGGGCAAGGAAGTTGGGCATCAGTCCTGCTGCTGCCATCACCTGTGTCAAGCCAAGCGGTACGGTATCGCAGTTGGTAGATGCTGCAAGCGGCATCCATGCTCGTCACAACGAGTATTACATTCGCACCGTCCGTGCAGATCAGAAGGATCCAATCTGTCAGTTTATGATTGATCAGGGGATTCCCGCAGAGCCTTGCGTCATGCGTCCTGATCATACGATGGTATTCTCATTCCCAATGAAGTCACCCAAGGGTTCGCCCACTCGCAATGACATCACCGCGATTGAGCATCTTGAACTTTGGAAGATGTATCAAGACTTCTGGTGTGAACACAAGCCATCAGTTACCATCACCGTCCGCGAACACGAATGGTTGGAAGTCGGTGCATGGGTATACAAGCATATTGACAGTATCTCTGGCATCTCTTTCCTACCACACTCCGAACACTCCTACAAGCAAGCCCCATATCAGGATTGCACCAAGGAAGAATACGAGGCAATGATAGCGAAGATGCCAAAGAGTATTGATTGGTCGCTTCTTTCAAATTATGAGAAGGAAGATACCACAAAGGGAACGCAGACCTTTGCTTGCAGCGCAGGGGTATGCGAAGTAGTGGATCTAACTCAATCGTAAGGAGAAACCATGTTTACACCAGCACAGCAAACAGCGACAGAGAATTACAACGAAACCATCCTCATTCCAATTCTTCACAAGAAGGTAAATCAACTGACTGCTGACAACATTCTGTTGGAGGCGCAAGTTCAAATTCTTGAAAAGGAGAAGAATGTTTTACTAGAACAGATGAGCAATCAACCCGCTCCTCAAGTAGAAGTACTAAATACTCCTGCTTGAAGATCGCAGGAATAGATTACTCCCTCTGCTCACCAGCCATTACCGTTCATAGCGGTGATGGCTTTTCTCTTTCTCAATGCAAGTCGCATTACCTTACTGAAACCAAGAAACACGCAACTGTGTATACGGCTTCAGGATTGTATTGCAGAGGATGGGACTATCCTGAATGGGAAGTCTATGAGTTTGGCAGAGGCGAAGATCGTTATGACAAGATTTCAAATTGGGCATTGGAACTTGTCAAGGATTGCGATCTTGTCTACATGGAAGACTACGCTCTTGGAGCCAAGGGTAAAGTCTTCAATCTTGGTGAGAATGGTGGATTGTTGAAATGGAAGATGTGGAAGGCAGGAGTTCCATTCCATCTTGTTGGTCCTACTGTTGTCAAGAAGTTTGCAAGTGGTAAGGGCAACGCCGATAAGGACAAGATGTATGATGCCTTTGTAAAAGAAACAGGGGCTAACCTCCAAAAAGAGATCAGCCCCGATTCCAAGAAAGTAGCGAGTCCCGTATCAGATATCGTGGACTCTTATTTCATCTGCAAGTACGGTTACAGTACTCTACTCCAAAACTGATTACGCTCACGCCGCTGCGCCCGTGCGCTCTCGGGCGCGTATGCCCACTCGGGCGTGTGCGCGTGTACACCCGCGTGTGCGCGTATGCGCGTGAGGCGTTCTGTCTCATAAGGAATTTCCTCATGGACATCCCCCTCTAGATCTTCAAATTCATCTTCTGGCTTGGTTCTTGGATCAGCGACCACGGTGGAACTTCTCCTTTGTCTCGTAGAAGAAATCATCTTCTTCAATATCGTGAGATACCAGACTATCTGACAAATTGCGATGATGCTTCAAATGCTTCTTCTGACTTGTTCTGCTATCGGCTCGTTCTAGTGGACGACCATCCCGATCAACATTACCTTGCTGACTCATGTCTTTACTACCTTTGTAGAAATTAAATTTGGAAATGCGAGATCAACAACCTCGCGGTCAATTCCTGGAATTTCTCCAGCAATCATCTGCTCTATAACTATTGCCTCCGTTGGATGGAGGGATTCTAATAGTTGAGTGAGTAGTTCGTTCTTACGCTTCTCTGCCACGGGATTCTCCTTGGTATACAAGTAGAACCTACGGTATTCAAGCATCAGCGTAGTATATGCCAATCCTTCGGGCGCAGGATCGGCGGTATATGGTGGTGCTTTTTCGCAATACCAAGTTACCTTTGGATCGTAAGCATATCGGAGGACTTCCTGCAATGCAGTTGTCGAATGAGCGCGAAGAACATTCGCCTTGTCCTTTGGAGTCTTCTGTTCAGCGACCTTGGTCAAAATTTCAGAGATCAGTAATTGCATGGTGTATGCTCCTTGTCCTACCTATTTAGTAGGTCACAAGGATTACTGTATCCTCATTTACCCGACCCTTTGCATCTTTTTCTGCCGTATTAGACTGACCAAATGCATTTTTTACAGAACGAATGCCGCCTTCCTCGCGGATAGCCTTGAGGAGGGGTTCGGGCTTGCGAAGTTTCTTGGACTTGGACTTTGAAGAATCAAATCCAATGATCGTAGTTCCCTTCACAGAAAGTCCCTCGCGGGTCTCTGCTTCAAGGATGGTACAAACTCGGGTCTTGGTATTGAACAAGACAGCCTTCTCTGCACCAATGATCCGATAAGGAGCAACGGACTTGATCTTCCAAGTCGTGTCTTCCTTCTTATACTTCAGGCTCTTGACTGCCTTGACGGGATCCTTGGGCTTACGGCGGCGAGGCGCACGAAGTTTCTTTGAGACTTCAACCTGATGCTGACACGCGATGATGAGACAGTTGAGCCACTTCAAGTATTCCTTGAGTTGCTTCTTGCTGTAGATGGAGTATCCCTCCTTCAACTGCTCGTCTGCCTTGCCCTCAAGCACAGTCTCAATCGGATCAATCCTGCGCTTGAACCATTCAGCGACTCGGCTAGCCTGAACACCACGAATGTTCTTGCTCTTGATGTAATCTTCAATATCCTTGCAGCCCTTGTATTCGGTTGTCTTACCGACAAAGAACGCATCTTCAAGTTGCTCAAGTTCAGCGATCAAATTTGAAACTTGTTCGCGGATACGATCTTGAATATTGGGAACTGCATCCGCCTTTTCTTCCTCACGGATGGTCAGCCCCTTGGCTACAAGATATCGGACTCCACGCAGGAGCCTCTCCTTGCGGACTTCAGGAACAGGCGCACCTAGCGTCACAAGCCGCGCCAATGCCCCTAGATTGCATCCTGGTTCGTTCGGAGCCACTTCATCGGCATCTACCGATACTCGCCCCGTGCGACCGTATGACTTGATCTGTGCGTCCGTAAACTTATGGGACTTCATAAATTCAAAAATCCAACGGCGGCGGTCATCCTCACTCGCCATATGGTGATACCAATTCTCTGCCCTAGCAAGAGCGCAGGACTGTTCAATTGAATCTTTAGAAATGTCTGTCCATTGAGGCTCTAGACCCCAATGGGCTTTCTCTGAATTGATTGCCATACGCTCTATCTTATCATAAGAGATTTTTCTGTCAAGGGGGTTGACAAAAGAATCTGCATGGGTTATACTCATCCCAACGCGCCGAAGACACTCCAAGCGTTTGGAGTCGGCGTGTAAATCCTCATAAGAGGTATATTGTAATGTCAGAGAAGTTGGAAAGCAAGCCGCGCCCGAAGCCACAGAAGGTGTTCGTGCAGTCACTCAATAAGGTCGGTCAGGTCAAGCGTGTGGAGCGCGATCCCGTGTGGGGTTCACAGTTCCTTGTCAGCGTGTACTCCCCTGAATGGATCGGGGACACCGCTCCCTATGAACACTTTTGGGTCAAGGAGTCCGATGTCTTCCCCGTGAAGGAGGACAACTGATGTCAATCATTGATCTCATGGAAATGGAGATTGAACTCCTCGCATTGGATCCCGCCGATCCTTCCAATTACGATCCCATCTCAGAAGACGAGGATGACGATTGGGATGATGACGATGACTTTGAAGATGACGAAGAGTCTGAAGATTCTGATTCCGATGAAGAGTCCGATGAGGACGATGATTGGGATGACGAAGACGAAGAGTTTGAAGATTCCGATTCCGATGAAGAGTCCGATGAGGACGATGATTGGGATGACGAAGACGATGCGTTTTAATTAAACTCCACCTTGGCAACGGTGATCGACCACCGTCCTTTTGGCCCTATCGTCTAGTTGGTCTAGGACACTCCCCTTTCACGGGAATAACAAGGGTTCAAATCCCTTTAGGGTCACTTTCTGTTACAATCAAACACATGAACATTTTTTACCTAGATCCCGATCCAAGCAAGTGCGCCCGTATGCACAACGACAAGCATACGGTAAAGATGATTCTTGAATACACGCAACTACTGTCTACTGCACATCGTCTTCTTGACGGCAAGCAGTCTGTTGTCGTTGTCAACAATCGTAAACTCAAGCGTTGGTCTTTAGAAGATCCGCGCATGAATGCAAGTCTATTCCTTGCATCGCATATCAATCATCCTTCTGCTGTATGGGCGCGAGAATCTGAAGATCAGTATCTTTGGCTCTACCAATTGCTCACGCATCTATGCAAGGAATACACGCATCGCTACGGCAAGACTCATGCTGTAGTGAATCGTTGTTGGCAAGAACTACGCAATCCTCCCTTGAATCTCAAGGGCAAGAAGGGGTTCCGCGAACCGCCTCAAGCAATGCCCGATGAATACAAGGTTGTAGGCGATTCTGTAACTGCATACAAGAAGTATTACATTGGTGGCAAGGCAAAGTTAGGCAAGTGGACGAATCGTCCTACTCCTGATTGGTGGCTCCTAAATACTGTACCCGACAAGGAGGTGCAGAATGCCGTTCTATGATTATAAATGTGGGGGATGTGGGCATACCTTTGATGAGATGCTTCGTATTGCCGATATGGAGAAGCCAACAAAGAAGAAGTGTCCTTCCTGCGGTAAGAAAAAGGTTGAGATCGTTGTGGGTGCGGCTTCTGTTGTGGATTCCGTTCGCATCGGAACCACAAAGCCCGATAAGGGTTGGCAGGAAGTTTTGGCAAAAGTAAAACAACATCATCCGCGAAACAGTATGAAGCAAAGTAGCCGTCACGATTGGATGCACTAAATGATTTTTTCAAGACTACGATCAATTGAAATCCCTGAACTTGGAAGATTCTATCAGTCTCCCACATCGGGTGAATGGTATCCCTCGGTGACTACGGTCACAGGATTTGAGAAGAAGGAATTTTGGGCAAAGTGGCGAAGCGATCCAAAGAACTTGGAGATCTCGCAGCAAGCCATTTCCCGTGGAAACAAACTCCACGAAATCACGGAAGCCTACCTCAAGGGTGAACATGAAGCCGTCAAGTCTGCACCGCTTGGCGACAAGACTCTCTTCATGCTTATTAAGAAGCATCTTGACAAGATTACCAATATCCACGGTCAAGAGGAATCGCTGTGGTCGGATACCCTGCGCCTAGCGGGACGGTTTGACTGTATCGCTGACTACGATGGCGAGATTTCAATCATTGACTTCAAGTCATCTCGCAAGGAGAAGCGCAAGTCTGATATTCAAAACTACTTCCAACAGGCGTGTGCGTATGCCCATATGTGGCTTGAGCGCACAGGTCAGAAGAAGTTGCCACAAACAGTCATCCTTGTTGCTTGTGATAGTGGCGTAGATCAGGAGTTTATTGAGGACTCAAAGAATGCCCGTGAGGGGCTGAAGAAGTCTATTGAACTCTATTGGTCAAAGAACAACTTTGAAGAACTACAGGAGCAAATTAAGAATGAACTGGCTAAAGAAACTAGTATTGTGGGTTAAGGGACTATTTACCAAGAAGGACGAGAATGTCGTTGACATGGACAAGGACACTCGTTATCATTGCGTCCGCATCTTCCGCAAGGAGGGGGACGAGATTGTCATGCTCCTATCCGAAGAAGAGATTGAACGGGGCATTAGCCGTGCTGTTCAAGAAATTGGTGTAATCCCCTATACGGAGTAAGCATGGGTTCAATTGTAAATCTCACTCAAGACTTCTCAAAAGAAGTTGAGGATTTCGTCAAGATTCAGAAGGAGCCATCCTATCTTGATGCTGTTATTCACATCTGCGAAAAGCACGGGGTAGAACCTGATACGGTTTCAAAACTCCTAAGCAAACCAATCAAGGAACGCCTGAAGATTGAAGGTCAACGACTCAATCTTCTGAAGAAGGATTCCAAACTGCCCCTATGAACGGCTATGAAGCCTACAAGATCTATGTCTCCATGAAGGCTCACTTCAGAGGAGATAAGTATGATTTCTTTCGTTATGGCAGGATCTCTCCGAAGCCACAGACTTTTGAGAACCGAAAGGATCGCCACTTCTTTGATAAGTTGGCGAAGCGATACACAAGCGAAGAGAACATGGTTCACTTTCTGCTTTCACAAATGCAGGATAATCCCAATATGTGGATCGGTTCCATGCTTGGCGAAGAAGCCAATCAGCGTTTCTTGGAATGGCGTAAGCGAAACGAACGCCTGACTTATCTGTTTGGTGAGGATATCAAGACACTCATCAAGTACGCTTCCATTCACGATAACTTCACTCCTGATGCGTGGAGCAAGTTGTTCACCTGTGAGAACAAGAACCATCCCAAGATCCTGCGCCTGTTGATGCAGAAGAAGATCTCGCCCGAGACTTTCTGTATCCTTGATCAGATGCTTGAATTTACAAATAGTTGGCAGTCATCCCTATCGGGCGATCCCGTTTGGGACGAGATGCGAGGGCGCATGATTGGCTACGGTGGGTTTCTAAAACACACAGCCAATCTTCAAACTCTCAAAGAATCTGTCCGCAAAATCTTGTGCGAAAGCACTTGACCACAGGCTAGATACCTGTATACTACCCATACTTCATACACACCAATACACGAAAGGATACGACACATATGGGATTTTCAGACCTAAAGAAGAAGTCACAGACAATGACGCAGCAACTCTCCAAGGAGATGGAGAAGTTGAACAGCAAGGGGGGATACGAGAAGGATGATCGTTTCTGGTCGCTTGAGCGCGACAAGTCAGGTAACGGTTATGCCGTGATTCGCTTCCTTCCCGCAATTGAAGGCGAAGAGATTCCTTGGGTGCGCGTGTTCTCGCACGGCTTCAAGGGCAAGGGCGGTTGGATGATTGAGAACTGCCCCACTACCATCGGCAAGAAGTGTCCGATCTGCGAAGGCAATAATGAACTGTGGAATAGCGGACTTGAGTCTGACAAGACTGTCGCCCGTGACCGCAAGCGCAAGTTGACCTATATCAGCAATATCCTGATCGTCAAGGATGCTGCTCATCCCGAGAACGAGGGCAAGGTATTCCTCTTCAAGTACGGTGCGAAGATCTTTGAGAAGATCAACGACAAGATGAACCCCAAGTTTGATGACGAGAAGTCAATCAATCCGTTTGACTTCTGGCAGGGTTGCAACTTCAAGTTGAAGGCTACTATCGGTGACGGTGGCTATGTCAACTATGAGAAGAGTTCGTTTGATTCTCCCTCTGCTCTTCTTGATGGAGAGGATTCGGAACTTGAGGTTCTGTGGAAGAAGGAGCATTCGCTTGTTGCGTTTACTGCTCCCGATCAGTTCAAGTCTTATGACGAACTGAAGGATCGTATGCACACGGTTCTTTTCACCGAGGCTCCCGAGAAGAAGGCTGACGAAGAGCCTGTGCGCGAGTCTCTGTCGCAGAAGTTTGCCAAGAGCAACAAGGCTACCGAGGAGGCAGTTAAGCCTGCTTCCAAGAAGCCCACTCCAAAGGCAGCAGCGGCAGATGAAGGAGAGGACGATGCTCTCGCCTACTTCCGCAAGTTGGCAGAAGAGGACTGAACAAAATCCCAGTCAATCGCAACGACCGCCATCCGAAAGGGTGGCGGTTGTGTTTAACAAGCAATCATTGCGCGTGTAGAATCAGCATGACGAACAGGAGTTGGCGATAGAATTATCGGTGCGCTGCTACCACCACCGCCACCATTGACTACATTGTTTGTAGTTGGTGCATTGGTAACCATGACTGTAGCATTTGCTGCGCCTCCTGCTCCTGCTGCCGATCTAATTTGATTCGGAGAAGTAGCCGCAGAAGACGGCGATGACATTGCTGCCGATGGCGATAAACCTGATTCGCTCTTGGAGATTGCAGGATTGGCTACTGCTGCCGATTGAATTCCCATCATTCCCCTATTGGAAGGAGCAGGACCAACATCAATACCAAGCCAACTTCCTATCTTTTCAAGATACGGTCTGATTGCATCCCACATTGACATTACCCCACCAAGAATATTTGTAAACACATCTTTGACTGGCTGTAAAAGATCATTTACCAATTGCCCAAGATAATCGAATGAGGTAGTAGCATCATCGAAGAATTTAGTAATTTCTGCTATGAAAGGATCGATTCCTTCAATAGCCATTTGCAATACCTCTGACATATATCCAAACCCTTCCTTCATCGCATCAAACAAGTAGCCTATCACCGAAAATACTACTTGAAACACAGGAAGTAGAGTTTTCATAATTGGCATTATCACCAAATCAAATATCACTTTGACAACCTCAAAGATGACCTTAAAGATGAACTTAACGATACTGAATACGGGAGTCAACAACTTCAATACGAGCGATACTACTTTAACTAGAACATCCGCAACTGCCCCCAATGCACCCATAAGAGGCTTTAGTGCATTTTCCCACAAGGACATAACTAGTGGTTTCAGGAATCCATTATAAACTTGAACCAAGGTATCGATGATCCATCCAAAAACATCACCAAAGATTTTGGCAATATCCATGAGTTGATCGAATAGCCCATCAAGTGGTTTTGAGATGGTCTCGTACATTTTGTCAAAATCCAAAACCAAATCGGAAAGACCAAGGGTAAAAAAGGAAGCAATTCCCTTTAGAAGTCCTACCATGATGGACTTGAACACACCTTTGAATCCTTCTGTATTAAACTTGCCAAATGCAGAAACTATGGTTTCTATGATTGTAGGAATAGCCGAAATAAAGGGAAGAAAACTAACAAGTTTTGCGCCCATCTTTCCAGCAGTTGCAAAAACTTTAGCAAAACTGGTTATTCCCTCTCCCGCACCTCCAAAAAGACCAGATACTTTGCCAAATATAGAACCCATTTTCGGGAAGAAAGAGAATGCTCCTTCTACTTTTGTGAATATGCCTCCGATATATGTGGTTATACCTTTAAAGAAACCTGTAAATTTGGTTCCAAGTCCTGCCAAAGGTTTAGATACGAATTGCACAAAACTATCAACCTCCATGAAAAAGTTTCGCATTTTTGTAAATACGAATGTCCCCATTTGACCAATATCTTTTCCAAAACTAACAAAAGGCTTGGCTACACTCTTTCCAATGAAACTAAAAAGGTCTACTGTTTCCTTTGCAAAGTTGACAATTTTTGAAGACAGGGTTTTGATCACAATATTATAGAAGTCGGTAAACCCCATAAAATTATCAATACTCTTCATTCCTGCCTTTAGAGTATTCAATAGTGGTCTAAAGAGTGCGCCTTCGCTAGTGAATATTCCGCTGACAAATTTCTGTGCAAAATTCGTAATTGATTTGCCAACATAAGCAAGTCCATCTATGAACAATTGTGCGCCAGATTTAATCCCTTGGAACATTTGCTTGAAAAAGTTTATATACGATTGTGCTGCACCTTTAACGAATGCAAACAAAAATCCAGCAATTGCAACAAGCATTGTAGGAAGACCTAAAAGAAACTTTCCTATGCCTCCTTCTTCCTTTTCGCGGCGTTCTTTTTCGTTTCCCCCATCGTCTTCTTTTTGAATATTAAGATTTTCTGCTCCGCTCTTTCCACCCGCTTTCTTTTCTCTTGCGGCTTCTGCATTGGCTTGTAATTGCTTTTTCGCTAGGTTGTTATTTTCGCCCATATTCTTATCAATGTTTTGAGTATAACTCAACATCGTCTTATCGGTCTTGAGAAGATTTCCAATCTTTTCGCCCGTATCGTTCGCCTCGGCTGCAAGTTTTCCTAGCGTCTTTCCGTTATCGCTTTCGCTATCCATTATCTCATTGAACTTCTGTGTCACCTGAGTGATCTGAGTGCGAAGTCCGTCCAGGGAATTGTTATTCCCACCAGTAGCCTTCTCCATGTTTTTGAGTTCATCGGTGCAGAATTGAATCTGCTTCTTCATTTGAGTAAGGGCATCTGTACTGTCCTTGGTTACAGAACCCAAAGCAGTTGCAAGTTTGTTGACTTGTTCAGTCAACTTACTCAAATTATTTTCGAATTGATCTCCGGTGTTGTCTGCCACTTATGGCTCCTTACATTCCGCTTCGCATGGAAGCCTGTTCTTGATCCATTCTCTCCTTCTGCTCTTTCACATAGTTAATCAATAGACCCATATAAATCTGCCTTTCCCACGGAATCATGTTCTCGATTTCCGTGAGGCTGAAGTTATGGTCTTTCATCATTACGAAATGGCATTGCAACAAGTTCGCAAGCGACTCATGCAGCATTATGAGGTAAAAAAATCTTGCATTCCTCGCAGAGTGTAATGATTTTCATGGTTGCACTTTGAGCAAGTAAAGGTGACTTCTTGCTTAATGGCAGGAATGTCTTGAAAAAACTTTGCGATCTTCTGAAACATACCTTGTGACAAATTCTCAATAAAATCAATAACCTCTTCTCGTGAGAAGTCCTTTGTCTTGTAGGTCTTATCTTTATCAAAAATTACTTCAATGCACGAAGCGATTAGGTTCATCGAACGCTCGGTATTTTTCCCTGTGTCATTTTCGTCCATGCCCTCCATGCCGACCGTATCTTCAATTGTGGGATAACGCATGATTACACCCAACTGATCAGTCAACTTAATTGTGTTGCTGTGATCTGGAGTATGCACAACTCCAACCTTGGTGAGATCAATATCAACGGAATTTTGAGTTTGACATTCGGAGCATTTGAAGTTTGGAGAGATCTTCTCGCCTACAGACTTGATGCGTAGTTGAAGAACAATATATTCCAAGTCAAAAGGAGGGCAGGTTTCCACATCAACGGCTCCGAAAGTGCAATCGGAGATGACGGTCTTTGTAGTGCTTTGAATCTGTGTTGGATCCTTGGTCTCCATAGCCAATAGGAGAACCTTCTCCTCTTTAACCAAGAATGGACGATATTTGATCTTCTTGCCCGAAGAGGGGAGTTTCAACTCATAGGTTGGGGTAGCAACAATAGGTATAGCCATAGTAATCTCCTTGGATCGTAATATTTATGTCAAATTAAGCAATGTTGTTTTGAGGGGGTAATCCCGCATCCTGATAATTGATAACCCGACCTTGGTCTGCAATAGGCGCACCATTAGCGGGTTGATTATCGATACCGAAATTCTCTGCCCCTCCAAGTTGGGATATTTTATTATTTTTTAGGTTTACTGTGAGTTCATTCATAATCATTACTTCTTCGGGATGGGTGGCTGCCCATTGATCGAATTCTACTTGTTGTTGAATATCAGCATCAATAACACGCAATTCATACAATGCCTTCAAAAGTCTATCGTCATATGTGGATATATCGACCGCTTCTCTGAATGCAAACGACACATTGGTAAAGGATGGTTTTCCGTTTGATCCCCATTCTAGAGTTCCACCATTTACATTGATTGACCTTGGATAAACTTCCGTAAAGCGAATACCATTTAATGCATTATCTTCATACAACGATATAAGTTTACTCATCTTCTTTATGTGATTTGGAACAAAGATTAAGGTAATCTTGGTATGTTTTGCATAATCATCATAAAACGAAACATATCTTGTAACAGGATCAATGATGCCATCCATCCATTTTTGCATGAACATATACTCTCTAGCAAAAGGAGAGTTATAGAACTGAATAGTCAAATCATCATCAAATGTAGTGGTGTATGGCACTTTACGCTTGGGTCCACCAATATCCCGATCCAAAGTAGACATATACTTGCTAGGAACATTTACGCTAAAAGCACGCATCATCAATCTCTTGTCAAATTCGGATCCTCTAAAATCAAAGTTTTCATCTAACCACGGACTCTCAATAAACAGAATAAATCGTTGCGATTGTCCCAATCCATACAATGATGCAGATGACAGAAAATCTCCAACGAGAGTTTTTGGGTTGAACTCGGTTTTTCCTTCATTTGGTGGAAATAGAAATGATTTGAAACTCGGGGCAACGGACAATGCATTTTCCATAAAAGTTGGCATTAGATCTTCCTTTTGGATTCTTTCCAGACATTTTCTTTGACTTCTTTTTTGAACCGTTCAAGTGGTAGAAACAGCATAAACTTCCAATAAAGAGGGGGAAC
>Ga0181358_1001048_pt1 | contig 12733 bp, 15 predicted proteins | sample Fa13VDMM110SD_FD_130096 | JGI IMG/M metagenome (GOLD analysis project Ga0181358, IMG submission 130096) | Freshwater viral communities from Lake Michigan, USA - Fa13.VD.MM110.S.D | ecosystem: Environmental > Aquatic > Freshwater > Lake | place: USA: Michigan | collected 2013-09-24
CAAAGATTAACGAGTTGCTTGAGCCAGACGGTTCTATCTTCCAAGTCCGAAAGGCGTTTGTGGAGTCTCTGGCCGAGCAAGTAGCCAAGCACCTCAACGCCAAGCCGGATAGCGCCAAGTATGTCGCGGGCATTCTGGCCGACGCCGAGAACAAGCACGCGAAAAACACCATCAAGCGCGGCACGCTATCCAAGGCGTCGTTTATGCAGGGACTGGGCAACATGCTCACCGAACCGTTCCTGCGAGACTTTCAAGAACACGGGAACGGCAAGATTTACGCTATCGTGGAAGTCCAAGGCGAGGTCAAGGGCATCGCTACCACAGAGCATGAGTCCTATCCGGCCACCATCGTGCCGGTGAACAAAAAGTCCAAGGTCAAGCTGCACGTTCTGAAAGAAGCGGTCGATTGGCAGGACGTCGTCGGCAAGGAGACGGGGCAATACGCTACGCCGCAGGAGCGTCTCAACTTGCTGCCAACCTCCGGCATGTCATCCACCTCGCTCAAGGTGCTGGGCGTCAAAGCGGGCAGCACCGCAAATTTGCTGAACTACTCCATCGGTTCCCGCGCCCAGCCCGACGTCGAGCGCAATCTCGTCACGCTGCCGGATGTTACGATCAGTGGGCCTGCGAATTATTCCATTGGGGCGTGGCATGGGTCGCCCGCGGAGTTTGATGAGTTCCTACTGGATTTCGTCGGCACCGGAGAGGGCGCACAAGTTTACGGGTGGGGAATCTATTTTGCAGATCGCATGCAGACCGCCGAAGAATATCGCAAGGGCGTTTCTGCCATGAAACAGCAGCGCATGACTCGCGTGTTTTTAGATGGCTACGACATTTCCAACTGGCTGGCTGGAGATTTGGCCATTCGTCACAGCCTCAAGCGGTCTACCGCAGAAAAACTACACGATCTTGTCGTTCGCGGCATAAGTAGCCCAATCAACATTGATGGACGCAATGCGCTCAAAAAAGAGTTAGGCGACAGGCTGGAAATTGAAATAACAGACAATCCCAAAATTGATGGCAATATTTACAACGTGCTTCTGGACGTTGAAGCAGAGCAGCTAATCGACTGGGACAGGCCGTTTGGCAAGCAGTCTGAAGCTGTTAAGCAGGCGCTTGGATGGCTGAAGCCGGTGGTCGAGGCCAACATGCGAGCATACGCCCGCAGCGACATGCCTATGACTGGCGGTCTGATGTATACAATGCTCTCGCAAATGGAGCGCCAAAAAGGCGTAGGTGCTGAAGGATCGCCAGAGCAAAAGGCATCGCAAGTGCTGCGCGAGCGCGGAATTAAAGGTATCCGCTACCTTGACCAAGGCAGTCGCGGGGCAAGGTTCTTTTTTACAATGTCCGGCGACACAACGCAGACGTTTGAGTTTAATACTCGCGGGGAAGCAGAATATGCGCTGGCACAACGCAAACAGTCATTTCCCAATTTGACAGTTTCGGACATTGTTGAATCGGAAGGCACCTACAACTACGTCATCTTCGACGACAGTCTGATCAAAATTCTCACCCGCAACGGCGAGCAGATCAGCGTCGAGCAGGCGGCACAGGAGGTGCAAAATTACTCCATCTCCACCCAGCGCGAAATCGACCGCGTGCAGGCGGCGATGGACCGCATGTCCCGCTCGCCATCCGAGCGCATCTCGCAGTATGCCGCGCTCAAAGAGCGTCTTACCGCGGCCTTGGAGCGCAACAAGCCGATCATGCAGTCCATGCGCGGCGACACTTTGCCGCAGGATTTTGACCGGACGCGCATCCTCAACGACCTTGGGTTCCTCGACTACATCCTCAAGGTGCTGCCGCCGGAAGTCCGCGGGCGGGTGGGTGGCTACACCAACCTCGCCAGCATTGCGCCGGTAGACGTCTACAAGGGCGACCAAAAAGTCAGCGAGGCCAAGAACCCCGCGGGCGCAATCATCAGCGCATGGATGCGCGAGGGGCAGAATATCGGGCAGGCGCAAAAAAACACGGCACTGCCAGAAGGCTACAGCACGGTGGCCAACACCACCGACGAGCGCAGGGACAAGACCGTCGCCAACTTTCTTATCGACCGGCTCAAGAAAATCGACCGCGAACTGGAGCGTTATTACAAGCGCGACCTTATGGAGCGCATCTTCGACGTGCTTGACAAGTCGCGTCCCAAGGCCGGTCAAAGCGGGGTCAAGCGCAGCACGCTGGGGGCCGAGACGCAAAGGTTTGCCGACATGGTCTACCGCTCGTCTTTGCTGGACGACGAAAAGACCGCGGAAAGGCTGGCCGCAATTGAAGCGCAAATCACCAGCACCGAAGCGACCGCCGATAGTCAGAAGCGCATTTCCGATCTTTCCGAGGAGTGGACAATCGTCAATACGTTTGGCGACTTGAAAAGTCGTCCGTCCGAGACTTTGGCCTACGGTTTGGAGTGGTTGCAGGGGCAACTCAAGGCAGGGCGCGAGGCGTGGCAGATTAAGGAAGCCGCCCGCATCCAAGAGAACCGCGAGCGAGCCGCCAAGGTCATCGCGTTCTTGGGCAAGCCAACCGACGTTGGGCGATTTGAAAACAAGTCCACGCTACAACGCTTTTTGCAAGCGGTCAGCGCCTATGACCTCGACCACAAAAGTTTTGAGCAGTTTGCTCCTTACCTTTTTGGCGACGAGGTTGCCGCCGAGTTGTCCAAGAAAATGCAGCGGGCGCAGATCGATGAGGCCAAGGCAGAACTCAATAACACGCGCTTGATCCTTGCCGCGTTGCGCGAGGGGGCCAAAGCGGCAGGCACGTCAACCGGCAAGGCGCTGGTCGCATTTAAGGAAAACCAATCTAACGCGGTTCGCAAGCTGGAGGGACGCAAGGTCAAGGACACCAAGATTTCCATCGAACTGGCCAAAAAGATTGTGCGCGGGCTGGCCGACCGCGGCAGCTTGTCAAATCAAGACGTCCAGACGCTGGCCGACGAATTGGCCGCGTTGCCGCGAGACAGCAAAAAGGAATTTGTCACGATCAAGCAAGTCATCTTTCGCGGTGAAGAAGTGCGCCTCACCATGAGTCGCGCACAGGCTATGCAGCTATGGTTGACATGGCAGCAGACAGACGCGCAGGAAAAGATGCGGGCGGATGGTTTTACCGACGACAGCTTTGACGATCTCGACAACCTTATCTCCGGCCCGTTCGCGCAAGCTATTCTTCGCGTGACGTCGCGCATCTACGGTTCCGGTTACGCGCTGACCAATCCGATCTACGCCCGCATGTTTGGCATGAACATGCCAATGGTCAAAAACTACGCTCCGGCCCGCTACCTTTCTTCCAAGGAGGTCAAAGACGTCGGCCTCGACGGGTCGGCGCTGACATCCGGTGGCCAGCCCAGCTTTGCCAAGTCCCGCGTGAACCATACTGCCAAGCTGGACCCAGCAGACGCGCTGACCGTCTTACAAAGCCACATTGCCATGCAGTCGCACTGGGTTGCCTTTGCCGAGGTCACCCGCGAATACCGCTCGCTACTTTCCAACCCCGACGTCCGCGAGTCCATCAGACAGCGTCTGGGTGCGGACGTTCTTCGCACTGCTGACATGTGGGGCGACCAGATGGAACAGCGCGGCGGCAACAAGGGCAGGGAGATTGCGTGGATCAACAACATGCTGGGCGCAGTCATTGGCGGTCAGTCCGTTTCGCTTTTGGGTTACAACCTCAAGTCGCTGATGATGCAGACCGACAACTTGATGCGCTTTACCTTGGCGCTCGACAGTCGCCAGATCGGGTCTGCCTTGTCCGATCCGGTCGCCCTCATGCAGAGCATCCGCAAAGTGTGGAAGACAGACATTATCCAGACCCGCTTGGAGGGCGGTGCAACGGCGGAAACGCGGTTCTTCTTTGAGCGTTTTGTCTCCATGTTCCGGCGCGGGGCCAAGGTGGCCGAGATGTCCATGATGCCCATGAACTACCTTGATTCGGCAGGCTTATCAATCTCTGGCGCAATTGTTTACCAAGCTGAATACAAGGACGCGCTCGACAGCGGCATGGACCCGACCTCCGCAGAGAAAGCGGCAAAGGATGCCGTCGAGGCAATGGTTTACCGCTACGGCCAGCCCGTGCTAATGGGCCAGAAGTCGAACATCGAAAACAGCGGCAACGCATTTACCAAAGCGTTTTTCCTTTTCATGTCTGACCCACGCTTGAAGATGGCCATCATCTCCGACTCCGTCCGCGGACTGGCCACCGGACGCGGCGACTGGAAGGCCCATGTGCGCCGGATTGTGGCTATTGAAATGATGGCCGTGGTTTCCCATGTGCTGGCTACCGCGTTCCGAGACGCGACAAGCGACGATGATGACGAGGACTTGTGGTCAATGGGCGGTTTTGCCCGCGCCCTGCTGCTGGCTCCGTTCCAAGGCTACTTTTTGCTGGGCAGCGTCAGCGACCTTGTGCTGTCGCGCTTGACCGAGGCCCAATGGTTTACGCCTACTCAAAACCCGCTCATACGCACCGCGGACACTGCCTTTCGGGCTTTTAACAATCTCGACGACGCCTTCAACTTTGACGACCCCGACGCTTTGGTCAAGGAGTGGACGAACATTACGCGCTCCATTGCGGTCACGCCTCCGCTCGCCGCGCCCGCCGTCATTATGAACCTCGTGCGCCCACTCGTGCAGGCGTGGGAAAACATGGACGAAGACGAATAATCTTTTGACCCATGACTCCCGCAAAGGTTTAGTCAAAGCTCTACTATGGCCGTCCAGTCCGACACCTCTTCAATTTCTTACACGGGCAACGCCAGCCTCACGCTGTCGTATACGGTCCCGTTCTACTTTTTGGAGAATGGCCACCTTGCCGCCACGCAAAAGGTGACCGCCACAGGCGTTGAAACGCCGGTCACGCTCATCAACCACATCGGCGCTGGCAGCGAAAACGGCGGCACCGTCCGCACATCGGTTGCTGTTCCGGCGACTTCGACGGTCACGATCTTCCGCACCGTTCCGGCCACCCAGACGACCGACTACCAAGAGGGCGGCGATTTCCCCGCGGCCAGCCATGAGCGGGCGCTGGACAAGCTGACCATGCTGACCCAGCAGTCCGAGCGTAAGGCCAACCGCGCCTTCCGCGTCAGCGAGGCCGACACCGCGCTCAACGCACTGGTCGCCGCGGCCAATACGGTCGTCGGGCTAAACGCCTCCAAGCAACTCAAGGCCATGACGCCGACCGAACTGCGCGAATTTCTTACGCTGACCGGCACCACACTTTCCGTTCCCGCGGGCATTCGCACCTTTGCCGACGCCGGTCAACGCACTGCTGCTGTGCCGGACTACGCGGGCCAGCTTGCCACCCAGCGCGACGAGGGCGTCGTCTACATCTCCACCGGAACCAGCGCCGGAAACTGGACAGTGCTGCTGGTCAACGTGGACACCGTCAACACCGCGGCCATTCAAACCGCGGCAGTCACTACGCCCAAGCTCGCAGACGGTGCCGTCACCGCGGCGAAAATCGACCCTTCGGCCAAGATTGGCGGGGCCACCGGAGCCGGAACCGACCGCACCTTTTACGAGAACGACCAGACCGTGAACACAAACTACACGATTTCGGCCAACAAAAACGCCATGTCGGCAGGCCCAATTACGGTCGCCAACGGAGTGACGGTCACCGTTCCCAGCGGATCAACTTGGACAATCGTTTAAGACCATGCCAGCAACCATCAACGGGACTTCGGGATTTGGCGGCAACCTCACGGGTAACGTGACGGGCAACGCGGATACTTCTACCGCGTCTACAACGGCGACCAAACTGTCCACGACGACCGGCGATGCGCCGACTTATGCGTGCAGGGCGTGGGTGAACTTTGACGGAACGAAGGACACAACCGGCGCTGTTTCAACGTCAAACACTAACCGGCTTATTCGCGGTTCGGGCAATGTGACCAGCGTTCTGCGTAATGGGCCCGGTGACTACACCATCACTTTTTCAACGGCGATGCCGGACGCAAATTATGCTGCGATGGTGACTGGAGACTTAAACTTCAGTGTCATATATAATGCGGGTCCGTTTGGAACCATTGCCGCTGCCTCTTTACGGATAGGGACGCAAGCAGGCTCATCGGGTGCGGCAGGCGACCTTGGCCAAGTGTGTATCGCTATCTTCCGCTAACCACCCACCACCATGCCAATCTCCATCGAAGCAGATCCAACACTCGCCCAAGGCTACATCAAAGTCAACGGGACAACCGCGGCTACGGTGACGACCGGAGGTATTAGCGGTCTTTCAAGACTTACGCTCGCCACCGCGCAAAACACCACCAGCGGCACCAGCATTGACTTCAGTCCGGCCAACGGCAACGGCATTCCGTCTTGGGCCAAGCGGATTACTGTTTTAATTGCGGGGGTAAGCACAAGCGGCACCAGCAATGTAGTTGTGCGCGTTGGAACATCTACCGGAATTAACTCTTCCGGCTATGTTTCTGGCTGCGGCGGAAATGGCGTTGGGCTTAACAGCACTGCCGGATGGCTAATTAGTCCAGAGCAGGCGGCATCGTATCAGTATTCCGGCGCGATGCAAATTGTGAGCATTGGTGGAAACGCTTGGGTCTGCTTTGGATCTTTTGGAAGAACAGACGGTCCAAATGCCTATTCAACAGGCGGACAAATTACTATCGCGTCAACCCTCGACCGCATCTGCCTAACCACCGTCAACGGCACCGACACCTTCGACGCGGGATCGGTCAACATCATGTATGAGGGATAATTAGACCATGCCAACCTCCATCACATCCTCCGGCATCACGTTCGACGACGCCACGACGCTGACCACAGGCGTTTTGACAGCGGCGAACATTGCAAGTGGCGCGGTCATTCCGGCGAAACTTTCGCAGCCGCTTACGCTTGCGACGGCGGTTGCTACGACGAGCGGAACCGCAACCGACTTTACTGGCATTCCGTCTTGGGCGAAACGGATTACGGTGATGCTTAACGGAGTCAGCATTAATGGAACCAGCAATCTCATTATTCAGCTTGGAACATCGGGCGGACTTCAAACAAGCGCCTATGGTGGGGCCGCTATGGTTTCGCAATCGGGAATTATTGGCAACACTGCTTTCTCAACAGGGTTCTTGATCGACGCCACAACGCTTGCCGCAGATGTCAGAAGTGGCGTGGTATCAATAAATTTGGCAGGCAGCAATGTTTGGGCGGCAGCAGGCAATGTGTCTTTGGTGGGCGCTGCAAGAACAAGTTGCTTTTCTGGCACCATAGGGCTTTCCGGCACCCTCGACCGCATCCGCCTCACCACCGTCAACGGCACCGACACCTTCGACGCCGGAACGGTCAACATCATGTATGAGGGCTAATTTTATGCATCGCATCGAAGTCAACGTCATCACCGGAGAGCAAAGCGTCATCCCGCTCACGCCGGAGGAAATCGCGGAAATCCAAAGCCGCCCGCAGCCGGAGGTTCCTGTGGTCAGTCCGCTTGATCTTGCGGAGGCCCACATTGCGTCCCACTTCAGCACCGCCCGCCTGCTCCAGATGAAAGACTGGCGCGACACGTTTCCCGAAGAAGACGCGCCCATGCTTGAGGCCGTCTACGATTGGCTCAACGGCATCACGATTCAAGCAGCGCAAGGTCAGACGACATTTGCAGCACCGCCGCACACTTTTGAGGAACTGGTCGCGGAGGCCATGTTCATTCTTACAGTCGCCGCGCCATGATCCTTAACCGTGGCTGACCGGCAGCGCGGAATTTTTACATGGCAAACCAACAACAGTTCCAAAAACTTCTCACCTTATGGCGCGTCAAACATTTTACTGCCGCGGAGTTTTTTTACCGCGGTGGGTCCGACGAGAAGCTCAAGCTCAACACCGAGCCGCCCGCGGAACTGTGGCCCAACATGGAGGCCACGGCCAAGACGCTGGAGGAGGCCCGCAAACGCTACGGCAAACCGATCAAGATCACGAGCGCCTACCGTGACGCGGTCTACAATCGGAAAATTGGCGGGGTGCCCAACTCGACCCATGTGCGGTTCAACGCGGTGGATTTGGTCACCGATTCGCCCGCGGCACTGTACCTTGTCCTGCTCAACCTCCGGCGTGACGGTTTATTCAAAGGTGGGCTGGGACTGTACCGCTCGTTCGTTCATTTAGACACCCGTGGGCACAACGCTACTTGGCGAAGGTGATGACCGACAATGTTACAATGCCGGTCGAATCGGATGAGCCTTCGTATCTGTTCGATGTTCAGCAATACGAAACGCTTCCGGATGCCGCGGACGACTCTCCCCGCAATTGCGAGTCTGGCAGCATTGCTGAAGCTGAATTTCTTACGCGAGCGCAGCGTCATGGCTGGCACTGCTACGTTCCCTTTGGCCACGCCACAACAGCGGACATGATTGTTTTCCGGCCATTTGAAAGGCCGTTGACCATTCAAGTTAAAAAGGGCGTCTATCAAGAAAAGGGAAGTGGTAGCTGGAAAGTAATGGTCGGTTCCGGCAAACCGTCATGCGCTGCCAACCCGAAAGACTACGGGAAGCGATACCGATTGTATCAGCGTGGAGAATTTGATGTTCTGGCCATGTGGGTGCAGGAAAAAGAATGCTTTGTGTTTTGGACTTTGGACAGCTTGGTTGAGCGCGGCGTGTCCTGCATGCGCTGGTATGTTGGCGAGACTTGCAACAACTGGAGCGTGTTGGACGGTCTGTCAGATCGCGGTTAGCGAGCGTGCTGCGTTAACTTGTTTAAGGCTTTAGCCATCGTTTCTACGCTTGCGTGCGTGTATTGATTCGACACTTTTGTTGAGTCGTGGTCGCAAATGAGTTGACGCACCCTTTGGTCAACGCCCGCGTCTACCAGCAGGGAGTTTGTGGTATGCCGCCACGAATGGAAGGTCGCATCAACAACTCCGCGGCCCTTGCCCTTGGCTCCGTGCCGCAAGCGCACGATTCCGGCTTTGATTAAAATTCGCGCAAACTGCCCGCTGGCCACAGACACCGTCATGGCATGGAGGCGAGGGGTGATGGGGCCGGTGCCCTCTGGCAGCTTGGCCAGCGCCCCAACCAGTGGCACGGCAATGACCCTGCCGCGGCGGCTTTTCTTTTGCGGCACAAACCGGAGGACGCCGCCTTGCACCTCCTCGTAGCGCCGGTTGCAGGCATCGCCCAGCCGCATGCCGTAGAACAACCCGAAAAGGCAGGCCAGCGTCCATTCCTCGTCGTCTGCCACGGCGGCAAGGATGGTCTTAATTTCTTCCGGCGTGAAAGACCGGCGCTTGCTACCGTCTTCGGTGCGCGAAAGGGTCAGCAGTTCCGCGGGGTTGCTTTCGATTTGGCGCAGCAGGGTGGCCCGACGAAGCACGGCGCAAACCGTGCGGGTAACCAAGATGGAGGTATTCTGGGAATAACCCTTCTCCAGCATGTCCTTGTAGAAGGCGCTGATGTCGTCGGCGGTGACGTCGCGCAAGTTGTGGCTGGAGCGGGAACCCAGCCAGCGGGCGAAGTGGGCAATGTCGGTCTGGTATTTGGCCACACTGCTGGGCTTGCATGTCTTGGCCGCGATCCAACCCTCCGCGGCCTTGGCCCATGTCGTCTTCTTCCGCGGGTTGGCCACGTTGGCCAGTCGCAGCATGGCGTCGAGCCGCGAGGCGTACCAATGCTCGTCCGGTACGGTTGAGCGCAACTCTCGTCCTGCCCGCTCCATTTCGTCGGCCATTGCCTTGGCAGCGCGTTTAGAGGTTGTTTTGTGTGACAGCTTGGTGCTACGCATAGTAAGTCGCCAAAAGCCGCCAGACTGGCTTTCCGGCGCAGCAATCCATACTCTCATACGGGCGATCCAATAAGGAGACTTGGGGATGGTGGTAACGGAGGCCATAGGGTTCAAAGATATCGCGGTTGGTTATACATGCAAATACGAAAAATGCGGCAAAGAAATTGCCGAATAACAGAGTAACAGAAGGGATTTCACAAATTATGGGATTGAGCGGATTTGGCCCATTCTACTCTGTTAAGTTGCGACGAGGCAGAAAAGTTACCACCCCCAGTTAGCACACGTTTTCCCCATTTGCTTTTTTTGTCGTCATGGGTTTGACTGATACCCATGCCGTATGCAGATCCAGACCGCCAAAAGGAAGTCATGCGGGAACGCTTTCGGGAGCGTTACGCCAGCGACCCCAAGTTCCGGAAAGAGGAAGCCAAACGAAAGGCCAAGTTCTACGCGGACAATCCGGCCTACCAAAAGCGCGTGAAGCGCAAAGCAAAGGCACGCCGAGCCGACCGCTGACATTTTAGCGGGGGTAACCTCGCCAATGTCCTACCCCAGTTGTTAGTTTCATCGGTGAAATGGAAAAACAACTTATCACACTCATTCGGCAACTATCACGCGAGCAAGGGGTTAGCCCTGCCGAACTGCTATGGGATGTTTTCCCCATTGTTGACAACCGTCTGACAGTGCATGACAGTTACCAGCGTGAAAAAGAAAACGACCAAGGATGGGAGGGCGGCGGATCGAATCCGCAAGACCCTTTCTTTGCCACAGGATCTGACTGACAAGATTCAAGCGGTTGCCGACGACAAATATGCCGGTGATTTCACGCGGGCCACGTTGGAAATCCTCGCCACGCGCTATCCCGAAGCGCGGAAGTTCCTGCGCGAAAACCAAACCTTCAAGCACAGTCGGAAAAAATAATTCTGCACCCCGAACTGTTTTTATTTTTTGCCATTGACTGTCCGACAGTATCCATGCAAACTGTCCGACAGTTGATGAACTATTCGTCAGCTACCTACACACAATGAATACAAAAACCACAGCAACGGGCGCAGCGAACACCACGACTGCGCGTGACTTCATGGAATCCATCGGATTCAAAGTTCCAAAGCACACGCCTGCTCCGTGGAGTCTTGGCGCGTCCTACGACAGCAATCCTCACGGAGACTTTGAGGTCTTCGGCGCGGAGTTCGGCCACTACGGCACGGGCCGTGTCGCGGTTGTTGATCGTCGCGCTGGAGCCGCGACCTTTATTGAAAGCACCAGTCCGCAGACCGTGCGCCTTACAGCAGAGGCTAACGCCCGCCTCATCGCCGCCGCACCGGAACTGCTGGAGTCATTGCGCGAACTCGCATTTTTTGCCGAGTCTGTCGCGCACCTTCGCGGCATGGAGCGGGAAATTTTGCCCATGACCGACAAGGCGCAAGGCGTGATCGCCAAAATCGAGGCCAACGCTTAACCCACGGAGCGAACCAATGAACTACAACCACGTTCAACAAACCAACGAGGGAGTGAACCGCGTTCGCCGCGACAATCGCCTCGTCTTGCCGTATATCACATTCATCATCGCCAACGCTTCGGGTTATCTAAAGGAGATTGCCGAGGCCGTTGCGGTTACCGTTGAGTCGTTTGACGCCTTGCTGTGCAGGGGTTACCTCGACTCCGGTTACGACGACAACGATCCTCGCTGGCAGGCCGACCATGCCTTTGACCGTTGGCACGACAGCGAGCGTGCGCGTTGCGGCTCCACTGCCGCGGAAGCAGCGGAGGCCGAGATCGCCTTCACGATTGCCCGCGAACGAGCGCAGGAGGAGTTATCGCGCCTTATCCACGAGATCGACGGGTTGATTACTGACAGCGGCGTTGTGCCCTCGTCTGTGCCCTGCGATTGCGGCGACCGCGATTGCGACGACGCGACGACGCATGAGTTCTGGGACGCCGACCGCGGCCAGCCTTACACGCTGACCAACTACCTTGCAGCGCAGCGCGAGGCCGAAATGGAGTACCGCGCCTACGACAGCAGTTACGACTACGATTAAGCAGTTGTGACATCCCTCCCGCTCCCTCGCCGCAGGGGGCGGCATGAGATGCCAAACTCCGAACCCACCGTCAGAAAAACCATCTCGTTTCCGCGCAGTCTCGCTTTGAGGCTGGCCGCGGACGCGAGGTCCGAGCGTCGTCGCTTTTCACCACAAGTGCTGAAAGTCATTGAAGACTTTTTTGCGCTCCCAACTGTCAGACAGTCGAGGAGGTCGAAGTGAACGATCTCCTCGCCAAGGCGCAGGCCATGCCCGCGGCCACCACGCACCGCTACGACACGATCATCGACGTTGTCGAGTGCCTCCGGCGCAAGGGTTGGACGTTCGCCGCGATCCACGGGTGGCTCATCGAACAGGACGTCAGCATCCACCCGAACTCCGTCACTTTCGCGTCGGCCATGTGCAGGCGCATTCAAAACAGAAGGAAAAAAAACACACAATGACAACTGAATACACCTACGAAGTCCCCGCGTTTACCGCGATGGAACTCGTGTCCATGCGAGTTGCGCTCAAGCATGCCATCTGCCGTTTTTGGCAGTGGCGCAAAGACCCCGTTTGGCGCGAACACCTCCGCACGCACGTTACCGCCTACCGCAAACTCCAACAGCAGGAGGTCGTCTAATGGACCCTCTCCTCATCGCGCTGTTCGCCCTCATGTGGCTTTGCACCACGGTCCTCGCCTTCGGAACCGGCTGGGTCCGCGGATATGACACCTCCAACGAAAAGCACCGTTGGTCGCGCTGGCTATTGAAGCGTCAGCAGAACCGTTCCGTTCGATTTTAGGCATGCCGAAAACAAAAAAGAACCCGCCGACGCAGCATGCCGTGCCGACGGGTTCACACACAATGAAAGTCCAAAATACAATGAACCCAGAAAATGGTCAAATGGCCCTGCCGAAGACCACCCCCATCGAGATCAGTCTCGACCAACATGGAGTACAAATTCGCTCCTTCGACGAGATGGCCCGCTTTTGCAAGGCCG
>Ga0181358_1001050_pt1 | contig 12712 bp, 15 predicted proteins | sample Fa13VDMM110SD_FD_130096 | JGI IMG/M metagenome (GOLD analysis project Ga0181358, IMG submission 130096) | Freshwater viral communities from Lake Michigan, USA - Fa13.VD.MM110.S.D | ecosystem: Environmental > Aquatic > Freshwater > Lake | place: USA: Michigan | collected 2013-09-24
GTCCGAAAGAAACTACAAAGGTTGGGAGCTTAAAGAAATCGCATGAAAAAGAAAATACTTGTAACAGGACCAGCACTTACAGCTTCTGGTTATGGCGAACAATCTAGATTTGCCCTTAGAGCACTACGTTCAAGAGAAGACCTATTCGACATTTATCTAACCCCTACCGCTTGGGGCCAATGTGGTTGGATTCACGAAGACAACGAAGAGCGTAAGTGGCTCGATTCAGTTATTATGAAGACTGTGCAATACACGCAAGCTTCTAATAATCAACCACAGTACGATATGTCACTTCAGATTACTATTCCAAATGAATGGAAGAAACTTGCTCCAATAAATGTTGGTTATACAGCAGGAATTGAAGTAAATAAGATTTCTCCACATTGGGTACAACCATCTAACGAAATGGATAAGATTATTGTTGTATCTAGTTTTGCTAAGAAAGGTTTTGAAAATGGTGTTTATACAGCGCAAGACCAAAATGGTAATCAAATTCCTAATTTTAAAGTAAATACACCAATTCAAGTTGTTAATTATTCTGTTAGAAAGGGTGAATCTACTTCGATTGAATTAGACCTTACAACAGACTTTAACTTTCTTGTTGTGGCTCAAGCAGGTCCAAGAAAGAACTTTGCCAATACTGTTAAATGGTTTGTTGAAGAATTTAAGAATGATAATGTAGGTCTTATTTGTAAAACCCATCTTGGTGGTGCGTCACAAATAGATAGAGAAGCAATAACAAATAATCTTAAACAGATTCTTGCACCATATAGCGATAGAAAATGTAAAGTTTATCTTCTTCATGGTGATATGGAAGAAACAGAACTGACTGCTCTTTACACCCATTCAAAAGTTAAAGCATTAGTATCTCTATCTCATGGTGAAGGATTTGGTCTTCCTATATTCGAAGCCGCTGGTTATGGACTTCCAGTAATTACAACTGAATGGTCTGGTCATACAGACTTTATGTATTGCCAAAATAAGGAAGGTAAAGTTAAGCCTCACTTTGCAAGAGTAGACTTTACACTTCAACCAGTGCAGCCAGAAGCTGTATGGGGCGGTGTAATTGAAAAGGAGACTATGTGGGCATTCCCTGTTGGAAACTCTGCTAAAACGCAAATGAGAGCGGTTTATAAAGACCATGATAGATACCGTGGACAAGCAAAACGCCTTGCAGCCCATATTGAAAAAGAGTTTGCAACAGATAAAATTTATGAGCAATTTGTTGATATAATTTTTCCTCAAATAAAAACAAAAATTGAAAAAATTGATGGATTTTCTTTTTGCATACCAACTAATGGAAAAAGACCAGATAAAACTGAATTAACTATTAAGTCAATTATGTCACAGAAAGAAGAGCCTGTTGAAATTATACTTTGTGGAGATATAGATAATTTTAAACATATTAAAGGAATTACTTTAATTGATAAAAAAGAAGAGGCTCATTCAAGAAAAGTAGCATTTCTTAGAAACAAAGCAGCAGAAAAAGCAAAATATAATAATATAGTTTTTTGTGATGACGATATAGTCTTAACAGAAGATTGGTCAGGTAATTTTACAAAGTTTAATCAAACAAAAGCATGGGGTGTAGTTTCTAACAGAATTCTATCACCAGATGGTACAAGATATTGGGACAGAGCTATCTTAAATCCCCATATAATGGTTCCATACGATCATGTAGAGACAGATAAAAATCTCTATCAAACATCTTGTTTCTTTGTAATAAAAAAACAAATATTTAATAAAATAAAATGGGACGAAACAAAACTTGTTTATGCCGATAGAGATGGAGGTATGCCAGAAGATGTTAAATATTCTATAGATTTAGTATCTAACAATATTTCTCTATCGTTTGATAAAGAAAATTTAGTATGGCATAACGATGATTCATATACAGAATATGTTATGAATGGTATTCCTGTTTGCTTGAAAAAAGAAATTATTACACAACAAACAGGAAATGATTTCTTTTTAGAAAAAACAGAACAGTTTAATAAATTAATAAGTGAGTTATCAAATGCTTGATTGTAGTGATATAACTTTTGTTCTCTCATCTAGGAACGATGGATATGCATGTGTAAATACTGATTGGCAGCAGGAACAGATAAGAAAAATAGAAAATTGTATATATTCATCTGAAAAAACATTTCCAAATAGAAAATTTATATTGCTAGACTATAATCCTCCCAGTAATAATAAAAAATTAAAAGATATCTTTACTCAATATAAAAATTTAAAGATCATTACATTGTCAGATCAGTTACAAACAGATTTAAATTCAGACAATAAACAACAAAAAATTAATTTTTATGAATTTGTTGCAAAGCACATAGGAAGTTTATATGTTGAAACAAAGTATATTATTTTTATAAATCAAGACTTAATATTTTCTAAAGAAAATAGCGAAATATTAGTAAATTCTTTAAGATCTGATGAGATCAATATTGCTTTTAGATGTAAAATTGATTATTCTCTCATTAATTTACCTGTTGATTATGTTTATAATATATGTAATAGTAATTTAAGACCACAAATAAAAGTTTATGATATATATGGAAATGGTGATTTTCTTGGTATTTCAAAAGAAAAGTATAATAAAATTGGAGGTTATTTGTTGAGCCACCAAAACTGGGCAGTTGATAATGAAATTTTGTATAGATTAGGATTGGATAATATGCATCCAATAACTATGAAAAAAGGCGTAATAAACAAGATTGTAAGAAATTACCACGCAATTGCTTTGGATCATCCAGAAGATCCAACAGGAGCAGCCAGAAAGCGTGGAGAAGATTATGTATTAATCTCTAATGATATTGTTAAAAATTTAAAAAATTATATAACTGATATAGTAGAATATACCTAAATGAAAATAGTAACTGTTGCAAACGATAATTACATATTAAATGTTGTAAATCTTTTTAAAAGTTATGAAACTTTTTCTTTTAATGAAGAAAAGATATTATATTACTTCAATGTAAAAAAAGAAAAATTAAATTTTTTAAAAGAAAATGTTTCAAATTTAAATGTAATTGAAATACCAAAAGTAAATGATTATATTTATAATACAAAAATATTTTTATTTAAAGCATATGCGCTAAAAGAAGAAATAAATAAAGGAAGTAGCTTTATTTACTCAGATTCTGCAAATTGTTTTGTTCAAAAAGACAATTTTTTAGGTGGTTATATAGAGAACAATAAAAGATTATTGCTTCAATACCCAGAAGAGATTAAAAAAAATAAGTTCTTTACTACTAAAAAATGCTTACAACTTCTTGATTGTGACAATGATTATTACAAAAATAAACAACAATATTGGGCTGGATTGCAAGCATATATAAATAATCAAGAAAATATAGACTTGCTTAATAAACAATACGAGTATATGCTTGTTAAGCAGGTTGCATATCCAGAAAGTATAATCGAAAGACCAGATGGTAGTCAAAATGAATGTTGGTTTCACAGAAATGAACAAAGTGTTTTATCTCTTTTGATTGAAAAAATGAAATTAACTCAAAATTTTGATTATGAAACTTTTAATATGTATGGTGACTTTTATACTGTTTTTGAGCATGATATAAATTATAAAAATAATTTTGATTTTAATAAAATAACAATTCATGCTAGAGATAGTAAAAAAAATGGTTTTAGATTTATTACTAAAGATGTAGGAAATAAATATGAAAGATTATAGTGCTAGTATTATTTTAACTGTTCACAACAAAGAACAAATGATTGAGAATGTCTTTAATTCAATTTTAGAAAATAAATCTGAAGTTACAAAAGAGATTATTGTTGTATTTGATGGGTGTACGGACAATTCTGAAAGTATAATTGATAAGATATGTAATAAAAACAAATTATTAATTAAAAAAGTGTTTACACCAGATGTATTTGAATTAAAAGCTAACAATGCTGGCTTAGCTTTGTCAGAGTGTGATTATTCAATATTAATACAAGATGATGTTGTAATAACAGAGAAAGAATTTGATAAAAGATTAATTAAACCATTTATAAAATTTGATGATATATTTGCTGTAAGTGCGAGAAACGCTCATAACATATATTATAACGGTATTAATATGGGGTACAAAGATATAACAGGACCAGAATATAATTCGGATAGAAACACTTTTCATATTCGCTCTGTCATTAATAGAGGACCGTTAGCGTTTGATAATAAGATTGTTAAGCAACTTAACTATTTTAATGAGGAATTCAGTCCAAATGCCTATGATGATATGGATATATGTTTTAGAGCATATAAATTATTAAATAAAAAATGTGGCTCTTATAGAGTTGGGTTTGAATCAAGACCAGAATGGGGAACAGGAAGACAAAAAAATCAAAACTTACATGCTTGGTCGCATAGGAAAAATGCTATAATTTTGTTTCTCAATCATAGAGAAATAATAGAAAACTTGACTATTATAGAAGATAGAATATTATTATAAGTGAGAAAAAATGATATATGTATTTGATTTAGATCATACTTTATGTGATACAAAAAAGAAAGAAAATGGTGATTGGGATTATGTAGGTTCTACACCATATAATGATAGAATTGAAAAAGTTAATGAATTATATAAAGCGGGAAATAAAATAATAGTAGAAACTGCAAGAGGGTGTGTTTCAAAAAGAAATTGGTATATAGAAACATATAATCAACTTGTTTCATGGAATTTAAAATTTCATGAGCTTAGAACAGGTGTAAAATTTGCAGCAGATTTTTATATTGATGATAAAGCGATAAACTCAGAAGATTTTTTTAGGAAATAAAATGGGTGTAGTTAATAGTATAATTAAAAAACAACCTTTAGTAATAAAACGATTACTTTATAATATTGTTCCATTTGAATATAGATATGGTAAAGAATTTCGTAAAACTTATAATGAAATAATAAATAATTTAAATCTTCCTACAGAAAAACTTAAAGAAAAACAATTTCAAGAATTAAAAAAATTATTAATTCATTCTAAAGAAAATGTTAAATATTATAATAAACTTTTTTCTGATTATGGGTTTGATCCATATAAATTTCAAGATTTTAAAGATATTGAAAAATTACCATATCTAACAAAAGATATAATAAAAGAAAATTATGATGATTTGATAGCTGATAATTACAGAAACAAAAAATTGTATACTCTTAAAACTTCTGGTTCTACTGGTAAGAAATTAGAATTTGTAGCAACTGACGAAGTATTTAAAAAAGAAGCTGCATTTATACTAAGAGCTTATAATATGCACGGAGCAACCCTATATGATAAACCAAGCATTTGGCTTAGGAGATACGTTCCAGAACAAAATGCTCAATTATGGAACTATGATTATGAATTAAAGCGTCTTTATATGTCTGCATACCATTTAAATGAAAAAACATTAGACAATTATATAAACGAAATCAATAAGCGTGATTATCATACTTTAGTTGGCTATCCATCAAGTATATATGCTATTGCATGTTTGCTTGAAGAAACCAACAAAAAAATCAATATTAAAGCAATCCACGCAGCCTCTGAAATGATGTTGCCCCAGTGGAGGAAAAAGATAAATGAAGTATTTGGTATTAATGTAAAATCTCATTATGGTCAAATGGAAAAAGTTTCATTATTTATACAAAATAAAGATGATGAAATTTATAGTGATTGTATTGATTACTCTTATAATGAATTTGTAAACGAAAACAATCAAAATGTTGTAGTTGGAACTGGATTTTTAAATTATGCTATGCCATTTATTAGATACAAAACTAATGACACTATAGAAATACAAGAATTTGATACAAAAATTGGTCTACCAAAAATAATTAAACAAGTTAACGGAAGATGTGATGATATACTCATTTCAACAGACGGATCAAGATTACCAGGAGTTAACTTTTACACTATGATGTATAAAATTGATGGTGTCAAAATGTTTCAAATAATTCAAAAATCAAGAGACAATATTATATTTAAACTTGTAAAGAATGAAAACTTTAACAATAATACTTTAAATTTAATTGAGAATGGATTGAAAAATAGAATTGGAAATGTTAATATATCATTTGACTTTGTAAATGAAATTGAAAGAAGTAAAACTACAGGAAAAGTAAGGTGTATATTTAATGAAATACAATAAAAATATAGATAATATTGAACCATACGTTGTTTCAAAAGGAGCAGAATTATCTGACAACAAACAACAAGATTGGCTCAAACTTGATTGGAACGAAGCAACAACACAACCAAACCCAGAAGTAATACAAGACATTAAACTATTTTTTGAACGAAATAAATTGTTTAATTACCCAGATGTTTTAGCTATTGAGTTAAAAGACCAAATTGCAAAATATAACAATATAAGTTCTAAAGACATAGAATTATTTAATGGTTCTGATTCGGCTTTAAATACCATATTCTCCGTATTTATAGATAACTCAAATGTTTTATTATTTGAACCAACTTATACACAAGTTAAACCATTTATTAACTTATATGGTGGTAAAATAATAAGTTCAGAAATTCAAAACATATTTACTTCTCATGATTACAATTTTGAAGATATAAAAAAAGCAGATATTATCTATATTGTAAATCCTAATAATCCAACAGGAAATGTAATAAGCAGAAAAACAATTCTAGAGTTAGCAAATCAATATAAAAATAAGTTATTTATTATAGATGAAGCTTATTGTGAATTTTCTGATATAACAGTAATAAAAGATGTTACTAAATTTGAAAATATTATTGTTACAAGGACATTTTCAAAAGCATTTGCCTTAGCTGGTACAAGATTAGGATATATTGCTTCTAACCAAAATATACTAAATTTGATTAATAAAGTTAGAAATAGTAAGGATATAAATTCAATTGCTCAGATAGCTGCAATTTCTTCGTTAAAGAATATTGAATATATAAAAAATTATTGTAAAGAAGTAAAACTAGCAAAGCAATATTTTACTGAAGCATTAAAAGAATTACAATATCAAGTTGCGGATAGTGAATCAAACTTTGTTTTAATTAAAGTAAATAATTCTAAAAAGTTTGTTCAATTTTTAAATGATAATAAAATTTTAATTAGAGATAGAAATAGCTTGATTAATTTAAATAATTGTGTTAGAATTACAATTGGAAATGTTGCTCAAATGAATAGAGTAATAAATATAATTAAGGATTATAAAAATGAATAAAGTATCTTTTATTGGATTAGGTAAATTAGGATTACCTTTGGCAACTTGTATGGCTAAAAATGGTATAAGTATAGTTGCACTAGATGTAAACAGCAAAGTGATAGAAAGCTTAAATAACGTTAAAGCTCCATTTTATGAAACAGATCTTCAAAAGAATATTGAACTTGCAAAAGAAAATGCAGTTTATAGTTTAAATTATGATTTAGCAAAAGATACAAATACGACAATAATTTTAGTTAATACACCATCTAATAAAAAAGATGGATCGTTCTCAAATCTATATATTGAACAAGCTTTAGCAGAAGTTTGTAAAAGAATAAAAAATAAATCTACATATCATCTTTTTGTAATCAGCAGCACAGTAATGCCAGGATCAATACAAGATAGCTTTATTCCTTTAATAGAAACAAATACAAATTGGAAATTAAATAAAGAATACGGACTTTGTTACATCCCAGATTTTGTTGCTCTTGGAACAATTATCAAAGATTTTGAAAATCCAGAATTTGTTGTTTTAGGGCAAAGTGACCAAAAGGCTGGTGATAAAGCACTTGAATTATATTCTAAAGTATTTGTTAATAACCCACCAGTAAAGAGAATGTCTTTAATAGAGGCAGAAATATCAAAAATTAGTTTAAATGCTTATGTCTGCCAAAAAATTAGTTTTTCTAATTTCTTAACAAGAGTTTGTGAAAAATTTGATAATGTAAATGTTGACAATATTACTGAGGCTATTGGAATTGATAAAAGAATATCACCACACTATTTTAAAGGTGGTTTATCTTTTGGTGGAACTTGCTTTCCAAGAGATACATGGGCTTTTATGAAAATGTCTGAAAAATTAGGTATGAAAGCACATCACATAGAAGCAGCAGAAAAATTAAATCAAGAACAAGATAGACATTTACTTGATAAGGTTATAAAAGTAGTTCTTGATAACAACTTATCAAATGAGATTTCTATTTTAGGTTTAGGGTTTAAAAATAACACTCCAGTTATTAACGAATCTGCTTCAATCAAATTAATTGAAAAATTGTTAGATATGAATTATAAAATTCATGTTTACGATCCTGTAGAAGAAGCAGTAGAAAATACTAAGTCAACATTTTCTAACAAAATTGAATATCACAAAACTCCCGAAGGATGTATAAAAGCAACCAAACTATGTGTATTGATTAATCCTAACAAAAAATATACTGAAATAATAAATTTGATTAGTGATCAAATCTTTATTATTGATTGTTGGAGAAGTATAAAAGAAAAATCTAAAAAAATTATTTATATAGGTTATAAAGAATGCAAGTAGTGATTGTTTCTGCGCCAAAAGATTATACAAAAATACCATTTTGTATAGAACATTTACAAAAAATGGTATTTCCAAAAATTAATAAAGTTTTTCTTATAACACCAACTAAATTTGATATTAAAATAAATAATATAGAAATAATTAATTTATTAGATAATCAAGTTATTAACTATGATAGAACAAAAATAAATTATAGACCAAATTGGCAATTTTCACAATACTTAAAACTTTTTCAAAACGTAACAGACAAAGAACAGTATTTGGTTGTTGACGCAGATCATTTTTTAGTTTCAAAATTTGATATTTATAACAAAGAAAATAAACCATATTTTTTCCTAACTAATGATCAAAATGCAAAAGAATACTTTAATTTTTCTGAAAAAATTTTTAATATAAAAAAAGTTTATAACCATTCTTTTATTTCTGAAATCATGTTATTTGATAAGAATATCATCGATAATATGCTATCGTCCGTAAACTATAACAGAGATAATATATACGATTATATGTCCAGCAGAACAACTAAGGATTGTCATCTATCTGAATACGAGCTATATGGAAATTATGTAGAGGCTCATTATCCAGAAACATATGTAAAAAAGAAAATTAATCAATTTAGAATATCATATAGGTGGCAACCATATGAACCTCATGAAATATTAGATTTGATTAATAATTTTTATAAATATTCATCAAATAATAATATAGATTCGATTAGAATTGATACATACGATCAACCTACATAATAAGGAAAATTTATGGAAGATAAAATTAAAGAATTAATATCAAAAATAAATAATAATATTTTTATTTTTGATAAAGTAGAATTAAATGCTCACGAACAAGTAGTGGTTAGAGCAAAACCAAAAAATTATATTTTGTTAGCATTAGAATTATTAAAGTTAACAAATAACAAAATTATTGTTGAGATTGGTGGCCTTCGACAACACATGGCACATTCAATTGAAGAATTTAATCCAATTTGTTGCAACGACGGTCATTCAACTGAGTTCTGGTGCTCTAATAAAGATTTAAAAGTTTATTCTATTGACATAAATCCAAATTGTGTTCAATTTTATGACAGTCTTAAGAAAAAATCTAATAATCTTAATTATTTTATCCAAGATGGAATACAATTTATTAAAGATTTTGATAAAGAAATAGATCTATTATTTTTAGATGCTTGGGATGTTCACTATGGTTCTCCATATGCAGAAAAACACCTTGAAGCATATGAAGTAGCAAAAGATAAACTTTCAAAACATCACATTATTTCAATTGATGATACAGATATAGCAAATGGAGGAAAAGGACAATTGTTAATTCCACATTTATTAAATAATAATTATAAACTAATAGTATCTGGGCGACAAACAATTTTAACAAATTTTAATATAGGTAACTAAAATGAAAAAAGCATTAGTGTTAGGCGCAGGAGGATTTATTGGTTCTCATCTTGTAAAGCGTCTTAAAGCAGAAGGCTATTGGGTTCGTGGAGTAGATGTAAAATATCCAGAGTTCTCAAAATCTCAAGCAGATGAATTTATACTTGGAGATTTAAGAAACCCAATTATTTGTGATAATGTAGTTGATTACGAAGTTGATGAAATTTATCAATTAGCAGCAGATATGGGTGGTGCTGGGTATGTATTTACTGGTGACCACGACGCAGATATAATGCATAATTCAGCCATAATTAATCTTAATATTATGGAACAAGCTGTAAAAAAGAAAGTAAAGAAGATTTTTTATAGCTCCTCAGCTTGTATGTATCCAGCTTACAATCAAGAAGATGAATCAAATCCTGTATGTTCTGAACCATCGGCTTATCCAGCAGCACCAGATTCAGAATATGGTTGGGAAAAGCTATTTAGTGAACGTATTTTCTTAGCTCTTATGAGAAACTATGGAATTCAAGTTCGTGTTGCCAGATATCATAATATATTTGGACCAGAAGGAACTTGGCATGGTGGTAGAGAGAAATCACCAGCAGCTTTGTGTCGTAAAGTGGCGGAAGCACAAAACACCGATATAATAGAAGTATGGGGTGATGGCAAACAAACTCGTTCTTTTATGTATATTGATGAATGTATAGAAGCTACAAGAAGATTGATGGATTCTGATTTTACTGGTCCTGTTAATATTGGTTCTGAAGAAATGATAGCAATAAACGATTTAGCCAAAATGGTAATTGATATTTCTGGCAAATCAATAGATATTAAAAACATTTCTGGACCTGTCGGAGTCAGAGGAAGAAATTCTGACAACAAACTTTATAAAGAAAAGATTGGATGGGAAACTCAAAAGAAGTTAATAGATGGTATTCGTTCAACCTATTCTTGGATCAAGAGCCAAGTAAAAGAGAATAGATATTCAGATAACGACCTTAAAGTACTACTTAAACTAGGAGAATAAAATGACACTTTCAAATCAAGCAGTAGGAGCAGTTATGATGGCTCTTCAAAAATTGTTAATGGAACAAAGCGATATTGTTTCTGTGCTTAAAGGCTTTAATATATCAGCCTCAGACCACGGGCTTATCGTTACAAATCCTCCAGTTGTTTCCGTAGATGCAGTAGAGCCTAACTGATTCAACACACTCTCAAAAAATGAGAGGCTTTTTCATTGTGGTTTATATGATATAAATTTCTAAAGAGAAAAGAATGAAAATACTTATTACTGGTCATAAAGGTTATATTGGTTCTAAATTGTATAAAAAATCTTTAGAACTTGGTTATTATGTTAAAGGAATAGATTTAAAAGATGGCGAAGATATTCTAAATTGTTTACCAAACGAGTCATTTGATTATGTATTTCATATGGCTGCTTTACCGCGAGTTGAATATTCTGTTTTGAATCCAAGTTATACAATGAAGCAAAATGTTTTAGTAACTTCTGTATTACTTGAATGGTCTAGAAAAAATAATGTAAAAAGAATTATATTTTCTTCATCATCGGCAGTCTATGGAGATACACAAGATAAACCTGAACCAAAATCACCATATGGGTTACATAAATTAGTTTCAGAGTTAGAGTGTAGGTTATATTCAGAATTATATAATTTAGATACTGTATGCTTAAGATATTTTAATGTTTACTCAGAAGACCAACTCTTTGGAGGCTCTTACTCAACCGCTATATGTGCATGGATGGAAATGATTAGAACGAATAAACCATTAAGAATTGATGGCGACGGAGAGCAGACAAGAGATTTTATTCATGTTAATGATGTTGTAGAAGCAAATATCTTTTGTATAAACTACAAAGATAAATTTAATGGAAATTATTATAATATTGGTAGTGGTAAATCTATATCTTTGAATTATATTAAAGATTATATTAATAAATATAATAAAGTTGAATGGAATATGAGTAAACCAAGGATTGGTGATGTTAAAAATACTAAAGCAGATATAACAAAAATGTTAGAACTTGGTTGGTCACCAAAAATTGATATAGAAGATGGTTTAAAATTTTGTTTTTATAAGGAGTAAAATGACACTTTCAAATCAAGCAGTAGGAGCAGTTATGATAGCTCTGCAAAAATCCCTTATGGAGCAATCAGATATTGTTCCAGTTATTAAGGAATTCAATTTAATTGAAACAGAAGATGGATTGGTTGTTACAAACCCTCCAGTTCTCTCTATGGACGCAGTAGAGCCTAACTGATGCCAAGATACTCTTACACTTGTACAAGCTGTGAGAGCACTATAGAAGCCTCTCATTCAATCAATGAGAGGCTTTCTTATTGTGACTCTTGCGGAACAGACACACTAAAGAAAAATCTATCAATTCCAACTATAACAAAACAACAAGAATCCAATAATTTGACAAATAATAAAAATGGTGCTATAGTTAAAGAGAAGATCGAAGAATTTAGAAAAGATCTTAAAGAACAAAAACAACAATTAAAGAATAGGGACTTATGATTACTTTATCAATCTTATTGTTATTATCGGTTATAGTAAATGGATTATTATTCTGGTATACAAGAAAGCTATTAGAAAAGCTATCTGTATTTACCGAAGGTGTGATTGACTTTAGAATCAAATTACAACAGTTAGCAGGACATTTAGAGTCAGTACATCAATTAGAAATGTTTTATGGTGAACCTGTTCTACAAAGACTTATTGAACACATGAAATTGACTGTAGTTGAAATTAAGATGTTTAGTGATTCCTTCATTATTAGCGAAGGTCAAGAAAAAGAGGAGCCAGTTAATGATGAAGAAAAA
>Ga0181358_1001051_pt1 | contig 12706 bp, 12 predicted proteins | sample Fa13VDMM110SD_FD_130096 | JGI IMG/M metagenome (GOLD analysis project Ga0181358, IMG submission 130096) | Freshwater viral communities from Lake Michigan, USA - Fa13.VD.MM110.S.D | ecosystem: Environmental > Aquatic > Freshwater > Lake | place: USA: Michigan | collected 2013-09-24
AAAGAACCGCTCGTTACCCTCGGCGGTTGGCGTAGTACCCTTGCGGATTGAGAAATCCGTTGGGGGAAAAGTCAATCAGAGGGTTGCTTAACATGAAGGTAACATGGCAACTCTCTCTTCCTACATCACGGAAGTACAGCGTTTATTGCATGATGCAAACTCTGTCTTCTGGTCTACCTCGGAGCTAACGGACTACATCAACGATGCCCGTGAGCGAGTAGCGAGAGATACGGGGTGTTTACGCACCCTGCAAATAACTGCCACCCCAATTTCTATTACAGGAGTAGCCGCAACCCTATGGACTGCGGGTGCTACTGTTACTGCTGGTGAATTTGTATTTAGCAGCATTTTCATTTATGAAGTAACTGTAAGTGGTGTGCTTGGTTCTACTGCGCCAGCGTATCCCGCTTCTGGCTACAGTTTCCCACCATCTACTCCATTCACAGATGGCACTGCCACCTTGCTATATTCTGGCCCTGCGGAAGTTATTCCCTACGCCACTATTTCTACTGGTACAACTTTAGACATTCTTAACGTCAATATCTATTGGGGTAACAGCCGTATTCCTTTGCGGTATCTGCCTTGGTCAAACTTCAATGCACAGTTGCGTTACTATCAAAACTATGTAGGCAGACCTGTATGTTTCTCTGTCTACGGACAAAACACTATCTATATTGGCCCTGTTCCTGACCAAGCCTATGTGGTGGAGATAGATAGCACTATCTTGCCTACTGCGCTAAGTTTGAACACGCCTAATGCTAATGACCAAATACAAGACCCCTACACTACGCCTGTAGCTTTTTATGCAGCTTACAAAGCCAAGTACAAAGAGCAGAGCTATGGAGAAGCTGAGATATACAAGCAAGAGTATGCAAAGCAAATCCAAGCAGTGTTGAACTCTGTGTATACACGCAGAATCCCTGACCCCTACTCTACGTTCTAATCATGGCAGCAGCAGAGCAAAAGAAATCTTATGCTGTCTATAAGAACTTCAAGGGCTTAAACACCAAGTCCAACAGGACAGCCATTGATGACGAAGAGTTTTCGTGGATAGAAAATGCCATGCCTATTGGCTTTGGCAACATAAAGATTGTTCCTGCTCAAGTCACAGTTAAGGATGGTGGTAATAACGCTATATCTTTTGGTAACACAGTCTCTACTCTTACAAATACCAATCTTGGATTAGATGACTATTTGCTAGCTTTCCAAGAAGATGGAAGAGCGCAATATGTAGTCATAGATACAGGCACTGTAGGAAATGTAGGTGTGACAGGCACTTTCTCTTCTGCCAATGTGTCTACAGCCCAGTGGAAAAACGAAGAAGTATATATAGGTGACCCCAATAAAGGCCTCTTTTCTTGGGATGGTACTGACTTACTTAATGTTGGTGGTGTAGGCAGGATAGGTTTGACTGCGAGAGGTTCTGGTTACGTATCTGCACCAGCAGTTACCATCTCTGCGCCTAACCAAACAAATGGTACACAGGCTACAGCAGAAGCAACAATCACAGCAAATGCCGTAACTTCTATAGCAGTTACAGAAGGTGGTAGCGGATATACCGCTGCACCATCAGTGACTATCACAGGTGGAGGCGGCAGTGGTGCTAATGCTATTGCTCAACTGCTGACCTTTACTAAAGGTGCGCTATATATACAAGTAACCAACAGTGGTTCTGGCTATAACCCCGCCTCTCCTCCCGCTGTAACCATTACTGGTGGAGGTGGAGCAAATGCCACTGCTACTTCTATTGTGTTTGGTAACTCTGTTATAGAAGTTATCATGACGAATGTGGGGAATAACTTCACAAGTGTTCCTACTGTAACTATAGCTGCACCACCTACGCCTACAGGCAACGCTAATGCGACTGTTATAGGTGTTCCTAATCTGAATGAAATATCCAGCGTTGCTACCTTTTCTGGTCGTGTGTGGGTGTCTACAGGGCGTACAGTAACTTTTTCCTCTGCAACAAGTCCTACTGACTTTACTTCTATTTCTGCGGGTGCTGAGACTATTACTGACTCTACCTTGCGTGGAAATATCCAACACATGGTGTCTGCCAACAACTTTCTCTACATCTACGGAGAGGACAGTATTAACGTCTTTTCAGATGTCAGGATTACAAATACAGGTGAAACACTATTCACAAACACAAACGTGTCTGCTTCTGTTGGTAGCAAGCTGAAATATGCGGTTTTCCCATACTTCCGTTCTGTGTTGTTTATGAATAACTACGGGGTGTATGCCCTTGTAGGTTCAACAACAAGCAAGATTTCTGACCAACTAGATGGTATTTTCCCGTTTATAGACTTCACCAAGCCTGTAACTGCTGGTCAAGTCTTGTTGAATAACATCCTGTGTGCGGCTTTTAACTTCTATTTGTTGCCTACTTTCCCAACAACCACGGGAGATAGGTTTGTACAGTGCGTGTTTTTTGAGAAGAAGTGGTTTATCACCAGTCAGGGTGCATTACGTTATTTGTCATCTGCACCTGTAGGTGGCTTGATAAACTTGTATGGAGTGACAAACACTGCACTTTTCCGTTTGTACGGGGATGCAACTGCAAATGTTGCCTCAGAAATACAGACTTCTTTGTCTCCTATGAAAGACCCAATCCGTACCAAACAGGCGTTGAAGTTTGGTATTGAGGCTACTCTTACTACAGGCGGTACGTTTAATGTGACTGTTGATAGTGAGAGTGGTTCTAGCCCTGTGTACACCCTTAACAACAGTGTGACCTGGTTTAACAATCAGAATGTTACTCTTACATGGGTGAACAATTCTTCTACGACAATAGGGTGGTTGACGAGTGCGGGGTACGCCTTGTATAAGTCAGATGCACAACAGTATGGTAAGTATTTGGGGTTGACGATGACTTCTTCTGACCCTGCATTTACTGTAAACACAATCGAGTTTGAACACGAATTGAGAGTGAGGTTTTAAAATGGCTGTTCCTAATATTTTCGGTACTGCGACTTCGGCAATCCCGTTATCGCAACTTGACCAGAATTTTGCTACTGCGATTACGCTTGGCAACACTGCTGTTTATCTTGGTAACACAACTACCAGTCTTGGTAATGTGACGCTCACTAACGTCACTATTAGCAGTGGTACTTCCAACATTGCGGCAAACGTAAGCACCGCAGTTGGTTTGTTACCAGAAGCTAATGGTGGCACAGGAACAACCACTGGCTACTACGGCTTTAAGAACCGCATCATCAACGGCGCGATGGTGATTGACCAAAGGAATGCGGGGGCGAGTGTTACGCAAATAGTTGGAAATACGTTTGTTGTTGACCGATGGTTTAACCTTGGCTCTGTAACATCAAAATTTACATCGCAACAAAACGCTGGAAGTTTAAGCGCCGCTAATAGACCAACAGGGTTTATAAACTATTTGGGAAATACATCTTCTGCCGCTACTTCACTTTCAGCTACTGATTACTATTTAGTAGTTCAAAGGATTGAGGGCCTAAACATGGCTGATTTTAATTGGGGTTCAGCATCTGCGGTGACCGTAAATTTATCTTTTTGGGTTCGTAGTTCATTAACAGGAACATTCGGCGGGTCAATACAAAACAGCGCTTTAGACCGCTCCTATCCTTTTACATACACAATCAGCGTTGCTAACACTTGGGAACAAAAGAGCATAACAATTGCTGGCGACACAAGTGGCACATGGTTAACTACCAATGGTGTTGGAGCGCAAGTGGTATTTAGTCTTGGTACTGGTACAACATTTAGCGGAACATCTGGTGCATGGGCTGGAGCAAACTATGTTTCAGCCACAGGCGCAACATCAGTAGTTGGCACATCAGGAGCCACCCTTTACATCACAGGCGTACAGCTTGAAAAAGGCTCAACAGCAACTAGCTTTGATTACAGGCCGTATGGGACTGAGTTGGCTTTGTGTCAGAGGTACTATGAACAAACAGGTTATGGCATTGGTCGCGCTAGTAGCGCATCAAACATGGATTTGGTGTGGTCTTGGAAGGTAGAGAAACGCGCAGCACCGTCATCAAGTGGCGTGTTATTTAACGGAACAAACGCTGTTCAACAACTTGGAAGGGCGGCGGTAAACGCGAACTCAGTGAGCAACGTGTTTCAGGTGTCAGTAAACAATATTGGGACTAGTATCGTAAGTGCAGATACAGGTTTAACAACGAGTGCTGTTTGCACAAGTGCCGGAACTAGCTACATCATCGCAGGGAGCGCAGAACTATGAACTGGAAACTTGTAAACCACCCTTATGGCGGCGGGCCTATTGTAGTTGCTCGTATTGAGACAGACGGGTCAATGACCTTTGTTCCATTTGACCCTGCCAACACAGACTACCAAGCCTACCTAAAGTGGCTTGCAGAGGGCAACACACCACTACCCGCAGATGAGGTGACAGAATAATGGGTACACAAGCATTTACAAAGACAGGTAACACGGTAGTCTTTACTGCCGCTACATCTGCTCCTACGCCTATACAAGCAGTCTCTACCACTCTTGGTGGTAACCAGTATCGCATCATCAATAGCGGCTCTGTAACTGTGTTTCTAGGCTACGGAGATACTGCTGCTGGTGCGACTGCCAACACTGCGGTAATTACCACCACAGGTACATCTATACCTTTATTGCCAGGCACAGATGAGGTTCTCTCGTTTGTTCCTAACGCTTACTTTACTGGTATCACTGTCAGTGGTACTGCGGCTGTATACATTACTTGCGGCGATGGGATGTAATCATGTTAAAGACAGTCAGTTCAGTCATCAACACTATAGGCGCTCTTAATTACAAAGGTACTTGGAATGCAAGCACCAACACGCCCACGCTTGTTTCTAGCGTAGGCACTAAAGGTGACTACTATGTTGTGTCTGTAGCTGGCTCTACCAATCTAGATGGCACTACCTTGTGGGGTGTGGGGGACTGGGCAGTCTTTAACGGAAGTATTTGGGAAAAAGTAGATGCAGGTGACACAACAAACGTAACCAGCTTAACAGTTACAACCCTTACAGGATACATGTATGCCAACAATACAAGCCCTGTAACAGCATCATTAACAATTCCAAATAATGGTTTAGCTAATAGCACCCTAACGCTTGGTAACACTACCCTCACGTTAGGTGGCACTACTAGTAACGTAGGCAACCTGACTGTAGCCAACGTAACTATTATTGGAGGTACTACCAATGCTGCTGTGTTCAATTTCACAGGAAACACAACTGCAACTGCAACATATGGCATAGCAAGTTTGCCTTTGCAACCTGCTGGTTTTATGCAAGTCAACCTTAACGGGACAGTAGTAAAAGTCCCTTACTACGCTGTCTAACATGGATAACCAACAAATCTTCAACATCGTAGTCAGCATTGCTGGCTTTCTTGCTGTCTATGTTTTCAACAACACGACAAAGCAAATTCAACGTCTGGAGGACAAGTTAAATGAACTTCCTAAAGAGTATGTGGCAAAAGATGATTACCGCTCTGACATCACTGAAATCAAAAGCATCCTCAAACAAATCTTCGACAAGCTAGACAACAAGGCAGATAAATCTTGAACATGGAGGTGCTCTCATACGTAAAGTTCGGCGACAAGGACGGACTGGGAGAGTTTTTGTTTGAAAATGGTGTACAGCACCAGTTGTTCTACGAAATCTTGGGAGATAACGGTATTGCTGTGCAAAAGTATCCGTTAACAGATGCTGACTACGATAACTTGGATGACTGGCTTTTTGTGCATAACCAAGAGCATCAGAGGCTGGCAAGTGTTCTTGGCTTGGACAATCCCTTTCAGTTGCTCGACAGTGATTGGAATGTAGAAGAAGATTTCTATGACTGGATTGGTGTTCACCAAACTATTCATCAACAGATAGCAACGGCTTTAGGAGTTTGATATGGTAATGATGGTCAACCCAGGTGGTGGCGCAACTCATTTTATGATTCCCAAAGAAGAAATACCTGAAGGCTACAAACCTCCAGGCTTTGGCAGCATAGTTGGAAGTACACTTGGTAACATAGTTTCAGCACCTGCAATAGTTCCACAAGCCGTGGCTAGAATTGAAGATGTTGTAAAAGAAGAAGTTTTACCAAACCCTATTTTTCAAATAGCTATGGCGTATTACATGCCAGGCATTGCTTCTTCTTTAGGCCCTTATTTAACGGCTGTACCTGCGGCTTATCAAACTGCTGTTGCTACTGCTCTTGCATCTACTGCTGTACAAACAGCCCAAGGTGTACCTTTTGAGCAAGCATTAAAGTCAGCAACTGTAAATGCAATTACAAATACAGGTGCACCACAGGTTGCAGATTACATATTGCCTTACGTTGGCTCTACACAAGTTGCAGATGCTCTTACATCTATAGGCGCTTCTGCGGCAAAGACTGCGGCATCAGGTGGCACTAAAGCAGATATTGAAAGAAACATGGCTGCGGCTTTGACAGGTTCTGGTTTGACTTCTGCTTTGCAGGGTGTAAATGTAAGCCGTGAAACAAGTCGTGTAGCGGGTGCGGCGGCAGGTGGCGCTGTTACTAGCGGTACTACTGGTGCTTTAGTAGGTGCGGCTGGTGAGCTTTCTTCCCAACAAGCGGCTAAAGACGCAGCACTTGAAAGAGCAAAAAAAGGTTTGGCTGCGGCTGGTGGAGATACAGCTTCTGATTCTGGTGAACAATTAGGAGATGTTGTTGTTGCTGGTCGGCGTGAGCCAACCGTACAAGACACTTCTATTGTTTCTCCTGATGTATCTGTTCGTGGCAGACAGCCTGACGGAACTGTTGTTGTTACTGGTCAGCGTGAAACAACACCTTCTCTCAAAGAAGTAACAGTCACAGGAACAAGAGAACCAACAATACAAGATACAGACATTACATTGCCAGATGTGTCTGTAACGGGAACTCCTGAGTCAGATGCTTCTTCCCAAGAAAGCAAGTCTCCTGTAGACGAACAAGGTCGGTATAGGCCTAATTTGTTCATTTATGGTGGTACAAAACCATCTACTTTGTCGCAGTCGCTTGGCACAACAGTAGAGAGAATACCTACCTCTAGCACAACTACAGGCACTTCTGTAGGATTAGGGGGTAGGGGTGAGATAGAAAGTAAAGAGTCAGGTAAAAAGCGTCAGACTGTGTGGAACGAAGAATCTTTGCGTCTTAAAGATGCGTTAGGACTATAAATGGCAACACTTAAAAACATGACTCGTGTCCGTGCAGATGTGCGTCAAATCGCTCGACTGCTGCAACAAAAAGCACCTGAGAACCACATGCTTGCCTACATTACTCCTGAAGAAGCACGGTTCTTGAAAGACAGAGGTGGTAGCGGTATGCCTGACCCAGAGACAGGTATTCCTTCTTTCCAAGAGCAAGGGTATGGATTTACTGAAGACACTGCCTACGATATTGGAAACGTAACACAAGAATCAGCGCCACAATTAACTTTACTTCCTTCTGTTGCACAAGTAGAAGCGCCAGCACCTGTGCAAGAGGCTTCATTTGCCCCTCAAGATTATTACAGCATGGGTCAAGCCTCATATGGAATGCAACCAAGGGCACAACCTTTTGCTCAACCATATTCAGAAGGTCAAGGTTTTCAAGCAGACCCTAATCGTTTGTACACAACACCACAGCTTCCAACAACTATTCGGGTTCCTCAACCTGAAGCACCACAAGAACCTAAAACTGCTCAAGAATTATCAGCAATAGATAAAATTTCTAAATCAACAGGCATGAGTAAAGAATCTCTTGCAAGACTTGGTTTAGGAGGCATTCAAGTTGTTTTAGGTGAAAGAGCGGCTAGAAAAGCAGCAGAATCAGGTCAACGTGGTAGAGCTGAAATGCAAGCTCTAGCACGACCCTTTCAAGCAAAAGGTGCTGAACTACAACGTCAAGCCCAAGCTGGTGAACTTACTCCTGTAGCTAGACAGCAGTTACAAGCTGCACAAGCACAAGCTGCACAAGCCGCCTCTTCTCGTGGTGGTGTAGGCGCACAACAAAGTGCGGCAAGAGTTGAAGCTATTCGTAATCAATTACTGCAACAACAAAATGATTACGGTATGAAGTTGACCAGTATTGGTGACGAAATTGCTCTTGGCGCTATCAAAACAGGCTTGCAAGCTGACCAGTTTGCAAATCAACTGACCTCCAGTTATTTCAATAACATCATTCGTACAGTGGCAGGTACACCTACAGTGATTCAATACGGAGTCCAACAATAATGGCTACTACTTCACTCAGCGACCTTACAAAGATGCCAGTCATGCCAAAGTTGCCTAAATTGGCAGCACTGACACAACCTGAGCCAACGCCAAAAGGGATGCTTGGCGGTGCTGAAATTGGCCCTATTTTGAGTGAATTAAGCGATGCAGAATCAAAAGCGGCTTTTGATGTTTCACAAGCTGATATTAATATTGAAGAAGCAAAGAGGCAAGAAACAGCAAAAGAAGCAAAGATGAAAGTAGAAAACTTAGATAAGTTTTCAAAAGAAATACAGGCTATGCCAGAGAGAAAAACTCTACAGGAAGCCCGTGAAGAAATGTCTAATATGGCTTTTGTGCCTACAAAAGACACTGCTACAGATTTAGCGGCTATGTTCTCTCTCATCAACATTGTTGGAATGCTTGTCGGCAAGAGTGATGCGCAGCGTTCTATGTATGCCATGAATGGCATGTTAGAAGGCTACCAAAAAGGTAGAGCAGACCTTTACAAGAAAGAACAAATAGAGTTTGATAAAAACTTTAAAGCTATGCAAGCAAAGGTAGCCACGCTTGAAAAAGCGTTAACAGAGGCTATGGAAGTAAAGAAATACGACAAGGAAAAGGGTGACTTGATGGTCACTATGGCTCTAGCAGAATCTGATTCTCCAGTTTTGAAAGCTATGCGTTTGCGTCAAGGTGATATTGCTGTTTTGGGAAATGTCCGTAAAGCCAGAGAAGATTTAAACACTGTTGCTGGACTCATCAATAGTAATGCGAAAGAAGCTAATGCTAGAGCAGATGCCGCAAAAGCTAGAGCGGATGCAGACCGAATAGCAAGATTGAATCGTGAAGCAGCAAATGAAAGAGCAAGGCTTGGTAGAGTACAACAAAAAGAATTGTCAGAGTTAAAGGCTGGACAACCAGGCAAACAAGGTCAAAATGCTTTGACATTTGCTTCACGGGTGTATGGCAACATTGAAAATGCTACCAACGATTTAGTTAACTTGACAAACTTGCCAGCAGTAGCTGAGTCTCCTATTTTTGCTGGAATGATAGGCGCAGACAGAGATACTGTATTGCGGAACATTACTGCTTTTGCCGCACGAAAAGTTACTGATAAAGACCAAAGAGCGTTTGAGCAAATAGCAAATAGCTTAGATGCTGCTCTTGCTAGATTGGAAGCACAAGGTCTTGCTAATGGTTCAACAAGAGGAGCAATAGCAAGTTTTAGCGCACTTAAACCAAGAGAGGGAGATGATGCTATTAACATGGCAATCTATCTTGCACGTGTTAAACAAGAGATTGAAACAGGTATAAAAGTACATGGTGAAATGCCAGGAGCAACACCTGGTCAGAAACAAAACAATCTTAGAAATATTGAAAGAATAAATAAAACTGTTCCGTTTAGTGTGGAAGACACTTTAGATGTATTAAAGGCAAACAGAAAACCGTTAGGCAAGAAAATGGAACAGCTTTTGACGCAACCTCAAATTGTTCCAAACACAAGTATGCCGTCAGAAGACAGACAAAGTAAATATGAGATGGGACAAATAATTAAAAAAGGGAATAAGACTTACCAAATTATTAGCCTTGATGACCCTAATGACCCTGATATAGAGGAAGTGAAATGAAACTTTCTGAAGCAACCGAAGACAAGCCAGTCAAATTAAAACTGTCTGATGTAGATATTGTTGACCAACCTATATCTGAACAAACTTATGCAGAAGACAAGCCCAAGAAAAACATACTCAACCAAGCTGTTGAAGTAGGTCGGCAAGGTTTAATAGGCGGTATTGCTGGCTCTGTGTTTCCTGAGGTAGCAGAAACAACAGGCAAGGTTATTCGCAAGGGTGAGGCTTTACCTGGCCCTGTTGGAAGAGCGGCAAAGTATGTAGGTACGGGTTTGGAGTTAGCTGGCACAACAATGAAGGCATCACGCCCTGCGGCAATGGCAACAGGTGTAGTTGGCGGTATAACTGGTGAGACTGCTGGTCAAGTTTATGAATCTCAGTATGGCCCTGGCCTTGGTGCTGAGTTGACTCGACTGACAGCCAGTACTCTTGTTCCTGTTCCTATTCAATATTTAGGCACAAGAGCAGGTGGATTAATTTCTGCCTTGGCTACAAAAGCTAATATACCTGGATTTTCTACAGGTAGAACTGTAGGACAGTTATTACAAGAACAAGGTGTTAATGCACCCAACCTTTCAGGAGAACAACGTGCGTTCATCCAGAAAAAGCTAGATGACATCCGTGGTGGTCAAAGCAGCATAACGGCAGAAAAAGAAATTGTTGAAATGTTGCAGAAGGATGTTGCACGTTTGCGTAGTACAGCGGCAACAGATGCTGGTGCAATAGAGTCGCAAGCCGCTGCACAGTCAAGAAGAATTTTGGATGATGCAACAAAACGTGCAGATGACATCAGAGCTAAAGCAAGGTCATACAGTCCTGCTATACGACAGATTGCAGAGATAGATGCAAAAGATATTCTGACTAAAGCTCAAGCTCAAGTACAACAACTTGAAAAACAAACTCGCACTCAAGTTGCAAGCCTTAGACAAAAGACAGGTGAATTAACACAAAGAAGTGAGAGAAACATAGGTGCGGCTCAAGGCGAGATAAAAACTATTGGACAAGATAAGCCGTTAACAGATGTTTTTACTCCTGTTCAAGAGACTACCCTAGCAAGACAAAAAGCCATTATTGATGAAAGAGATGTGCTTGATAAAACTCTGCGTCAAGAGCAAGCAAAAATTGTTGCTGCAAACGAAGCCGCAGGTGTCAAGCTGTCTGACATGGATTCGTATAAACAGATAGAAGCACTTACAAGACCTTTTGACCCAGTTACCTCTCCAACAGTACGTAAAGTTACAGACCCTGGGGTGCTTGCCTTTTACAAGCGTATACGGGACTCTGTAATTGACAGACGATATGAGCTGACAAAAGAACAAGCAGAAGCTGCATCAAGAAATGGTTTTCCTGTGCAGGAAGAAGGTGGTACGTTTTACAGAGTTTTCCGTTCTTCTTTTGAGGCTGCTGATGATGCTCGTAGGTTTGCTGGCACAGTATTTAAGAACCCACCTGAAGGCTACGAAGCTGTTAAAGGTCAGATTCAACAAAATATGTATGGTTTGTTAAAGAGGTTACAAGAGGATTATGTTGGTAAAGTAGAGCGTAAAGCCTTGCAAGACAACTGGTCACAAGCCACAAGGCGTTTAGAGCAGTTTGAGACAAAAGCAGGTAAATCCTTAACTGAGATAGAGCAAGGCACAGCAGATGTGTTGAAACCACCCGCTGAACTGGCAAATGTATTTTTTGGCAATAGGACAGGTGTTGATAGGTTAATCAACTTAACAGGTGATGAGCGTTTGGTAAGACAGACTGCTGGTGACTATGTTGCTGGTCAAATTAGAGGTATGAATGCTCAACAAGCAAGTGCATGGATGAGCCAAGCAAAGAACAGAGATTTCTTATCTCATCCATCTTTGTCTGACTTGGGTGGAAAACTACAGTCTTATGTTGCAAATCTTGCAAGAGCAGAACGGTTTGGTGGAGCGAGAGGGCAATTTGCTACAGCTTTGCGTACAGAAGCAGAGAGTTTGCCAAACATTTTGACAAAACAAAAAATCCCAAGAGTTATGTCTGAGGCTGAAACCCAAGTGGCAAAAGTTGAGCAACAACGAATAAAAGATGCCGCATTAGGATTAAAGGGACAAAAGAAAACGGCATCTGAAATTAAAGCTACTTCTAGAAAAGAAGCAGAAGCAGTTACAACGCAAGCTGGAAAAGAAGCGTCAGCAGTAAGGCAAGCCGCAGAGGACAAAGCAAAAGTCATTCTTGCTGATACAACAGACCCTGAACGCTTGAGAGACATTGTTTTTAATAAAAAAGACGCTGAATGGGAAGAGATGTCTCGTATTGTTTTGGCAGAGACTGATGGCAAAGGAAAGTTTGCTAAAGCTATTGGTGAAGTTATTGCCACTAAAGCAGGAACTAGCTTAAAAGGAGCAATTGACGATTGGAAATACATAAGTAATAGATTGACTAAGTACGGATTGATGGACAAAGCCCAAACAGATGCTATTGCCTCAAAGTTAAACGAAATCTATGTAGCCCCAGCGTCATTGGCAGATAAGATGTCATTCACTCAGCGATTAATTAACAATGCTATTTTGGGGTATGCAGTCCCAAGACCTGTAGGCGCAATCGTTGAAACCGTAACTGGAGAATAAGATGCCACACAAACAAGGTAGTAGTCAAAAAACCATTTCTGCCAACATTCGTAGAGAAATGAAGGCAGGTAAGCCGCAAAAGCAAGCAATTGCTATTGCACTCACAACGGCACGAAAAGTCAAAAGAAAGGCTAGAAAATGATGAATAAAGAATACGGCAAACAATCTATGGGTAAAGCCACTCAAGCTGATATTGACCGCATGGCTCGCCAAGGTGGTGAGAATGAGGTTCGTGCATCTGAGGACTACAACCGTCAGATGATGAACACAATGGGTAAATCCATGACTAAAAACGAAATGAAACGCT
>Ga0181358_1001052_pt1 | contig 12706 bp, 3 predicted proteins | sample Fa13VDMM110SD_FD_130096 | JGI IMG/M metagenome (GOLD analysis project Ga0181358, IMG submission 130096) | Freshwater viral communities from Lake Michigan, USA - Fa13.VD.MM110.S.D | ecosystem: Environmental > Aquatic > Freshwater > Lake | place: USA: Michigan | collected 2013-09-24
ATTACGTAATAAAATTTACGAACCTGAAATTAAACCGGATGAATTACTTCAAGGAGATATTCAAGCAATATTAATCTTTTTAAGAAACACGGCATTTGGTCCTGAATATTCATTTAATGTTTCTGACCCTGAAACGGGTAAACAGTTTGAAACGACTATTTTACTTGACGAATTACATATTAAAGAAGGTAAAGTTGCACCTAATGAAGATGGTACTTTTTCTACAACATTACCAAAATCTAATTTAAATGTTAAATTAAAACCTTTATCTTTTGGTGAATTAAATGAGTTAGATAATCAAGCGGAATCGTACCCAACAGGTAGAATTGCTCCTAAAGCGACTTGGAAATTATCAAAAATGATTGTTGATATTGAAGGTAATTCTGATAGGGGTTATATTTCACAAACAATTGATTCACTACCAATATCTGACGCTAAATACATTAGAAAATTCGTTGATGAGAATGAACCTACGTTAGACTTAACCAAAAAAGTAATCGCCCCATCAGGAAAAGAGACATATGTGAATATAGTCTTTGGGGTGGAGTTTTTTCGCCCTTTCTTCTAGTTATAGAGAAACCCAATCTTGGGAATATTATGTCTGTAGTAAACACATAGGAGTGTCTTACACAGACTTCCTTCAAATGCCCGTATATTTAAGACGTTTTCTAATTGACAAATTAGTTAAAGAAAATTCGCCTGAAAATTAATTAATCTTATATTTATAAAAATAACTATTAAATATGTTACTATTTAAAGAAGAGACGGGAAAAGTTGAAAAAGCGGTAGGTAAGAGTGCCAACCCTTCAGTTGGTATAATAACTGATTTATCCACTGACCCTATTAAGGCGTATAAAGAGATTATTGATTTAATAGCAAGTCAAGTTACTCAAATTGATGATACTTTTAAACAAACAGAAGATACGATTACTTCGTTATCAATCACTTTCGGTGGTATGCGAAATTTCGCACAATCTATTAGAGAAAATATATTAGATGCTACAACTGGTGTAATGACTCTTGGTGGTAGTTTAGAAGATGTTGTTAATATCCAAAAAGGCGTTATTAAAGGGTTACAGACTCAAACTATATTAAATAAAGATTCTTTTGAGGGTTTATATTCTGCAGGGGCTTTATTAAACGACGGAAACATAGCCACATCGGAAAGTACTCAAAAACTTACAACCGAGTTTGTAAATGCGGGATATAGTGTTTATGATGTATCTAAACAGGTTCTTGGGATTGTTAATGAATCTCGAGCTCAGGGAGTTATTGTCAGTGCGGTATATAGTCAGATTACCGCAAATATGAATAAATTAGCATTGTACAATTTTGAAAACGGAGTTCAGGGTATGGCTCAAATGGCTGCAAAGGCTGCGAGTTTAAGAATTGATATGAAAGGAACTCTTGATGTTGCTGAGAAATTATTCGACCCTAAAAATGCTATTGAATTGGCTGCGGATATACAAAGACTTGGAGTTAATGTAGCGTCATTACTTGACCCTTATAAATTGATGGATATGGCGAGAAACGACCCTAAAAAATTACAAGAAGAAATTATAAAGGCAACTGAACAATTAGTTTATTTTGATAAAGTAAATGATAAAATTTCAATACTTCCTGAGGCACAACAAACACTTAGAGAATTGGCAAAAGCTTTTGGATATGGTAATGAGGAGTTTGCTAAAATGGCGATAAATGCGGGTGAATTAAAGATAAAATTGCGAGAGCTTAAATTTTCCGCAGATTTCGAAGGAGATGAGGAAACGAAAAATATAATTGCAAATATGGCTCAACGTAAAGATAATAAATATGTCATAACTTTTGATGAATATAACAAACAAACGGGAAATATTGAGAGTGTTACTAAAGAAGTTTCTCAATTAACTAAAGACAATAAAGCAGCAATATTAAAATCTGCAGAACCTGCACAAAGTCTTGTTGAATTACAAAGAAGTGCAAATTTAAGTTTAATTAATATGGCTTTGGATATTAAAGCAATGAGAAGTGTGTTACCTAGGGCGATTGTACGTAGTGCGACTTTTGCAACCAGTGTTGCTAAGATTGGTAAAGAGGGTCAATCTTTTTCTGAATCGGCAAAAAAAGCAATAGGTTTTGAAACTAAAAGAACTAAGAGTGGGGAAAGATATACAGACCCAACAGATTTTAACAAAGGAGTTTCTAAGCTTGGTGATATTACTGTTGATTTTGTCGATAAACTCGTTAAGGGTCAAATTGATATTGGTGTAATAACCAAAGATATTAAAAGTAATTTTACAAGTATTATTGATTATTTTGTTAAAAAACTTCCTCCTGATATTGGAAAGTTATTTGAAGAAGGTAAAACTACAAATCTTGAAGAGATAAAAGATAAAACCAAAAATTATTCAGAACAAAAACCTATTTCAAAAGTAAATAATGTATCGTCCATACCTATTCTAAATAATTTACCTCAAAACGTCAAGGATAAAATTACTGCACAACAAATATTTCAAACTCAAACTGATATACAAAATCAAAATCAAGGAACTGTCAAGGAATTTAAATCAACAATTGACATTAATATTAAAGTTGACCCTACTGATATGAAAGCGACTGTTATGAATTATTTTAATCAATATGGTGTAGTAAAACAACTTTCTAAAGAAATTGAGAATTATCATAGTGATAATAAGACATTAAAAGGAAGTGTTTAAATTAATATTAGATAATAAGTTTCATAAAATTAATTATAAATCTATTTATAAATAAAAATATAAATGCCAAGTCAATTAACATTTCCGTCTACCGCAGGTTTTAGAAACGCACTTCTTGGAAGAAACTTATCTCCATATACGGTTCCCGGAGTTTATACCCCAACAACCGCAGCAAATATTGTTCGAGAAACAGTGTTAAGAGACGATGTTGTCCAAGATTCACCTGATACATTAATAACATTAGACCCATTTGCGGATTTATTATATCCGTTAAATCCTTACGGACCAAATGGAGGTTATAATAAAACTATTAATGTAGGAGGATTGGCGAACACCAAATCTAATTTAGGACCATATGATTTTACGGATGCTAAGTTACCCCAACAAAGTCTTCAATATGAGTTAATAATACCTACACAAAACAAGTATAGTTCAAGTATACCCGTACAACTTACAACTATAAATAATATACAATCGGTACCGACATTTGCTCAATACTATGAACCGTTAAACTTTGTACCTTCAACATATACTCCATATCAGATATTATTACAAGATAATCCAACGGGTGATTATGGTAGTTTATCTCAAGACTCTCAGTTAGCTCAACTTGGTTCTTTAAAACTTAAAACAGAGTTTAAGGCAAGAATTGAGAGAGAATTATTAAGAAATACTATTGGACGGGTTAATTTACAAAACGCGGTAAGTGACCCTGTATTTGCATTACAATTATTACAAGGTAAGGCTCCGTTAATTGAAAGAGATTGGCAAATTACAAGACCCGATAACATTGTTTTTAAGGCAGCGGATTTTGCTGCAAGATTGGCGGGATTTAATTTTCCGGGTTCAGTAATACCTGGTGATTATTTTACAACTGATGAACAGAACTTAAGTTCGTTTGGACAAATTTCTAAAGCATTTAATGGAGGAAAAGACCCAAGAGGTGGTACTTTAGGAAAACTATTTGGTAATATTTTGTCTCAGACATCACCATCTCAATTATTTTTAAATAACACAGGTGGAGGACAAAAATCTCAATTATATTTTAATTTAAAATTTAATAGATATGCTCCTGACTATAATAAAGGGATTCTTGGTGAAATATTGGAAGGTGCTAAAAAGATTACTAATGAAATTTTAGATAACCCAACTAAAGGAGGATACTATGTTGGTAGTAAAAAAACTGATGCGTCAAGAATCGATGGTCCTGCGGGAGAAATACCTGTTAATCCTTTTAATCAAGAAGTTCAGTCAATTGTTTATGGACCTGATAAACTTGCCAAAGATTTTGAGGGTGAAGATTTAAAATTTAAATTTGGATTAGCTGGTAGAGGTTTATATGATGATGGTGGTTTAGATGGTGGTTTAGTTTGGACATCTCCAAAATATAACAATCCTGGATATAAAGCAACCATCGGAGGTGACCAAGGTTCTCAAGACCCAGAATATAATTTAGTTAAATCAAGATTAGAACAAGATTTATCTCAAGGATACGACTTTAAACAAAGTTCTATATTAGACCAAACACAGAGGTTATTAGATTCAACGCCAAATGGGGGTAAAAGATTATCACACGTTGGTAATGCTATTAATCAATTAAGTAAGGTGTTTAATGATGGGTATAAAGAGATTACTAAAGGTTCTAAGGTTATTGCATATACTAATCAAAACGGTATTGAAGTAGGTAATGAATATTGTAGAGTGTTTACTAAAGATACTCCGTATTATACTTTTTCCGATTTACAAAAGACAGATGGTAATATTAGGAAGTATACTTATTCAGTTTTGGATAGTACTTACAATCTTAATATCGCACCTCTTAAAAATCCGGGTTCAACCAATATTATTAATGGTAAAGTTAAAAAATATATGTTTTCTATTGAAAACTTAGCTTGGAGAACATCGAATAGAGCTGGTTTAAGAGTTGAAGATTTACCTGACTGTGAAAAAGGTCCCAATGGGGGTAGAGTTATGTGGTTTCCTCCTTATGACTTAAGTTTTAACGAACAAACAACACCTCACTTTTCAGAAACTAATTTTTTAGGTAGACCTGAACCAATTTATACGTATCAAAATACTAAAAGAACGGGTACTTTAAGTTGGAAGATTGTTGTTGACCACCCATCAATTTTAAATGTTATAGTTGACAAAGAACTTAAAAATGAAAAAACGGTTCAAAGAGTTAATCAAATTGTTGATTCATTTTTTGCTGGATGTAAAAAATACGATATCTATGAATTGGCGAAAAAATATAATATGTTATCATCTGCGCAAATAAATGATATTCAAACATTAATTACTGGAGGAGGTTCAACTTACGAGGATTATGAAAGTGTTAAATATGAAGTATCAACTACAAACAACGCACCTCCGGGAGGTGGACCAACACCATCATTAAGACAATATGTGGGATATGGTTATTATTTTGATAATGATATTCCTAACCCAAATTCAAATAGTACAACAAGTGAGACTGATTGGTTATCAACGTATAACACATACGTTAGTGTGTCAAGACGAAGTACTTATACCGCAGCGGCTAAAACAAATTTAGATGAAAAAAAAGTTACGGAATTTTTTAACAATGTTATTATCTCTAATTACAATCAGAATTTAGAGTTAATTAAGGAAATGGAAGAAATTTTCAATAATAATAAAAACCCGAATGGTAGTACAAATGCAACTATTACTATGACATTGAGAGGAAGTGCGTCTCCGGCAAATATTGATGCTTATAATCAGAATTTAGTTCAAAGAAGGGTTGATTCTGTCTCAAAGTATTTTAAAACAACGACTTTGTCTAAATATATGATAGGTGAAACACCAAATTTAATAATTAAAGCTGGTTCTGGTGGGTTGTTAACAGGAGTTGGTCCTAAAATGACTAAGGGTAGTTCAGGAAACTATGATTGTACGAAAAATATTGTAGATGATGAAAATGAAGTAACTAATGAGTCTCAAACATATAGTCCCAACGCTATGGCTTGTAGAACGGTTCTTATTGCGGATATTAATATTAGTATTGATAAAAAAGGTGATAAAACGAATGGCGACGGAACAAGTAACAGTATACCCCCTATTCAAGGAGCTAAACCTAAACCCCCAACACCCCCAACGATTACAGTTAGTCAAAAAATTAAAGACGGTGTTAGTAAAATAATATTAAGAAAATTGTTATCTGAATGTGATTATTTCCAATTAGTTAATGAAAGTAATCCTATGTTTTATGATACTATTAAAGAACAAATTAAATATTTTAGTCCAGCATTTCACGCAATAACACCTGAAGGACTTAATTCACGTTTAACATTCTTACAACAATGTACTAGACCTGGAGATACAATTCCCATCATTGACGCAGATGGTAGACCAAAATATAATAGTGCGGTTAACACAAGTTTTGGGGCTCCACCGGTATTGGTGTTAAGAGTTGGGGATTTTTATAATACTAAAATTATACCGACATCAATGAATGTTTCATACGACCCTTTAATTTTTGATTTAAATCCTGAAGGTATTGGTGTCCAACCAATGATTGCTAAGATAACAATGAATTTTAATTTTGTGGGAGGTTCAGGTTTGAAAGAACCAATCGATACGTTACAAAATGCGTTATCGTTTAATTACTATGCAAATACTGAAATGTACGACGAAAGAGCTGAGTTTACGGATGATTCATTTAAGAAAATAGATGAGGATTTAATTAAATCGATATTAGATAGTCCACCTACAGTTGGAGTTGATAACGTTGATAATAATATTCCAAATGAAGGTGGAGACACTATTGGTGTTATTATTAATAAATCAACAAATAGTGATGAATCGACTAGTGGTACGACTAGTGGGGCGACTAGTGGTACGACATCATTCACAAAGATAATGGATTCGTTATATACCACAGGACAAGATTATATGACATCTGTTGTGAATAAAACGGAACAAGTTATTACCGATTATAATAAACCTATTTTGGATTTATTATTTTCCGAAAGAGATTATTCTAAAGGAAATACAAGACAATTTGACCCTGCAGCTAAAGAATTGTTAATTGTTGGTAAACCTCAAGCAGTTGAGGATAGACTTAAGGCATTGTTTGATTTGGTTATTGATGATATTGACGTTGTTAATGATAAGAATGATAGTGGGTTCCATTTTATTAGACAGTTATATGAACAAAGATACAAAAAAAATACAATTAAAATTGTAAAAACAAATTTAATTAATGAAGTTAAAAAAGTTCAAAGTGGTATAAGTTCATCATTAACTTCGGTAATTCAAGAATTGACAACCAACCAACAAAATTTGACTAAAATATTTGCTAAGTTAGATAATGTTGATACTAAAACTGATGGGTTTATTAAAACGGACCAATCAGTGACTGCGTATAATTTAACAGCAACTACTGAAGTTCAAACAGGTTCGGCACAATTAAATACATATGATGAATTAACATTTGACTACAATTCTGCCGTTGATTTGTTATCTTCATTCTACAATGAGTTTAAGTTGGCGGGTTTTATTGATAATAAATTTGACCCGGAAAATATAACATTAAAAAACAACAGAGGATTTGATGCCGCGTGTTGTGGAGACGCTGAAAAAAGTTTTTATACTGCTATGAGTAAAGTTCTTATTAATGCAAATACTTATTCGTCATTTAAGTCTGCGGTTATAACCAAAGACATAGAAGGGGAAACTGCGGGTGGAGCGACATTATTGGATTTTTTTACGACTATGTTTGATATTAGAAGAGATGATTATGTTAGTGAACACGACGCTGAAGTGTTAGAATTTAATAACTTTAAAAAAGGTGAAAAATATAGTAAATTTATAAAGTGGGACCCATATAGTCTTGGTAAAATAAGAAAATTTGAATTTTCAGATTATGTTGAGGCAACACCAACCCAAACAGAGAGATTCCAAAATTTATATAAAAATGGGAACTCTAATGAGGATAAAGCGACGTTTAATGGAAAAAACAAATTTAACTAATGAGTGATTTATATTTCAATAGGTATAATAATTTTCTAATAAACGGAGAACAAACGGTTGTTCCTTTTGTTAAAATACCTTCAAAATCGTCTGACAAAAGATTTTTTTATAAAATAGGTGTTAGTAGATTGGATAAGATTAGTCAAGAGTATTACGGAACACCATTTTTTGGTTGGTTAATATTAGCCGCAAATCCTACTTATGGTGGATTAGAATGGAACATACCGGACGATGGATTAGTAACAGTACCATTTCCATTGGTTGCTTCAGTACAAGATTATGAGGCGGAGTTAAATAATTATTTTTTTTATTATGGTAGGTAACAACGAAAATGTTTTAGTTGAATTTGATTATCAAAACATTGTTTTGGTTGACCCAAATAAAACAATAGATAGTGATGGTAATGTTAAAGAAAGACTTTTAAAGCATGAAAACTTAGTGTATTATGCGAATTTAGAGTGTTCTCTATTTCCAAGAACTAGATTGTCTCAAAGTTCTAGTGGTAATGTTGATATTAAAACAATATCAATCGCCAAGGTTGATTTTTTAAAACCGGGTAACAAAACATTTTTAAGTAATAAGTATCTTGATGAATTAACGGGGTTAGACTCAGTTCAAGGAGGTGGTACTAATCAATCTTACGAGAAAAGAAATACAATTACAAAAAAAAATGATATCACTAAAGAGGTTGATACTAAATATTATTACACCCAATCTACTAGTAAAAATATTGATACTGAATTATTAGGTATCACATCAATTGATATTGATACTAACTCGACTTTATTTCCTGAGGTGACTATTGAGATGATTGATGTTAGAGGTAGAGCTTTATTTGAGAAAGGAGAAAACTCACCATATTCAGTATTCTTCAATTATCCCTATCCATTATTCTTTTTAACCTTTAAAGGTTATTTGGGTAAAGCGGTAAAATATCAATTAGCATTAAGAACATTTAATGCGAGATTCGATTCGGGAACTGGTAATTTTAGAATTACTGTTAAATTTTATGCCTATAAGTTCAATGTGTTATCAAATGTATTAATGAAACACGTTACCGCGGTACCTTATATGTACCACACTAAATTTCAAACTACAACAACAAGTCCTGCGGGAATAACTGCGGCGAATAATACTAATAATGGTAGTGGTAAAACTGATGTGGTAACTAAAGATATAACTAAAGGTTATCAAAAAATTAAAGAGGTGTATTCTGAATATAAGAATAAGGGATTAATTGATTCTGATTTTCCTGAAATTACTTTATTAGATTTACTTAAAAGACTAGAACAACTTGAAATTTATATTGGTGATACCTTTAATAAAGCGGATTTACAACCATTAACTGATGGTGATAATTATCGAGTAAATTTACAAGAATTAGCAAAAAATGTTTACTGGTATAGAAATGAATCTTGGTTTGCAAGGTATTTAGATGCGAAAAATTTTTACGTAAGTAATGATGGACGTAGAATCTATACTTTTAAAATAGAAATTATAAATAAAAATGCCGCGATAAGTGAATTAGGTTCTATTTTTGATACTTGGAATAAATTATTAGATGAAAATCTTACGTTTGGTAAGAATGGTAGTTATAAATTAGCGGGTAACAAATCAACATCCTCAATTGATAACAAACTTACACCACAATTAATTTATATTAATCCATCTAAAGAAACAATAGACCTTGAGCAAAGTTATTATCAAAGAACTAAAAAAACAGATAAAAATTCTGATGAATATAAGAAATTTGTGAATGATTTACAACCAATTTTTAATTCTGTTAGTGTTGATGAAAATAATAAAATTATTAACCAATGGTTTGTATTTGAAGGGGAAGGTTCGTTCGAATCCCAAGTTCAAATTATGTTGAATAATCTTAATGTTGAGATTAACAAGATTAAAGAACAAATGGGTAAAATATTATCTAGTAGATTAGAAGATAAATCAAAATTAGGGTTTAAACCAACAATTAAAAATATTATTGCGGTTTTATTTGCAAGTGCTGAAGGATTTTTAAGATTAATGGATGATGTTCACGTACAGGCGTGGGAGCAAAGAGAAGAAAAATCTCGTGTACAAGCAATTCTATCTAATGATAAAAGTGCTATAGGAACTGATGCTAAAGATTCTGTTAGTAAAGAGGGTGGTAATTTGATACCTGTATATCCTTGGCCACAATATTTTTTAGAAACTAATGATGATAAGGGGGAAAAGTTTGTATTAACATATCCTGGTGACCCAAAAGTAATTAATAAGACAAAGGCGTTTCGATATGATGTGTGGCCTGAAGTTGAGTTTGTTGAAGAATTTTTGAAAGCGGTTACTCAGATTAATAATCCACAATCTTTTGACACTTCGGAAAACGCAGCTCAAGATATTAATCGTGTAACCACAAACTCAATAGATTTCCCAACTACCAATATTTTATTTTCAGGTAAGCAAGAGTCTAAATTTCTTTATGAAATTTGGGAAAGAGTTTTCTTAGCGGCTAACTATCAAAAATGGATGAGACCCGGTGCAAAAGATTCGCAAATCCCTGATGTTATTGCAGAATCTGAGTTTATTAACATTAAAGAATCTTTAGGTACTGACACACCTTATTTAATTCAAAAATTAAAAAAATACGCTTTAAGTCCTGGTAACATTATTCCAACTTTAGCTCACGTTTCTAATAATGGTATTGGTGAAAGTTGGCAAAAATATATTCGTGATGAATTTGTTACAAAATATATAGAACAAGAGGTTAAAAATAGTTTTGTAATATTGGATAAAAGTATTTTAGCACCTGGGGTTAATGTGGTTAAACCAAAACCATCTAATTTGTCATATGTTGAAAAATATTTACAAGGGACTATCAGTAATGAGACTGATTTTACTGATACTTTTCCGTTTAATTTGGATGAGTGGGGTAAATCTAATTTAGCTGACGGAGCGTCAACAAATAAATTTAATAGTTACAATACTACTAAAGTTTATGTGTTGAATGAGGACAAAAAAATGGTTGCAAATTTTACACCTAAAACAGGTAAACAAGAAATAAGACCGATAACAAACTTTAATTTTTACGATTCAAATATAAGTAATCCAACTCCAACCTTGGTGGATGATTTAGATACGTTTTATTCTACAAGGAAAAACGATACTCAATTAATAACTGAGGGTAATTTGGTATATAGACCAACAACGGTTACTGTTAATAATGGAGTACAAACAACATCAATGTTGAATACTCCGTATTTTGTCAATGCGATGCAAGACGGAGTTCAAAGATGGGTAACAGGTAATACCTATCCATATGTTTCCTCATCATTTTTATTTTTAAATAGTTTACCACTGGCAACTTTAAGAGAAAAATATAAAACTTATAATGGAGGAGCAACAACTGATTTAGATTATATATTTGCCACTCTTAAAAAGTTTGGGGCTTTACATAGAGTACCTTACGCTTGGGTTTTAAAATACGGTTCAATTTGGCATCGTTATAAAGTATGGAATGAAAGTGGTGTTGATATTTTAACTAATATTTGTACTGATTTCGATGCGAAAAAAAACTTTGACCCAATAACAAATGCTTCATCCAAAGTTTATAATTTAACGATTAAAAATTCTGCTCAAACAGTAACGTTACAAAATACTACTATTGTTGGTACGGATACAAATACTGAAATGAATCTTGGATTTTATCCTAAAGTGATTAATGATTTTAATATTTTCTATAAAGGTGTTGACTTATTTTCGGCGTACACGGATACCGATATTCAAAACAAACTGAATGCGGATGAATTTAGTATGACGTTAAATGATAGTTCTATTATAAGTAAAAATCTTGGGTATGACGTTAATGATGCTACTAATACTTTAACTGTAAAACCTTGGAGTGTTTTAATTAATGATAAAAAAACTGATAAAAATTATATCGTACCTTCTTTTGGTAGTAATATTAATCAAGTTTCTGCGGAATGTTTTGGGACAGACGGGAAATTAAAACGTGCCGTTAGATTTAGTTCTCCAGTATTTAATGGTTCGGTTAGAGGATTTTGGGCATTACCTAATTATGGGTATTATGATAATGTACAAGTAGATATCCCGACACCATATGAATATATGAAAATAATTCAAAGCGGTAGTTCACAACAAGAATCATTCTCAATTAGAGCGTCATCGGTAAGTACTCAATATAATAATGGATATACGAGTATCGAAGAAAGTTTAACAACTTTTAATAAAGAAATATTAGATTTAATGGAAGAGGAATTTTTAAATTTCTCCAAATCAATGTATGAATATGAAATCATCCAAAAAGATTCATTAGTGACGACAAGAGTTCAAATTGATAAGTTATATTTGAATAATGACGGGATTTATAATAATTTTCAACTATTAATGAGAGAATTAATGTCGGTTAGTAAAACAACTGCGAGTAATTCGGAATCATTAACAACGGAGATACAGAATAAACAATTGTCTAATTTAGTTTCTACATTACGAAACTTTTTAGAATTTGATGTTGTCTTAAAATATGGTAACCCATCAAACTATAGTAGAAGGTTATTTGATAGTTATGGTACCGTAAACTTTATTGAGGATAAAATAACTTACAATCCTTATACTTCAAATATTCTACCAACATCAGGTGGTACAACAACAATGGCGATGTCAATTGCATCTCATCCACAAACTTGGAAAGATATGTACAATTACGTAGGATTTTCAACAATACCGGGTATTCAGTATTCCGATAATGGTTCGACTTTAACTGATTTCTTTGTTGATATGAATATTGTGTTTACATCTGACTCGGTTAAACAGTTGGCGACTCTAATTAAAATTTACGGGACTCAAAAATATTTGGACCCAACAATGAACAGAACTAAATTTGTTAATTTAATTAACCAATACATTTTAGATAATAAATCATTTACGGATTTAGTATTAAATTCTTTATTTACAAAAATACAAACAGGGTTACCTGATATTGTTGAGGTATCTGAAAAAACTACAGATACTGCAGTTGA
>Ga0181358_1001054_pt1 | contig 12687 bp, 9 predicted proteins | sample Fa13VDMM110SD_FD_130096 | JGI IMG/M metagenome (GOLD analysis project Ga0181358, IMG submission 130096) | Freshwater viral communities from Lake Michigan, USA - Fa13.VD.MM110.S.D | ecosystem: Environmental > Aquatic > Freshwater > Lake | place: USA: Michigan | collected 2013-09-24
GACCCCATGTTACCCACTCAGGAGTGTTCAAAGAACTTACACGCAGTACCTGTCCTTCTTGACCTACTGGCAATCTTGTTGGGCCTGCGCCACCGTAGTATACAATATCGCCTGTGGTGGTTAGAACCGAAGTTTCACTACCAACAGTCATTACATTCCAATAGGTTCCTGTGATATCAACATCTGGTCTGCTAAGTGCGTTACCGCCACCTTGTGCGGCAATTGTGGATCCGTCATCACCTTCGGATCTGTGGGCTAAAACACAATAGTAAGTATTGGCTCCATAATTTACAACATCACCGGCATAGTATTCGGTATCGTCTGTCCAAGAACTTCTCCAGTAAATACCAGAGCTTAACAGAGACCAATATGTTGTGTTTGGTGGTTCAGCTGAAGCAGTTGCTGCCATTGTACCACTTGCTGTGGTCAGTGTAAGGTTCGCACCGCCTGCAGATATACTGATTCTAATTTCGTATGCACCGACAATTTCTTTTACATAATATCTAGCATCTTGTAACACACCACCAAATGTACCAGAAGTAAATCTAATGGTCATTCCTACAGTTAGTCCAGTGGTGCTTGTGGAAGTTGTTAGGGTATTTGTTCCGGTTCCTGTGGTTCCGGTTACAGCAACAGCATATGATGCAGAATCCGCTGTGGCCAAATAAGTGTTTGCATTGACTTTAACAACTTCACCTATACGATAAGAAGTTGTACTGCTCCAAGTTGATTGATATTTTAAGTTTTCAGAGAACAGATCCCAGTTAGCAGTTCCAGTAACTGGATTTGATCCAACATGTACTGTTTTAGCAACATAAGCATTTCCGCCGTATCGAACAACATCACCTGATTGATAGGTTGTACCAGAACTCCAAGTTGATTCAAATTCAAATCCTTCTACCAACTGTGTCCAATTTGCTAGATTTGTTATAAAATCAGCAGCGGCAGTGTGATAGGTGTTGCACAACCAAAGACTTGCACCTTGTTTTACAACATCATTTAATTTGTATCTAGTGCCAGTTACCCAGTCACCTTTGCTTTCTAATCCTTGAGAAAATACCTGCCAATTTGCAATGTTATTTTCTAAACCTAATGTGGTGTCGGCAGCAGAAGTATGATAGGTAATACAAATATAGTTAATGCCACCGTATCTTACAATGTCGTTGAGTTTGTATCGTGTTGATACTGTCCAATCGCCTCGATTGTCTGTACCTTCAATAAACAAATTCCATTTTGTTGAATCGTTTTCTAGACCCGATGTAGTTGTTGCGGCAGAAGTATGTGCATCCACACAGACATAGATCCCGCCGCCGTACTTTACTAGATCGCCTTCTTGATAGACGGTGCTTACAGACCAAGTATCTCTCCAACGCTGTCCATCGCTCATCAAATTCCATCTAGTAGGACTAATGTCGAGGTCTGTATTAAAATCTGCTACGGAAGTGTGACCAACTTGGCAGACATAGGTCTTTCCACCAAATCTAACAACATCGTCTTTGTAATAGGTTGTAGGAGTTGTCCACTCGTTCTTCCATACAAATCTAATTCTTCCTAATTTAAATTCTGCCATTATAAACTCCGCTTCGTAATATTTATTAAAAAATCAATCAATCATCTTTAAAGCTGTTAAAGAACATTGTTTGTGCAATGATACTTCCAGAAATTCTACTGTCTGCTCCAGAAAAGTCCATTACCCTTGGAATATCTATAGTCAATCCAGCAGTGTTTGATATACTGGCTGGACCTAGTCTAACCAAACCTGCTACTACCGATGGTGTTAACAAATCTTCACCGCCAATATTTAATCTGGACGATAGATAAGAAACTATGGCTCGTTGGGTAGGAATAATATTGTTAGAATTTTGTATAAACAGAGGATCTTTACTAAACTCTCTAATTACCGCTGTTGATCCAACTCTAATACCGCCTAGTCGTAATTCGGTCAATCCCTGTAGATCAAAGAATTCAGCACTAATTGTAATAATACCTGTAGCCTGTTGAACTGCAAACAAGTTACCTGCTCGGAAGTTACCGTCCTGATCAGTTGATGTATAGAACACTCGGCCACCATTATAACTCTGTACTTCTTGTAATGGCTGAGTAGTGAAGATGTAGTCTTGATATAGTACAGGATAATTAGTTTGTATAAAATTTCCTGTGCCTATATCTAAGAAATCGTGTCCGGTAATTCTTACCTGACTGTATTTTTCTCTAATAACCACTTCCATATCATCTTCAAAGAAGTCAGCTAATGTTGGATTTGGATTTAATTGAAAGGTGGCTTGTATTGTGCCATCATCAAACTCTTCTTTATCTATGCCAACTACCACAGCAGTAAAATAATCAGTTCGGCCACCAATGTAAAATTGGGCGCCAGGCCCAGGCATCAATGATAAATTATCTATAGTTACATATCTTCCCACTGGGGTAACATCCGCAAAACCATCACCAGTAACGGTAACTGTGGTTTTACTGGTCTTGTATGCAGAACCTTTAGCAATAAATGTTGGCTGCGCTAGTACTCCGTCGGCACTCCGTATTCTAAAAACAGGAGCTACAGTGTTGTTTGGTTCAGTCACTGTCAGTGTAGGTATAGTCAAGTATCCTGAACCAGGTTCCCATATTTTTACTGATTTCACTGACGTGCCTTCGATTACTATTCTACCTAGAGCTCTTGCGCCCGTAAATATTTTATTAATATTGGCGCTTGCGGCGCCGTTGCCGTCTACCACAGCTATCCACAATCCTTTGCTGTTAGTAACTGTACTGTCGCCAATGGTTACATCTGGATTTCCAAACGCCACAGATCCCCATGATTCCAAAGTTGCAAGTGTTCTAGAAGTCCAAACAATACCATCATAGGATGTGGCTGCAAATGTTGTTGGCCCTGTTGTAGCATCAGCTCCTACTGTTCTAGATCCGCTGTCTCCCACTGCAAAAAATACTCCCTGGCCATATTTAATCTGTTTCCAGTTGTGTATGGTAGAACCGTCTTGAGTTGGCATGGTTGCCCCAATCCAGTCAATGCCGTCAAAACTGTAAGCAATATCTCCAGTGCTACTGATAGCAACAAATCTACGATTGCCATAGGCCACAGATACCCAATCTTTCTGCGATGAGTCTGCAATCGCATCCATAATGGTTCCTTGCCAAGTCAATGTGGTACCGTCCCATGTTCCCACAGCAGCAATATTTCCTGTGTTAGCAATGGCCACAAATACATTGGCTCCGTATGCAACACTGACCCATTCGTTAAGCGTAGAATCGCCAAATGTTGGCAGTGTTGATGCTGTCCAAGTTGTACTGTTTGTGGAATAAGCAGCTGAATTAAGATTTCCTGATACAGCAACAAACAAGCCTGTGGTTGAAGTGGAAGGCTTGCCATAGGCTACTCCGTTCCAGTTTCGTGCGCTGCCTATAGTTCCACTAGCCCATGTTACGCCATCTATACTTGATGCTGCTGCGCTGGTTCCGTATTTAATTGCTACGAATTTGTTGTCGCCGGCCGCTACACAACGCCAGTTACCTGCACTAGGCAAAGTGAATGTGCCCCAAGTGTCTCCGTCTCCTGAGTATCGTCCAGTATCGCCACTAATAGGAGTAATAACAAATTTTCCACTGTTGGCAACTGCACTGCCCGAGATTGCATAAAGAACTATAGAATTTGTACTGTCTTCAGTGGTGGCTGTTATTGTGATTCTAAGATCGTGTTCAATGTCTTGGCCACCAATATATGCACCCGATATCACTATGGTGTCATTGACTTGGTATCCTGCTCCAGGATTAGTTAGCACTACTGAATAAGTTCTTCCAGTTTTAGTCACAGTCCATACTGCGGTAATCGGAACTAATCCGTCGGTGCCGTTTACTGAGCCTGTACCAACGCCACCTGTTAATCCGGAATACACATTACTGGTTTCTCCGTAGGCTATATTTGAATAATTTCCAGCCGCAGAAAAAGCCACATTAGTTGCTGTAAATCCAGGATCTGGAAAAATTGGTCTTGGCTCAAACCTATATGTAGTTCCACTAGTCAACAATGTAGCAGTAGGAGTTCCAGGTAACACATGATCCCATCCTGGTTGATCATCGCTTTCTCTATAAACTGTACATACTCTGGTTCCAAGATTATAAGAAGTAACATAACCGTATTGTCCAGTTCCCGGGCCGCTGGTCAATATTATTCTCATTCCTAAAATTTCAGATTGTAAAACACTTTCGCTTACTGATAGAGTTATAGTTGTTGTGGTTCCTGTTGAAGCTTGATTACCTGCCTGAATAAATCCTAGGCCTGCAGATAATACCTGTACTTCAAAAATTCCGTTGTCTCTAAATTCTTCTTGTACTGCTACTGCTCCTGTGCCTGAGCTTACTAATGAATAACTTGCTGTGGTATATTCTTGACCAGCATGAGCAAACTCTAGACCAAAGATAAAGTCATTAATTTCGCCTGCAAATGCTGCGGCTACTGTGGCCTGTGTGGTTCTTGTGTTGACTTTTCCGTACCGAACGGCTTCAGTGCTGTCAATTCCGTCTGCTACTGCTCCAAAATTTCCGTAAGAACTATTGCCGTTGGTAGCTCTAATGATACCGCCGTTGGTTGCAAACATGCCTATGTTTGCATAGTAACTAAACACCGATACTAATTCACCACGGCCACCGTTCAACATCCATGCACCGATACCGTCTGATATTACTTGTGTGAAATCATTGCTGACTATGGACTTATTTCCGCCGTTGTGCAATGCACCATCTACTTTTTGACCTATTGCTCCGGTTCCAAAAGTCGTAACGTTTTGAACATACGGGCTTCTAGTAGTAATCCAAGTTCTACTATCTGCTGGGCCCCATCCTGGGTCTAGGCTACAGAATGCACCACCCGTTGGTAGTTGATAGTCTTCACCTTCTACTGCTGCTGGTAGCGTACCTTCTAATCCTCGTAGAGTGGCATTCTTTATTCCGGTGGTATCTCTAAAATAAAACATATCTTCTAGAGCTGATCCAGTAATTACATTGGCGTAATATCTAGCAGCTAAAAGAGTTTTATAGTTTCCGGGATATCGAAGATCGTATTGAATGGCCTTAATAAATTCTTTTATATCTCTCTTGAATAGATCACTGTTAAAACTATAGTTAGGATATGATTGTTGGATATAAGATGTAGCTTCTTGTGCAAGAAAGTCTTTATTATTTTCTAAGTTTATTGCTGTTTGTAATCTTACATTATCTACGGTGAGTGTATTGGTACCCGATACTGCTGGATTTGTCCCTTCGTCATTAACTCGATAATCTATAACGTCTATAATATTAGCAAACAAGGCCTGCACCAATGCTGCCGATGCATTGTTTCCTGTAGGAGATACACTTTGGGTAAGTGTATTACCTGTTGATCGTGTGATGAGACTGCCGGTAATTAAATTCTCTGTAATAAAACTCAATCTTATAATTGCTGCCATTGAATAGAATGCATTCATGTTAGGATTAGGTAAACTAGCCCTAATGGTAGTCGATCTTAATTCTTCTCCAGATATCATGGTTCTAGCAGGCACAATCAAAGGCAATACTTCATAGTATTCACCAGTTGACACAATAACAGTAGTAAATCCTGTATAGCCGTCGTCGGCTTTGATTAATGCATATCTCAGAGATCTATAAGGTTTGAAATAGTTAGTTCCTCTCTGAACATCAACATCATCATCTACGCCATCTGTTCTTACAAAAAATATTCTTGAGTAGTCTCCCCAAGGTTCCCAACCTACATTTCCTAGATTGTCAGTGACTGTTAGCAGTTGATCAGTGGTTCCGATTGGTATTCGGGTAGGTCCTAGAGAGCTTTGGTCGTCTGCTGGCAACCTACTTTGATCGTAGACTAACATATCGCCAAACTGGATCATGCCAGCTTCATCACTGCCTTGAACTAGAAGTTCCCATATACCTGTTACACTACCGTTATCTCCAGGGAAATCCATGGCCGTAGCGATGTGAGCAATCATAGCCTTGTAGGTGCTGCCTTTATAGTAAACAACATCACCAACGCTGTAGTTTGTTGTGATTGCCCAACGACTTCTAAATGTATCTGCAGATATTACAAGTTCCCAATTTGATGTATCTAAGTACATCAAGGTACTGCCGTCTGGCTCGATGTCGGTTATGCATTTCCATATGCTGCCGCCTTTTTGTACTATGTCGCCGTTTTTATAATCAATTATAGGATCGTAGACTCCGCGATAATTAATTGCTTCTGCAATTTTTACCCAATCAAGGTTTCCTTGAGGATACGAGTCCGAAAAGCCTGGATCTCCAGAAGTTTGATTGGATAAGCTTCTGTATATAAATCCGCCATATCGTACAACATCTCCAATGGCATAGTTTGTGGCTGAGGCGTGTTCTCCTGTAAAATTGTATCCTTGTAAATAAGTTTCAAATTTTGTATTGTCAATTGTGGCATTAGAACCAGAAGTAGTTGTATGTTCTTGAGTACAGCGTACAATACTTCCACCGTATTTGACTAATTCGTTAACTCTATATCTATGTCCGTACTGGTAAGTTCCAATAAATTTATCATTTTCTAACAGGTATGTCCAAGTTTCTAGTGTACTATCGTTAGCAGCATCGTTGTTACCTGCTATAATTCCGGTTGCACTAGCTGCAGAAGTGTGTTCTAAAATACACTGATAGGTATTTCCTCCGTAGACCACAACATCACCAATTCTAAATAGTGTTGTAGCAGTCCACGCACTTCTAAATTTAAAACCTGTAGCAAAAATTTCCCAATTAGCTATAGTGTTACTAAAATTAGCTCCGGCAGTATGACTGGTAATACATAGGTATATATTTGCGCCTACATTGACTAATACACCTGCATCATATACTTGATTTGGTATCCAGGTGCCTAGATATTTTCGACCATCGGTCATTTTTACCCAAGCTGGGCTTGCTAGTGTTTCTCCGGGAGGAATATATGCTTGGTCTTGATAAAATGTAGAAGCAGTGTGTTGTCTAATACAAACCCATGCTTTACCCTGGTATAGGACCACGTCATCTTTGTTGTATGTAGACGAATCTGCGGCCCATTCGTCTCGCCAAGTATATCTAAATCTACTGATCTTAAATTCTGCCATTTTGTTCTCTGCTTAATTAAGTTGAAATGCCTGTAGGATAAGTATATCCTTGATTAATTCTTTGTACCAGCATTCCTTGACTATCTACATAATAAAATATGCTTCGATCATCCCAACGATATTGAGTGTAATACATATTTTCATATTCTGGTTCGTGATCTTCTGTTGTGCCATCAAAGTAATCTACTCCTGGTTCAAAATCTTCAAAGTTATCTCCAATAGGACCGGGGATATTAACACTATACGCTTCTTTATCGGATACTTGATCACTTCTAACAATAAACAATTCGCCGTCTTGATTTCTTCTCAAGGCATACCAGTATCTAGGACTATCTCCTAAAATTTCTACGGGGTCCCTGCCTAAATAATAATTGCTTTGTGCCATGTTCTTGTTCCTTAAGAAATTTCTACATAACTAATTGTTGTGTCAATACTGTCTTCAACATCGCTAACTACTCTAATCCCCGAAGTTTCTGGCATAATTAGTTTTTCGCCGTTGGTAATAACTTTAATACTGGTGTTGGGAGGAATGGGTAATCCTTTTACATAGTAAGCCTGCGTTGAGTTTTCGTCTATAATATAAACATTAACAGTCACAGTGTCGTACTCTGTAACATTAGCAATATTACATCCAATTACCGTTGCTCTAACACCCGCTGGGATTTGCAGTACGTCAACTGGGTCTGTTCCAATACTTGTGTTAACTGCATGTTTAAAAACTGTTGGCATGATATTATCCTAGTGTTAGTGCAAATGCAACTGATGTATCTTCTGCTTGTGTGAGTGTGACTGCACCACTAGATCCTGCTGGGCTGGCCCAACCGAATCCATCCCAAACTTCCAGTGCTCTTGAATCTGTGTTGAATCTAGTCATACCCAATACAGCATAGGCTGTGGGTCGTTGTGCGTTAGAACCTCTAGGCAACACAACTCCATTTGTGCCTTGTATCTTGTAGTAACCTGTTCCGGTGGAATTCAACTGACTTATTGCACCATTAGAAATATTGGTTATGCTATTATCTCTAAATTTATAATTACCCAATCTTACACCACCTGTGCCATTACCAAACAGCACAAGATCGGTGCTGGTAGTAGTGGTTATCTCATTGTCTCGGAACATGAGATTACCTATGTCCAGTGTTTGTAGTGCTAGATTATCGGTGTTTAATGTTTGAGCGTAAACTGTTCTCCAATAATAGGTAGAACTTCCTAGATCATAGGTGTTGTCAACTTCTGGAATCAAACTGCTTTTGATCGCAGCGTTAATAGTAATAGTATCTGTGAGTGCATCACCAATGGTAATATTACCACCTATGACCACATTTCCTGTGACTCCCACATTTCCTGTGACTGTAAGATTTCCTGTGACTGTGGTATTGGCATACAAATCTACTATACCTGCACCGTTTGGTCGCAGCTCTATATTAGAGTTACTATACATAGTTGATATGGTGTTGCCTTGAATTTCAAAATCATTTACTTGCAGTCGTGCTTGATACACTGTGGCTGCACCGCCTGTTGGAATAAAATTGATTGTGTTGTTAGAGCTAGCAATTGTGTTACCGCTAATGGTAAACTGTGCAATATCTGCTTGTGTGTCTACTATAAGATTAGTAGTTCTTGTGGTACCGTTGACATCTAAGTCGTATTGAGGAGACGCAGTCTTAATGCCTATGCGAGAGGTGTTTACATCTAGATAGAGTAGGTCGGTCTCAAACGCTAGATTCACACCCTCTCGGATGAGATTAGCCTTTAAGAGCGGCCCTGAAATTCGTCCAATCGCCATAGCTCTCCTTTGTACCCCGTGTTTCACGGTTAACCAAATTTTCAGCTTGCGCTCTTTGCTGGTTTACCACAGTAATAGACCACGGTTGGACACCGCGGTATTATTATTTAGCTCAAAGGAGAATTTATCCCAACATGAGGATGTAGGCGTTACCTAGATCTTCATTTTGTACTGATGAAATTGATCCGCCGGGACCAGTGGCAATTTCCCAAGTAGTGCCATCGAAACATTCTAGATAGTTGTCTGCAGGATTATTGGTGTTCCAACGAGTGTCGCCTGCTTCGGCGCTAGGATTGCGTTCTGCATTAGTTCCTGCAGGAATAACTACACCGTTGTTGTCCATAAATCGCACATAACCAATGCCTGTGGATGCCAAAGTGGCAGCAGTGGCATCAAGATTGAGTAGTATGTTATCCGTGATTTGAAAGCGTTCTATCACTGTGGTGCCGGTGGCCGGTAGCAGTCTTAGATCATCATTGCTTTGCAGTGTGCTGATACTGGGCAGGGCGCTTTCTATAAACATTTGATCGCTGATGGTTACATCGTTGTAGATCAGTGTGCCTATGTTACTGTTTTGATGAGCGTAGACAGTTCCCCAACGTTCGGTTACAGATCCTAGGTCATAGGTCAGCGTGATGCCTGGCACTATGCTTTGTGTGAAATCTGGAGCCAAGGTCACTGTGTCTAACGCTGTGTCTCCAACAATGATGTCAGTGGCTTGTGTGAGATTGCCGTTGATATTAAAATTGCCGGTGATGTTTAGATCAGCGTTTACAGCAGTGGTTGCCTGTAGATCTACAATACCGGTGCCGTTAGGGTCTAATTTTATACTGCCGTTGACCTGATAGTTACTGATCACATTGTCTTTAAAACTAAGATCGCCGGCTTTGACATGATCTGCAGCGATTAACGGATTGATTTGACTTGGGCTTAGAGTGATAGCTGCTGCTGTATAGGTAGTAAAGTTGTTGGTAGCAGCAATGATATTTCCTAACTGAGCTTGAGTATCAACAATTAAATTTGTAGTTTTAGTATCAACATCTATTTCTAGTCTGTGACTGGCTGGCTCTTTGTTTATACCTAGAGTGTTGTTGGTAACTTTGAGATAAAGTAGATCGTCACTGACTCCAAAGTTACGAAATGTAAGATCAACACCTAGTCTATTTAAGTTTGCATCTAGTAGTGGACCACTGATACGACCTAGCTGTGACATAATTAATTTCCGTAACCGTAGAACACAGTTACATAGATCGGATCACCGGAACCAGCAAGTGCAGGAACGGCTGCAGAAAATTGAATATAGTATTCGTCGTTGGTATATGTGCCTGGGCCGGATGCGCTGAATGGTGAATAGCTTACACTAACAAAACTACCAGCTTGTCTTTTAACCACAGTGTAATTAACTTTGGCTCCAATTTGTATAACATTATCAACTAATACCATAACATTATAATCGCTAGCAGTATAGTTTGTTACATAAGCTGTGTTCAATGGGCCAAATGTTGTTTCGGTTCCATTGGCAGCAAATCTGCTGACTTGAATGGCAGTTGCTCCGCTGGCTCTAACAACCTCCCAAACTCCATTAATATATGCTTCTACGGCGTTGGTAGTTGTATTATATCTAATGTATCCGTTAGGACCGTTTGGTGTACGAACATTACTGAGTTGGGGCCTCTCTGATGTTGTTCCTTTAGGAATACGCAGACCTCCTGTTAGATCCATAACAGCTCGGCCATAGTGATTGGCAAACAGTGTGTTATCACTGATACTGAATCTGCTGATATTTTTCTGTTTTAAGAATTTCATACTGGCAATGTGCTTACGGTCACTGTTAATAAACTACCTACTGTAGCAGCACCTGTACTTGGACTGTAACCTACTGAAACATAATCTGTGTCTGATAACACAATTCGTTCTTCGCTAAGAAATACAGTTTCTCCTGCAGGTACTGTTAATTTACTCACAATCAAGCTGCCTGCGTTAACTGTACGATTGTCTGCGTAGGTGCCGTTTGGTGCTACTAGGTATACATTAACATCTATAGAATTAACAGTTTCGTCAGCCAAGTTTGGAGCACCAGTATTACATAATGCTATTGTGGTAATGGCGTTTGATCCGCTACTGACATAAACTTGCGTAGGAGATGTTGCTGTTGTTCCTGGGACTATTCTTCCTGTGATCATATTTGTGTTCTCTTAAAATAACATGCTAAACAGCAATGCTCTATTTTTACTAACCAGTTCGTCTCTGTTGTTTTCAGTATTTACAAAATAAATTCCTGACTTACCAACACTTTGTGGTTTAGAATATATAATATGGCTTCCCGAAACAATTGCTGGACTTACTGCATTGTTATCTAGCTGTATTGCATAATTTGTCTGTAACTTACCTGTACCGTTAGTATTGATAAAAATATTTTCATTAGAACTGTCGTGTCTAATTTCACTACCAACAATTTCTAAAGATTGAAGTGCTACACGATTTCGATAAAATGTAGCTGTGAGTGTGCCGTCGACTAAAAATCCTACACCGCTTTCAACAGCACCATCAGTAGAAATTGGATAACCTGTGGCTGTTTGATAATAGGCCAATGATCCACCTGTGCTAGAATTGTTTGGCGTGATATCTTTATCTGCAATAATAACTCGAGTGTCTTGACTTGGCGCACGAATTTGAAATGTTGGATTATTCAAGATAGAAAAATCAACATAGTCTTTATTTGGAATATCGTTATCGTCTGTGACCTGTAAGCGATAATTGGTTGTACCTGCTACTTTAACTACTCCGGTACCTGTTCCGATTAGAGTTAGATCGCCACTGTCTGTACTTGCGTCTGTTAAAATTCTTCTAATTTTTAAATTACTATCAGCGAATCCGTATGTTGTCTCCGACGACCCGGTAACAATTTGCCAGTAGCCGGACGCAGAAGCAGGATCTTCGTCTGTGGCAAATCCTGGATTTGTTTCATTCCACACAAAAGCTGCTCGAGGAACTGCCGTAGAATCTACATAGGTTCCTCGATCAATTTCAATACCAGAATGTGTAAGACTAACACCGGGACCGTTTTCACCATCGTTTAAAGTTATGATTCTGTCTTTGATTTCTAAATTAGTAGTTGAAACAGAAGTAACATCACCTTGAACTGTTAGATTGCCAGTTATAATAGTGTCACCAGATGTTCCGGTATCTAATTTAATAGTACCTCCATCTCTAACTTTAATATTATAATCGCCGTTGACGCGAAAAAACTGTCCCATTGCTAGTTCCTAGATTATAGTGCTGCTAGAACAATGTAGTCTGCAGACGAATCGTTTTCTAAAAACCACTTGTAGCGATTACCGCTGAAGTCAATAGCAATACGCTTGGTTAATTTACGAATAGAAACTAGTCCAGTATCTAAGTTACCAGTTGTAGAACCTCGAATACGCATTTCAAATGCTGCCGCTGGTGTTCCTGTTACTAATCTTGCAACAAAGCGTGTTCCCGGTGTGCCAATACGGGCTACCATGAACGAACTTGCTCCTCGCTGTTTAATTAGAATACCGTCTACTTGGTTTGTAGCACCATCATAAAACTCGCAAGTAATACCAGTTGCGGTGCTTGCTGGAGTATTGAGTGCATCAACCCCATTTACATCTTTCTTTAATGGACGTCCCATTTGTTTCTCCTTAATATGACGTTCTAGGTCTACGCAGTGGGTTTACTGCATAAATCTTCTTGACTGTTTATTTATCCGCGACTCAGCATAGCCATCAGTTCCATTTTTTCCACAGTATTCTC
>Ga0181358_1001055_pt1 | contig 12678 bp, 13 predicted proteins | sample Fa13VDMM110SD_FD_130096 | JGI IMG/M metagenome (GOLD analysis project Ga0181358, IMG submission 130096) | Freshwater viral communities from Lake Michigan, USA - Fa13.VD.MM110.S.D | ecosystem: Environmental > Aquatic > Freshwater > Lake | place: USA: Michigan | collected 2013-09-24
GAAGAGGAATTCAATCATAAAAGATATGATCCGCATCACAACGCAACAGCTAATAATGAAGCCGCTGCTAGGAATATTGGGCGGTATATTCCCAGGCGGTGGGGCGGCTAATGGACTTAGCGGTGGTGGATATTTTGACTCAATAAGCGGGCTTGGAAAAGCTGGCCCAAACTTTGGCTTTGTCAAAGGCGGCATCATGACCGCGATGGGGCCAATGCCATTGAAGAAGTATGCAAGAGGTGGCGTTGCGACTGGGCCGCAGATGGCTTTGTATGGCGAGGGCAGCCAGAACGAAGCGTACGTGCCATTGCCTGATGGTCGTCGCATCCCAGTAGCAATGCAAGGCGGTGGCGGCGGCTCAACCAGCGTTGTGGTTAATGTTGATGCCAGCGGCAGTAAAGTGCAGGGGGATTCACCTCGCGGAGATCAGCTAGGCAAAGCGCTTAGCGCTGCAGTGCAAGCTGAATTAATCAAACAACGTAGGCCAGGGGGGCTATTGAGCTAATGGCAACTTTTACATACATCTCAGATTATGGCGCTGCAATTAGCAGCAAGCCATCAGTCACAGTAGTAAAATTTGGCGATGGCTACGAAAAACGTCAAGCATTTGGCATTAATCAAAACCTAAAAAGTTGGGCTTTACAATTTAGCAATCGCACTAATACTGATGCAGATGGCATTGAAGCATTTCTAAACGCAAGAGCAGGTGTTGAATCATTTGACTGGACAGCACCTTCTGGTGGTGCTTACAAATATGTGTGTCGGGAATGGAGTCGTACTTTGGAAAATTATAATAACAATACAATCCAAGCGACATTTGAGCAGGTAGCAGAACCATGAGCGTACCAGTATCCGAACTACAAAAACCAGCGCCATCAGCAATTATTGAACTGTTTGAGATACATTTGGTTACTGCAATACATGGTGCTAATACTATATTTAGATTTCATGCTGGCACTAATGCAATCAATAACGGCAATATTGTCTGGGCTGGCAATAGCTACCAAGCTTTTCCAGTTGAAACTACAGGATTCGAATACAACGGCAACGGCCAATTGCCACGGCCAAAATTAAGAGTAAGCAATATATTGAGGTATGTAACAAGTATATTGTTAACAGTAAATGTAACGACTGTGGGCAACGATCTAAACGGTGCAAAATTTATTCGTATTCGTACTTTGGCAAGGTATTTGGATGCTGCTAATTTTAGTGGTGGCAATGCCAATGCAGATCCTACTGCGGAGTTTCCGCGTGAGATTTATTACCTTGATCGCAAAGTGACAGAATCGCGTGAATTTGTCGAGTGGGAACTTGCAGCAGCATTTGACTTGGTTGGCGTTAGGGCGCCGAAACGGCAATGTATTGCAAATTTATGCCAATGGGTATATCGCTCTGCTGAATGCAGTTACACTGCAGCGGTATATTTTGATGCAAATAATAATTCAGTTGTATCTGCAACTTCTGACGTATGCGGCAAACGATTAACCAGTTGTGCCACTAGGTTTGGCGTTAATGCTCAATTACCGTTTGGATCGTATCCTGGCGTTGGATTATTTGCACAATGATATGGCAGTATTCAGCATTAATCTATGCTAAAGCTGCAGCCCCAAAAGAATCATGTGGGCTAGTCGTTAATTATAATGGCATTGAGTTGTATTGGAATTGTAATAATATTGCAGATGGTTTGGATTGTTTTGTTATAGATCCAGCGGATTGGGCTGAGGCTGAAGATACTGGTGTTATTATGGCAATAGTGCATAGCCACCCAGGCCAATCGCCAGAACCAAGTATTATGGATCGCCAATCCTGTGAACGTAGCCAATTGCCGTGGCATATCGTTAATCCTGTTGACGGTAAATGGTCCCAATGTTTGCCATTAATTGGCAGGGAATGGGAATGGGCCATTAGTGATTGTTGGACCTTAGTGCGCGATTGGTATGCGTTACATGGATTGTTACTGCATGATTGGCAGCGCCCATCGTTAGAAGAATTTGAAGCAGACCCATTATTTGATGGCTTATGGGAATCGGCTGGATTTTATGAATTAGCCGATGGAGCTTTGCTGCAACCTGGCGATGCCTTGCTGATGCGTATTGGAGATCGCCAGTTAAATCATGTTGGTGTGTTTATTGGTGATGGGATGATGCTGCACCATTTGCGTGACCAGCTAAGCGCGAGGGCGCATTGCCGGCCAGGAGTGACGGGCCGCAGATTACGCCATGCCAATGCGAGTACGCTGGTAGTAGGAGCTGGCTGGTGATGCTACGTGAGATCCGAGTTTATGGTCAATTAGCCAAGTTCATGGGCGTACGGTCGTTCATGGCAGAGGCGCGTGATGTAGCAGAAGCTGTTCGATATTTATTGGTAAATTTTGCCGGGTTAGAAGCACATATGGTGCAACATAATTATCGGATATTAGTCGGCAATTACAGCATCGGCCAAGACGAAATCAGCCATCCTGTAGGGCAAAGCATTATTCGTATTATTCCTGTTGTCGCAGGGGCTGGCGGTAAAGGCGGACTAGGAAAGATTTTGGCTGGGGTAGCAATTATTGGTTTAAGTATTTTAACAGCAGGTGCATTTGGTTTTGCTTTGGGCAGCGCTACGGGTATAGGCACATTTGCCACGATTGGCGTCGGGATTGGCGCCAGCCTCGCTTTAAGCGGTGTAGCTCAAATGTTGTCGCCAGTTCCGCGCATTGCACCTCCATCAATGGCTTACGCATCTTCGGCGCCACCGACAATGCGTGAATCCGAATTAGATCCGCAGAAATCTTATAGCTTCAATGGCGTTCAGAATACATCAGCGCAAGGCACACCAGTGCCAATTATTTATGGTGAGACAATTGTTGGCTCAGTTGTTATATCAGCTAATATATCAACGCAAGAGGTAGTGTAATGGGTTTTTCCGCCGCCGAAATTGCTTATTTTTCCTCACTAAAAGGCCACGCTGCAGCAACTTATGTCGGACAGTTGCAAGAACGAGAACGACAAATAGCGCAAGATCTTGCTAATAGGCCACGCATACGAACAGCAGATAGTTTAGCCAGTACGCAATACGCAACCTTTTTAGATTTGCTTAGTGAAGGCGAAATTGAAGGATTTCCATCTGCAGCAGGTCTAACAAAAGGCACCAGCGCATATAATATTGCGGCATTAAAGGATATTTACCTTAACAAAACGCCTGTCTTAAGGGAAGGTGTTAATCTGAACAATGTGCAGCTAACTGATTACAATTTCCAAAATTTAAGCATTGAGCCACGCTATGGCACGCAAGCGCAAACATACATACAAGGCTACGGTGATATTAGCGAGCCGATTAGAGTTGACACAACAATATTGCAGGCTACCCCAGCCGCGCCAAGAACAATAAGTGATGTTAACGTTAATGGTGTTATTATTACTATTGTAGTGCCAGCGTTGCAAGAGTTTAACCAGGAAGGCGATATCTTGGGAGCTAGCTTTTCATTTACAATTGCACTTTCTTATAATGGGGCTGCTTATGTCACCGTAGCAACTGAAACAATTAGTGGCCGTACTGCTGACTCGTATCAACGCGACTACCGGGTAGATTTTACTGCCGGGTGGACTGGTTCCGTAGCTGTAAAAATCACAAGAATAACAGCCGATAGTGTTGATCCGACTACGCTAGTAAATGCGTTTCAGTGGGCTTATTACCAAGAAATAACGTATCAAAAGCTTACATATCCGAATAGTGCAATTGTTGCAATTAAATTTGATGCGCAGCAATTTAGTTCATTCCCAAGCCGTACTTATCGCGTCCGTGGTGTAAAGGTGCGAGTCCCAACTGGGATCACTGTGGATCAAACTAATGGCCGCATTATTTATCCTAGCGGTTACACATTTAGTGGCACCCTGACGGCAGGAAACGCACGTGTATGGACATCTGACCCAGCATGGATATTGTTTGATTTGCTTACCAGCACACGGTATGGCTTTGGTCAGCATATAGCAGAAGCGCAACTAGATAAACCAGCTTTTTACGCTGCATCAGTTTATGCCTCAGCTTTGGTGTCTGATGGCCTTAACGGTATGGAACCACGGTTCAGTTGTAATGTATTGATTCAAAACCAAGATGATGCTTATAAAGTAATTAATGATTTATCTAGCGTGATGCGTGTGATGCCTTACTGGGCAACAGGTGCATTGACTATATCGCAAGATGCCCCACGCGATGCGTCTTATCTGTTTACGATGGCTAATGTTGCAGAACAAGGGTTTAGCTATAGCGGCAGCAGCATTAAAACTAGGCATACTGTTGCAGTTGTTGGTTATTTAGATACGCGAACGCAAGATGTTGCATACGAAATGGTAGAAGACGCTGTTGGTATTGCTAAGTATGGCATTAACAAAACCGAACTACGTGCCTTCGCTTGCACCAGTCGAGGTCAAGCCGCAAGATTGGGTCATTGGGTTTTGTATTCGGAAGCAAATGAAACTGAAGTTGTTACATTTGCGTCAAGTATTGAATCTGGCGTTCTCGTAAGGCCAGGCCAAGTAATAAAGATTGCAGATCCGCTAAAAGCTGGCATTAGGCGTGCTGGCCGTATAAATAGCGCAACAACTACACAAATCACAGTTGACAACACAAATGCTACAGATTTAACAACTGCCGCTAGCGCAAAGTTAACCGTTATAATGCCTGATGGCAGCGTTCAAGAGCGAAATATTGCAACTATTGTTGGTGCAGTTATTACTGTATCAGCAGCATTTTCAACAACACCAAACGTAGGGAGCATATGGATGTTACAAAATACAAATGTGGCCGCCACTACATGGCGAGTGTTAACTGTAACTGAAACCAATGGCGCTGAATATGAAATTACAGCGCTAGCTCATAACTCTAGCAAATATAATTATGTAGAACAAAACCGGCCATTACAAAATCCAAACATATCAGTTACTGAATTTAGCCCTGACCCGCCAAATGCTTTAAAAGCTAATGAAATATTGTATGCACTAAATGGCAAAGCAGTATCCAAATTAATCGTTAGATGGCAGCCAGTAATTGGCGCTAGTGAATACCAAATTCATTGGAAATATGGTAATAATAACTGGACCCTAGCCAACGCTACAAGTGCTGAATATGAAATTCTAGAAGCTGTTGCTGCTGTTTACTATATCCGTGTTTACAGCCTAAATGCACTGCGGATACCGTCAACTAGCTACGCCGAATTAACTATTCCGTTAAATGGTAAAACCGCACCACCGTCAACACCAACAGGCATTAGTTTAGTCCCTAGTGGTGATTCGCTTGCAACTCTAAGCTGGGATCGTGCTACTGACTTAGACGTAATCCTGGGCGGCAAGGTGTTAATCCGTCACAATACGTTGCTGTTAAGCGCAACATGGGACAGCAGCCAACAAATTGTATCTGCTGCTGCAGGAAGCCAAACGCAAAAGCAAGTGCCTTTACTGGAAGGCACTTATTTAATTAAATTTGAAGACGACACCGGCCATAGATCAGCAAGCGCGGCAATGATTAAGGCGGATTTACCTGAACCTCAGCCACGTTTGCTGATCCAAACTATCCGTGAAGATCAGGATTACTACCTGACTGTAGATGAGATGGGCACATGGGACAGCCTTGATCAAATTGACGGCATAAAAAGCGCTTTATTTGCAGGCACAAAAACCAATATGGCATATGACGCTGGCGTTGATGGCTTGATTGTTACCAATACATCGTTGGGTACTGGTGAATATCAATTTCTAAATACCCTTGATATGGGCGGAATTTTTGCTGTTAATATGCGTCGATATTTAGTTACTCGCTCTTATCTGCCCAATTCGTTATGGGATTCGCAGGCAGCCGAAATTGATTCATGGACTGATATTGATGGCACTGCACCTGATCGCGTCGATGGCTCGCTTTACGTTCGGAGTACAACCAGCAATCCAGCCGTTAGCCCGGTATGGAGCGATTGGAATGAAATTAGCAACGGGTTGCTACGCGGTCGGGGATTTCAATTCAAATTAGTTGCCACTATAAGTAACGTTAATCAAAACATTATTGTGGATGAACTTGGCGTAACAATAGAATTGCAACAACGTACGGAACAACTGGGACCTATCGAGGCTTCATCTGCTGGTACAACATCGGTAAGCTTTGCCAACCCATTTTATGAAGCGCCAGTGCTAGGATTTAGTGCCTACGTCCAATCTGCTGATGATGTTGCGGAAATTATAAACGTCTCACGGACTGGCTTTAATATAAACTTTGCCTATCAGGGCGCTTCTATCGCCCGCAAATTCACTTATACTGCCGTTGGATACGGCAAGGAGATTACCTAATGGCACAACACGATTATAGTATTGCCAACCAATCAGGTTCAGCATTTCGAACTGACCTCAACAATTCGCTAAGCGCAATTGTTAGCCAGAACAGTGGCTCTACCGCGCCAAGCCCAACTTATGCCTACATGACATGGGCAGACACAACAACCAATACGCTAAAACGCCGTAATAGCGCTAATAGCGCTTGGTTAACTGTTGGCGATCTGACCGGCTTAATTTTATCAATCGATACTGGTGGGCAAGTTGGCATAGGAACGACAACACCTAGCAACTACAACGCTAATTACGATGACCTTGTTGTTTACAATGCGTCAAGCAATGGCGGTATTACTATTGCAACAGGCAGCAGCGCCACAGGCGGCATCGCTTTTGCTGATGGCACCAGCGGCGGTACTGATGAATATCGAGGATTTGTGCAATACAGCCATGCTACAGATGAGATACAAGTAGGCACATCTGGAGTTATTAGGCAATGGATTGGGCAAAATGGAACCCTTATTGTAAATGCGCTTACTAATCCAATAATTGCTAGTTCTCAAGCTGGTGCAGGAACTGACTCATTTTTCTTCTCCGGGAAACATACCGGTACTGCAGGAGTAAGGGATTCAGGTACGGAAGCATTTAAAGTTTTTACTAATGGCAATGTTCAAAACACTAACAATAGCTACGGCAGCCTTTCAGATATAAAATTAAAACAAAACATTGTTGATGCCAACTCGCAATGGAATGATATTAAGGCAATACGTGTTCGTAATTACAATTTAAAGCAAGGCCAAACCCATACTCAAATTGGCGCTATCGCCCAAGAGGTGGAGCTGATATCACCCGGGTTGGTGTACGAATCAGCCGATTGCGATGCGGCTGGTAACGACCTAGGCACCGTCACCAAATCAATCAATTATTCAGTTTTATACATGAAATCCGTTAAGGCGCTGCAGGAGGCAATGGAGCGGATAGAACAACTTGAGATTAAAGTAGACGCATTGTCAGCACCTGCGCCAGTGCTAGACTGAAACTAGGAGGTATCCCATGTCTGTCCAGCCTGGCACTTATAACATCAGCTTGCAACGCCGAGCTGATTACAGCGTTACGTTGCAGTTCAAGGACAGCACTGATGCGGCCATAAACTTAACTGGCTGGACAGTTGCAGCGCAAATATGGAACCAAACCAGAACTACAAAAGCTGCTGATTTTGCTATTATTTATACTAATAGGGCGACTGGTACTATTGCAATAGCTTTAACCGATGAGCAAACTACAATTCTTGCAGATGAAGCATATTACGATGTGTTATTAACCAACCCAAGCGGGTTAAAAGAATACTATCTAGAAGGGATTGTTTATGTATCGCAAGGGTATACATCATGACATTAGTTAATGTAACTGCCGTTACAAATACGGTCGCGGTGACAGCAGACAGTGGCGGCACTGTTGTCGCCGTACCTGTTACCAACACCGTCACTGCAACCACGCAAGGTCCGCAAGGTCCGTCTGGGTCTGCATACGTTCACACGCAGACTTCGTCGTCTTCTACATGGACAATCAACCACAATTTGGGCTTCCGCCCATCGGTGGAGCTGCTTGATTCTGGCAGCCAAGAGATTGATGGTGATATCGCGCATCCGACAACTAATCAGACCGTTGTTACACTAAACCCAGCAACCGCTGGGCTAGCCCGACTTATCTAACATGGCACGCAAATTTTTTACAGACCTTGACCTGCAAAGCGTTTCAAAGGTTATTAACCTGCCAACGCCTACGGCAGCGGGCGATGCAGTACCCAAGAGCTATGTAGATAGCGCCATTGAAGGTTTGGCATGGAAAGACTCAGCGCGAGTCAGCACTCAAGGCAACGTCAACCTGGCTAGCCCTGGCGCCACCATTGATGGCATAACGATGGCAAGCCAGGATCGCGTCCTGGTGCGCAGTCAAACCACTACATCCCAAAACGGCATTTACGTTTGGAATGGCGCATCCACCGCAATGACTCGATCGCTAGACGCTAGCACCTTTGCGGAGCTAGAGCAGGCGGTTATCAGCGTTGAAGAAGGCACTGATGCTGATACCAGCTTCCGCCAGACTGAAGTCAATGGCACCATCGACTCCAGCACTGTTGTGTGGGGCGCATTTGGCACCAGTTCTCCAAGCGCATCGGAGAGCACCGCTGGTATTGCTGAACTGGCTACACAGGCCGAGGTGGACGCCGGCACCGATGACGCACGGGTTGTCACCCCTTTAAAGCTGGCGACGTACAGCGGCAGGATTCGCAAACATACAGCCAGTTTTGGTGATGGCTCTGCTACCAGTTACACGATCACGCATAACTTCAACACCCGCGATGTAACCGTGGCGGTATTCCCCAACAGCGGCACCTACGACGATGTTGAGGTAGATGTAGGGCGCACCAGTGTCAACGCAGTGACACTAATATTTGCCACTGCACCTACCAGTAACGCTTACCGCGTCGTGGTAATTGGCTGATGGCTAGGCAATTCTTAACAGACCTTGAACTTGCAGCGCAGCGTGAATTGCGATTTGAGGATGCTGACAGTAGCAATTACGTCGGCTTTAAATCACCAACAACAGTTGCCACCAATCGAATCTGGACACTGCCTGCGACAGATGGCACTGCGGGGCAAGCATTAAGCACCAACGGCAGCGGCACTTTGAGCTGGGCTACAGCAGCAGGCGCAACCGTTGTGGATGGAGGTAATTTTGCCAATGGGTCTAGCATCGTATCAACATCCGGCGCCATTAATGGCGGGAGTTTCGACTAATGCCAACACCAGCGACTAGGACACCGGTACGGATTGCTCGCGGCACATACAGCAACCTAAACGGCAGTATTCTTGATTTGCAAGAAGGCGAAATATGTTATGCAACAGACCAAAATAAACTTTACACGGTAGAAGGCGGTGTTTTAACGGAACAACCATATTTAGCTAACACTGGCGGCACAATACTTAACTCAGATATTAATGCCTCGGCGGCTATTATTGACACCAAACTTGCCACCATCGCAACTGCATTAAAAGTCAGCAACTCAGCCACTACTGCCACAGATTCTAATATTTCGTCGGCAATTGTGGCGCGTAATGCTTCAGGCGACTTTACTGCTGGCACAATTACAGCGGCGCTTACTGGTAATGCGTCAACGGCAACGACATTAGCTACAGCACGTAATATCCAAGGTGTAAGTTTTGATGGTAGCGCTGCTATTACGGTTGTAACGGCAGGCAGCGGGATATCAGTTACAGGCACTGCAGTTGCCAATACTGGCGTCTTAAGTGTTAACAGCAGTACTGGCGCTATCACTGACATTGCGGCCACTAATGCCGTTCAGTCATTCACTGTTGCGCAACGTGGAACGGTATCGGCGTTAGGTGCTGTTGCTGCTGGTACAACAACATTAGATCTCGCTACAGCAAATAATTTTAGCCTTAGCTTGCCAGCAGGTGGCACTGTAACATTGGCAAACCCAAGCAACCAAACTGCTGGACAGTCGGGCGTTGTGACTATCACTCAAAACGGTACAACGGCTGCTCTTGTTGCATACGGTGGCAATTGGAAATTCCAAAGCGGGGCACCTAGCGTGAGCACCACGCTTAGCAGCGTCAACGTGATTGCCTATTATGTTGAATCATCTAGCCGGATTACGGCGCAACTACTTACCAACACGATTTCCTAATGATTCCTGGAAGTGCTAATCCGCTGCTACTAAAAAGCGCTGCCGCTGGTGGTTTGCAGATAAGTAGATCAATACGTCTTAATTCAGCAGACTCGGCCTATTTTTCTCGAACCCCGGCTGTAGCGGGCAACCGCAAGACGTGGACGTGGAGCGGGTGGGTAAAGAGGAGTGCGTTGGGAGTCAACGCAGCCTTGTTCGGCAGGCAACAGAGCGACGACACCAATACGCTCGATATTCGCTTCGGACCTGGCGATACACTGCGCCTTGCTAACTTCAACTCCTATTTGCTTGAAACTACGCAAGTCTTCCGAGACACTTCTGCGTGGTTTCATCTTGTCCTTGCACTGGACACAACGCAAGCGACTGCAAACAATCGGGCGCGAATGTATGTCAACGGAGTTGAAGTTACTCAATTTGGCGCAAGAACAAACCCCACGCAAAACGCTGACCTAGCGATCAATTCCACTACTCTTCACCATCTTGGCGCAACAGTGTCAGGTGGCGGCGCTACCTACTATTTCCCCGGCTACCTCGCCAACATCCACTTCATCGACGGCCAAGCACTTACCCCCAGCAGTTTCACCGAAACCGATGCCACTACTGGGCAACTCATCCCAAAAACATACACCGGCAGTTATGGCACCAATGGCTTCAATCTTTTGTTTGCTGATAACTCCAGCAATACTGCCAGCACATTAGGGAAGGATTATAGCGGGCTGGGGAACAACTGGACCCCGAATAACTTATCCGTTACTGCTGGTGCAGGCAACGATTCCCTCGTTGATTCGCCCACTAATTACGGGACCGACACTGGCGTGGGCGGTGAGGTGAGGGGCAACTACTGTACTTTGAATCCGTTGGCTTCAACAGGCACAAACTCCAACGGAAACCTTGACGGCGTAACCAATCCAGCTAAGACCACACATGCAACATTTGCGTTACCCGCAACAGGCAAGTGGTATTTCGAGACTGTGATGACAAACTCAGGATTGTTAAACGTTGGACTTGCTGCTTACAAACCGGATGGAAATATTTATTTAATTTCTAACTCTGTTCTGTACTCATCTTCTGGCGTAAAAAATGTAGATGGGGTCACAGATGTTCCTTATGGGGCTACATTTGCATCTGGCGATATTATTGGTGTTGCATGTAATGCGGACACTGGTTCGGTTACATTTTATAAAAATAACGTTTCGCAAGGTGCTATTACCCACCAAGTTTCAGGATTGTTTCCATCATTTGGTAATGGTTCCTTGACGACAAATTGCACTGTCAACTTCGGCCAACGCGCATTTGCCTACACCGCACCATCAGGCTTCAAGGCGCTCTGCACACAGAACCTGCCCAGTCCGCTAGTCACGAAGTCTAATACGGCGATGGATGTTGTTGCTTACACGGGCACTGGTGCAACACGTAGTATTACCGGACTTGCATTTAGTCCTGATCTCGTTTGGATTAAAAGCCGCAATAATGCTGGCGATGCAAATGGCGTCTGGCATATCTTGACTGATATTGTTAGAGGCAATAGTAAAAATTTATTTTCTAACGCAACAAACGCTGAAGTCTCCAATGACAGTAATGGATATTTAAGCGCATTTACGTCCGATGGATTTACCTTAACCGCTGGCAGTAGCACCTCCAATAACGTGAATAACAGCACCGGGACCTACGTCGCGTGGACCTGGGATGCAGGCACCTCAACGGTATCCAACACAGCAGGCAGCATCACTAGTCAGGTGCGGGCTAACCCGACTGCTGGGTTTAGCGTGGTTACTTACACAGGGACGGGTTCCAGTGCCACGGTGGGACATGGGTTGGGTGTGGCGCCGGGCATGGTCATTGTCAAGCGCCGCAACTCCACCGGCAACTGGCAGGTGCGCCACACCTCCATCGCAGTAGCCAACAGCATCCAACTGAACCTGACCAGCGCTGCTGCATCGGCAACAACGGTGTGGAACAGCACGGCACCATCTTCAACCGTGTTCAGTATTGGCACTGACGCGACAGTTAATGGCAGCGGTGGCACTTACGTCGCCTACTGCTTTGCCCCAGTAGTCGGGTACTCTAGCTTTGGATCGTATACCGGCAATGGAAGCACAGATGGGCCGTTTGTTTATACCGGGTTTAGGCCGAGGTGGATTCTCTATAAGAGGTCAGATTCGGGGACTGGTAGCGGAAACTGGAACCTTGTAGATACTTCTCGATCTACATATAACGTCAGCCAGACGGAAGTTATCGCTAACGACAGCATTGCTGAGTTCACATCCTCAAACGCAAACATGGACATTCTTAGCAATGGATTCAAAATCCGAACAACGGATGCATCTCGGAACGAATCTGCTAAGACTTTTATTTATGCCGCCTTTGCAGAGGCGCCCCTAAATTACTCCCGAGCTAGGTAAGTAGTGGACACGTCTAGTCAGCCCATTAAAATTACACCAATGCCCTAAACCAATGTTCATTTTTAACGGCCACCCACTCAGCCCTGATTCAGCATTCACTGATCCAGCAACTGGTGTGCAGTATCCAGCGAATTGGCTGAGATTATCGAGCCCTGACGAGCGGGCTGCGATTGGAATTACCGAAGAGCCCGATCCCGCTCCATACGATCAGCGGTTTTACTGGGGGCCAGAACTACCCAAGGATCACACTCAACTGGTGGAGCAGTGGGTA
>Ga0181358_1001056_pt1 | contig 12678 bp, 12 predicted proteins | sample Fa13VDMM110SD_FD_130096 | JGI IMG/M metagenome (GOLD analysis project Ga0181358, IMG submission 130096) | Freshwater viral communities from Lake Michigan, USA - Fa13.VD.MM110.S.D | ecosystem: Environmental > Aquatic > Freshwater > Lake | place: USA: Michigan | collected 2013-09-24
AGACCGGGGAAGATGCGCACCACGAGACCGAGTTGAGGATTCGCGACCATGTCAGACTCCTAGACTCTGGCCGCCGCGCTCACGCTTGAGGCGGAGAAGTTGCTTGTATACGGTCGCGCTATCGAGTTTCAACGTGACGTCGATGACTTGACCACCACCAGCGCCCGCGGCATTCGACGCTCTGATCGCGACGTTCGCGTCGTTCTTCGCTTGCTGGAGATAACCGCCGTAGACGTAGTTTCCGGCGCGCGCTGACATCCCCGACGTCGCGCGCGCGATCTTGTTGGACGTGTCGTTGAGTTGACCGATCAACGCCTTGTCGCCGTCGATTGCGTTCGCCATCTCTAGACCACCGTCGATTCCTTGACCGAGAATGTCTTGATAGATGATCGCGGAGAGACCCTTCTTCGCGAGTGACGCCATGACTCGCGAGAAGTTCTTGAGTTTGCGGAGACGGCCCTTGTATGAGTTGAGCACGTTCGTTCCGGTGAGTTTCGCATCAGCGGCCGCAGTCTGCGCAGTTGCGACGTCGCGCGTCGCGGCGGCGAGATCTTGTTGCGCCTTCGCGCGCGCGTCATCATCGCCGGGGCCAAGCGCCGCGAGCGCCGCGCGCGCTTCTGATTGTCTCTGGAGTGCGTCGGTGACGGCCTTTGATGCTTCGACTTCGCCTTCGACATCGAATCCGAAGATGGTCGAAGACGACAACGATGCGTCGTTGATACCAGACACGAACGACGCGCGCTCTTCGCGTAGAGACTTGAACGCCTCCCGCATCTTGTCCGCGGTATTGAGTAATGCTTGCTGCGCGGGCTTGAGTTTGTTCGCGGTGGTTGTCACGGCGTCGCCAAGATCGGCGACGACTGGAGTCACGGACTCGGTCGCGAGACCCATCTTCACCATGTAGTCCGTGTAGCGGATTAGCCATGCGTCGATGCTTTCTCCGGCGTTGCGCTTCGGCGCGTAGAGTGCCGCGATCGTTCGCGCCAACGCGGGCGCCATCATTGTCTGAGTCGCTATCTGCGTCTTTAGTGCGGCGTTATACGCGACCGTCTCGGCCGTCGTCATTGCCGTGGCGTCGCCGACCTTGGCCACACTAATTCCCAACGACTCAGCAACACTTGTAGCAAGCGCGGTCGTCGTGTTGTTGTCGTCAAGATTCTGTCCAAGCGTCGCGAGTTTATCCGCGACGAGTTGATACTTCTCCGCCTGCGCTTCCGCGTTAGGCACGAGACCGGTCTTCGCTTGCTCCTTGTAGTAATCGGCCATCGCTTGCAAGTCGTCGATCAGATCGTTGCGCGCGGTGCCGCCGGTGATGAGCGCCTTCGTGTAATCTTCCGCGGATGTCGTAGTCGATTGGAGTGCGGTCAAGACTCCGTCGTCTTGAAGTTTCTTGACGACGTTGAGTTTCGAGTTCTCAGTCAAGACACCGTTCTGACGTTCGATGGACTCAGTCCAACCGTCGGTCGCGGCTTCCGCCTCACCAGACCGCATCGCGAACAACGAGATAGCGGTAGTGATGCCAATGATCGCGAGACCAATAGGACCGCCTAGCGCGGTCATGAGTCCACGCGCAGACATCGCGGCGACCGCTTGCGCGGCGGCGAGAGACTTCATTAGGCCCGCGGTTACTTGCGCACGGACGCCCGCGGTCTGTACGGCGACGCCTGCGGACGCGATAGACGCGGCAGCGGTGAGAGATGAAGCCCTGATCGCGTTGAACGCACCGGTCATCGCCGGGCCCATGATGCGCGCGGCTAGTACTGCGGCGCCAATCACTAGACCGATCTGCATCACCGGCGCCGGGATCTTGCTCATCGCGTTAGCCAGCGGCGTCATGATGTTCGTCAACGCGGTCATCGCGGGAAGCAACGCTTGACCGATCGACTCTTGCATATTGCCGAACGCGATCTTCGCGTTCTCCAGTTGTCCTAGCGGATTACCCTGCGCGAACGCGGCAGCAGTTCCGCCGACTTGTTGATTGAGTAGTGCGGTGATCGTGGCGTAATCTGCGGCGGTGTCGCCGGTCGCCTTGAAGTTGATGCCCAGATCTTTCAGCCCGCGCGCTTGGCCTTGCATCGCCTTACCGACTGACGTCGCCGCGGATGCTAGGTCGATACCCTTACGTCGCGCGAGATCCGCGACTAGAGGCGTGATGTTCTTGATCTCTTCGCCGGTCAACTTGAACAAGGCGAGATTCGCTTGCGCTGCGTTGATCTCGTCGTCGTCGTAGGCGATCTTAGTGGAGAGTTCCTTGTTGTACTCCATCAACGCCGCGACGTTGTATCCCATGAGTGGCGGCTGTTTCGCGAACGCATCCGCGAGACGTTGTTGGGACTGGAGTGCGTCGCCGTACGCCTTGACGGACGCCATACCGAACGCACCGACCGCAGCGACCGAGAGACCGATACCGATTCCGGACAATGCATTGCCGAACGCCTTGGACGCGCTCTGGCCTTTCGCCATGTCCTTGTTGAACTTGTCGAACGTCTTGGAGAACTTGTCGAGCATGACGAGACCGACGACGAGATCAGTCTTGTTCGTACCCGCCATAACCTTCTCCAATTCTCAATCGTGCCATCGCGTATTCGCGGTAACGATAGAACTTCGACATCGACCAGAGTCGCGTGTCTTCTTCACTTACGCCGAACAAGTGCGCGAACGCTGGACCCCATCGTTCGACTTCGTCGGTGAGAGTTACTCGACCGGGATCGCCTCCAGATCGAGCCCAGTAGGGCCCTCGTCGTCAGTCACTCCAAGATCCGCGGGCGATGTCGCCGCTTCGTCTTCTTCGTCGACGATCTCGTACGACATCGCAACCATGTCGAAGTCCAACGTCGAGAAGTCCGGAGATCGACCGTCGCGAGATAGTGCGAGCCAGTAGGCAAACTTGACCGCGCGCGCGCGGCCCTTGATGAAATTGGTTCCCCATTCGGGAACGGTCCATCCGGTGAGACGTTCGCAATCTTCGCCCTCACTCACCATCATCGAGTCTAGGTTGATGTCGAGAACGTCGTCGCCAAGCGTGAGTCGTACGGTGGCCATGTAATCCCCTTGTGTTGTGGTGGTTAGAATCCGAATCCGCGGAAGCCGAAGTCCTTCTTCCATTCGCGGAGTTTGGTGTTGATCGTCGCGACGATCTGCGGTTGTGCTGCGTTGAACGCTTCGTCGTACCAACCTGCGGTCGTTCGTTGTTCATACCAGAACTCACGATTACCGAATCCCATATGACGCCAGACGCCTTTGTTGGATCGCTTCGCCATACCGAGAAGCGCGAACGGATTCGGCCATGTCTGCGTCCCGACGCCGCCGTGCATCTTCGCAAGTTGTGACGACCGGAGTCGAATACGAATCAACGAGAACGGCTTGTTACTCGTGCGCGCCTTGGATGGCTTCTCTCGGACTTCAAGCGCGATTGAACGCGACATGACATCGCGCAGTTCACTAGGGAAGTGCGGAAGATTCTTGGCGATGTCGCTTTGCGTCTTCTTGACTTTCGTCAGATCTTTTCGGAGATCTGCGCGGAACTGCTTCCGCAATCCGTCGTCTGCTTTCTTCATCCCCTTCATGACGCGCATCCAATCGCGCATGTCGATCTGTGCTTCGAGTTGAGCCACGGGGCACGCTCCAGCGCTGGGGAAGGGGCGCGAGCGCGCCCCGTGGCGGTCTTCGGATTAGAGCGTGGTGTCGGTCGAGATTGTTTCGATCTTCGGAAGGTTGGTGCCGTCGTATCTCCAGATCGCGTTGAACGACTGAGACAACTCACTCGGACCGTCGACGCCTTGTGTCGCGGGCTCGAAGTACACCGACGGCAGCGTGATCCTAAACGTCTCGTAATACGTCGACGCGATGAGCGGTCCAACGAACTCCCATACAAGCGACGTCGGCGTTGTGCCGTGCGCGAGATCTTGGAATGTCGTCTTGTTCAACCAGTCCGCGGTGATGTCGACGGAGATGTTCGCGAGACCGTTCAACACCGGCTCCGCCTTGAGACCAGACGCGCCTGCCGTGTAGTCCTCTACGTCGTGCGGGCGGTCGATCGTGATGCCGACCGAGCGCACACCGGAGATAGACGTCTCGCTGTTGTACGTGCCCATCTTCAAGGACATCTGAGAGAAGTTGAAGACGTTCGCGGATGTGTACGAAACACTCGCGAGAGTTTGCGTCGTGGTGAACGTGCGACCATCAACGTCGAACGATGCGGAGAGTACGCCGCCGGTGTCGCAAGTGAACGCCGCCTGAGCGACCTTGCCACCGGTGAGGGTATGCGGCAGCACGGTTCCAGATCGGTACGGTGCGCCGAGTTGTGCGGTGAGACTCTTGCCGTATGTATCGCCGAGAGTGAAGACGGCGGTGTAGGCAGCACTTGTTCCGCCTTGTGTCGGTGTGGTCGTTCCGCCCATGAGCGTGTTGAGGATGACGCCCATCTTCGTCGACTGGACGTCCATGTCAATTTTGCCCGTCGCGGCGTTGGTTGTCTCGACGAACTGCGCGCCGATAGGTCCGAATGATCCGGACTGGATACCCTCGCCCTGCTGACGATTCGCGACTCGTTCGATCGTGTACGACTTCGCGCGAAGAAACTTCGTGGGCGCGACATATGTTCCATAGGATGATTCGGCGGAGACGCCGAAACTGGAGCCGAGGCCTGAGCCAATAGCCATGTCTTACTCCTTGATCTCAGCCGCGGGCGATGTCGCTGCGGGCTTCTTGGTTGATGGTGTCGACCAGATCGGCATCTCGCCGGTCTCGCCTGTCTGCATGTAGTGATCGACGAGAAATACGTCGGACACGTTGACGACTTCGCCGTCTCCGACCTTCTCTAGTCGTCCCGTATTGAAGTCGACCCAGAGAGTCTCTCCGGAGACGTTGCGATATTCGGTCGTCTTGTCTGACATCGTTGCTCCTAGATGATCGAAGTGACGGAGATGGATCCGGTGATCTGTACGCCGATCCCGTCCGCGTTGCGGACTTGTCGCACGGACCCCGCAGAGACGTCGACGTATACAACTCCGTCGATACCGAGTGCAGGAGTCGCGCGGATTGTTGATTCGACTAGACCGAGAATCTCGACTGTGCGCGATCGTGCTAGTGCCATGTCGTCATCTCCGCGCACGGATTGAACGACGAAGTCGATCGACAATGTTTCGTCGCGCTTCGCACCGATCCCGGTGTCGTGGTATTCCTGAGAGATTGTTCCCGCGGTGTCGTCGTCTTCGCCGCCGGTCCATCCGATATAGACGGCTTCGTACGGATCGAATCCGGGAGTCGGTGAACCGTCGAAGACATCGACCATGTTCGGCGTCGCTTGTAGTGCGGCGATGATCGCGTCGGTCGCGACGGCGTATCGAGTAATCACGCGAGCCCCTGCACGCGAACGCTGGCGAGAAGTTCGGTCACGCGCCGCGGCATCGAGAACGACATTCCGGTCGATCCGTAGTCGTCGCCGGTAAGCGCACTACGCGCTCCCATTGTTCCGCGCTGAGTCATCCACAGATGTCGGACCGTCTCTAGTGCCGCTTGACGTACGACCGGCGGAATCGTTGTCGATCCCGCGACGTACGTCACGACGAGATCTTCGTAGTCGCCGGGGAAGAATCCCCACCGATAACGAAGGCGACCCGATAGAAGACTGACGCGGTAGTTGTTGCTCGAGACGGCGACACCACGCGAGACGACGGACGTGATCGAGATCAACGGTGTGTGTGACAGATTGACCGCTTCGCCACCGGCGTCGAACGTGTCGACGATCGTGCGTCGTCTCCAGTACCGATTGCAATGTCCTTCGACCAGATCCGCGGCGACTTCTCCGAACGCGCGCAACTCGTCGTCGTACGTCGAGACGGTGATGTTGAGATGGGCCTTGATGTCCGCGAGCGACACGAGGCCGGCGTCGTTGGCGTCGGTCACATCGAAGACGTCCCGGTAGGCGTCCTTCACGGACCCCGTCGCGGTCCATGAGACGACGTGGCGGCCCGCTTGTGCGGTTGTATAGGTCGCGGAGTTGGACGCGCCTGTGGTCGTTATGGCGGGACTGGTGGTCGTTCCGTCGGGAAGTGTCAGAGAGAGCGCGATTGTGCCGCCGGATCCGGAGGCGGTCCAGACCAGAGTGACCGCGTCGCCTAAGTCGTAAGCCATTAGACCGTCCTAGTCTCGATATCGGGGATCGCGCGAATTGGCGCGGAGAATGCTGCGGTCTCGACTTCGATCGCGGCCTTCTTCTGTGCGGCAAAGTGTTCGACGGTCAACCAGTACGTCTTGAGATGTGGCAACGTGACGTCCGGATTCACGTAGATCGGGAATCCCGCATCGCGCACGCGCTGACAGAAGACCATGTCTTCGGAGTACCATCGACCATTCGCGGGGCCATCCATGAACCAACACCAGTCCTTCACGTCGTCCGCGGCGTTGTCGCGAATCTTCTCCAGAACGCTTCTATGGATCATGAGACATCCGCCGCCGACCGCATCGACGGGAATCATCTTCCCCGTCGTCCATGCGTTCAGCGCGTGATAGTCGACGCCGTTCGGATCGAGTGCGAACGCGATCGGAACCGCGGTCGGATAGAGACCGCCGGACGGGAATGACCCGAAGTACAGACCAGACACGACCGGCGCGGATACGTCGTGAACGCTGGCACAGAGATTGTCGAAGTCGACTGGCGTGAATCGGTGATCGGTGTCCAACATCAACAACCAGTCCGCACTACTCAGGCGCAAGAATGCCTCGACGAGTTCGTTCCGTTGACGACTGAGGAGATGACCTTCGATACGGACGAGAATGTCGATCCGTTCATGTCGGACGGTTGCTAGTTGGAATAAGTGAGCGGCGAAGTCTCCGTCGACCGTGCCGCCGTCAATCCATCCGATTGCTACCTTGTCGCGAGTACGCACATCATCCCCTAGCGCGTTAGTTGTTGTCTGGTTGCCATCCATGTCGTCGTCGTCGCTTGTGGCAACGACGACGACATGAGAGCGATCAGACCTAGAAGGTCGGAGTCACAAGGCCCGTTCCGACGATGCGACTGTGTGCCGCGCCGTAACGATCAGCGGTGAACGCTGAGAAGCCGAAGACAACGAGAAGAACGCCGAGAGATGCGGCGGACGTCTGCTCCGCGCGAATCATCAACGGAGCCTGAGCATCTTCGAACAAGTGGAGTTCCGAAGTGTTCAACACGAGAATCGTGTCTTGGTTGGTTGAGGCGCCGGTGTTGGTCGCGATGTTGCCATTCGTGATCACGTTGATACCGGCGATCGTGCCAGCGACTGGGACATTGTAGTCCAGACCGTTGGCAGCGCCCGCCTGTAGAACGCCCGCCCCCTGCACACCGAACAACGTCTGGTTGGTCGAGACGTAGGCAAGAAGCGAAGCCCAACGGCGGGGATGCATCACGATCAGATCGGGAGACTTGAAGGTCGCGGTCTCCGCGGTCTGGACTGCGTTCAAGATCGCCGAGTATGTGAGAGCAGCGGTAGGAGATGTGCTCGTGTATGTGATCGAGTTGACGTTGGTCGTCGAGATGATGCCGGTGTACTGGCCACTCGCGCCGGTGCCGTTGATGATCATGTTATCGAGAGCGGTGTTGTATGCGCTCACAAGATCAGCGACGACGATTGACTCGGTGTTACGACCGCGAGCGATCGCCTGAGCGGACACGGTCTGCTGACCGGCGAGAGTAACGACGGGAACCGAGAGATCGGTCTCCGCGATGTTGGTATCAGAGACTGCGCCGTTCTGTGACGACTGAGCGGCGACGCTTGCGCCGGTCGTGATGAGCGGGATAGTCGCGGTCATACCTTCGGCGGGGAGTTGATGCTTGTTGGACAAGTCTGCCAACTTGCGACCAGCGCGCGCCTTAGGTGCGTAGAGATCGACGAGAAACTGCGGAACGACAACGGCGCCGAGTGCGCTGGTGCCGATTGCGCGAGACTCGACGTGCGGACGCTCCACGCGCTCTTCGTGCATATGACGAGCGAGACGCGCACTTGCGTCCGCGTCACCGAATGAACGACCAACGATGTCGGCGATGAATGAGACATCCGTGCCGGGATTGTATGTGCGCTCTTCGCGACCGACGCGGGCGACGCCTTCGTAGGCGGGCTTAGCGGCGACTGCGGCGCGGTCCATCTTGTCGAGTTCCGCGAGGCGTGCGTCGATCTCGTCGACGCGGGTGTTCATTGTTCGAGTCTCCGACAGTTCTTCGTCGGTGAGATCGCGGGCCTCAGCCTCGACGGTCTCGATTACTCCACGGGCGGCGGCGAGAATTGTCTCGCGCTCCGCGGATAGTGTTTCGCGCAGGCTCATGCCTAATTCCTCTCAATGCGCGGGAATGGGATTCGCGACGAGGTGGCATCGAGTGCATATCTGCGGCGCGATGTCGGCGTCGTGCGGTCGTGCGTATTCGGTTATCCCGCAACGATTACGCGCGGGAGACTGTGCGGCGAAGCGCGTCCAGCGCAAGCGCGCGGACGTTCGGTCGATCAGAGTCCGCGCGCATTGGCGCGTACAACTCTGGATCATCTTGCATCGCGGCGGCTGGTTCGTCGACGACGTCTTCGGTGTCATCGTTCTCGTGCTCGGCGTCGAGTGCGTAGTACGCAGCACAGAGAAGCGCGTACGCCTGCGCGATTGCGGGGTCGTCGTATAACGCGAGCATCATCTTCGCGGCGTAGAGTGCGGCCTTGGCGGCGCTGACCTTGTTCGACATCATGTCGTCTTCTCGACGTTCCGTCGGCGTATCGCTAGAATCTCGCACTTCGACAAGTTCGCGATCGTCGGACTTCATGCCGATAGACGTAGATTCGTACCACGGATAAGTGACCGCGGAGACGTCGACGAGTTTCACTTCTGTCAATTCTCGGACGCCGTCCGGAGTGTAGTTGTCGCGGACTGCCATGAATGCGAAGGACATCTGGTCGATGTCTCCGCGCTTTATCGCGCTCACGAGACTCTGGACAACTGGCGACGACATGTCGAGTTCGTCGATCTCCATACGGAGTCCGACGTTATCGACGCGAAGTCGCATCGTGTCATCTGGTGAACCGCTACGACGCGCAAGCGGGAGTCCGTCGTGGTTGATGAGAAAGCGCACGTCCGCGCCTTCTTGGAGTGTCTTGTTGAACGCCGACCGGCGAACGACTTCTCCGTGCGCTTCGGAATCGAAGACGGCAGCGTATCCACTTAGACCGACGACGCCGTCTGGAGTTTCGCGGATCTCCCACAGACACGAGGCGGATCGCCTCTCGACGTTGTTCATATTGTCTCCTCTTGATTGTTCTTCGGCCCAACGCTGCGCTCGTCTTGATTCGTTGACAGGCCAGCCGCCCCACAATGCATGAGCGACCATGCCCGGCGTCGGCGGGGATGTGTCCTTCGATGTTCCGTCTAGATCGACCATATGTCGCGCGAACCATGCGACCATGTCGCGCGCCTTGTTCTCGCTGACGCGGCCGTCTGCCATCTCGCGCGCGTCGCGCACGGTCTTATCGGTGAGTCCATCACCAGCGAATCCGTCTTCATACCAGTCGATGCCGCGTCGCGCGTTGGCTTGCATCCATTCGGGCGCATCAAGCATTAGGCGCGCCCGTTGGTTGTGATCCCATTGGGGGAAGGTCTTCGAGTGCGCGCACTTCGTCGACGGTCATGAATCCATTCGAGAGCGCGATCTCGTAGACGTCATAACGCGCGCGGATGTCCGCACGGAGTAGACCAGCGGGTCGGAACTTGACCGTCGTTCCCGCGGGCGTCAACGTGTTCAACCATTCTTCAAGACGCGACAACCACGGCGAGATCGTCAGAGATAAGAAGTCCTGCATCTTCTGCTCTCGGTTCGCGTACGTCACCGACTGACCAGAAGACGCTACGCCGATCATAGTGGGGTCCACGCCATACACGCGGCACACCTGCTCCGCGGACCAACGTTGCGTCTCAAGAAATTGTGAGTCCGTCGGATTCACGGTGATCTGCTTGTATTCCGCACCGGCGCCAAGCACCAACGGTTCGCGCGTATTACGCATCGACGCCATGAATCGGTCCTTGAGGACGCGCGCTTGATCTTGGTTGATCTCGTTACCGGACGTCAAGACGCCCGTCGGAATCGCACCATCGCGGAAGAACTGCGTCCCGAACGCTTCCGCGGCGAGACCTTGTTGGATCGCGACTGCGGCGTATCGCATCGGAGACAATCCGATCGGCTGACCGGGAAGTGTGTACGCGGGGAGATGGACGATGTCTCCGTTCGGGTAGCGATCGTGCGCGACGCCGTCGATCAGATACACGACGCCGTCGGGATCGACTCGCGTCGTGACCTTCTCCGGATCTAGGATCTCGATCTGCATCGGGTAGCCGAGACGATCTGTCTCGACGACAAGTCCGTAGACGTTCCCGCGAATCAAGAGAGACGTCATCAACTGCTCACGCCACGCGATCGGGGATACGTGCGCAGAAGGCGACATCAACATCGGCGGGAGTTCAACTTCGACGCCGTTGCGGAATGCGTCCAACGGAAGTCCGGAGATCGTGCGAGAGATGAGTTGGATACATGCCCAGAATGCGGAGTGTCGTAGCGCGTACTCACGATCGACGATGCCGAGAACGCCGGACGCGCGACCGCCAATCGCGGCGGCTATGATGTTCTCGACTGTGACCGCGCGCTTCTCGGTCTTGAATAGGCTCATGAGTTACGACCCAGCAACCAACCGAGACCGATCAAGCAGACGCCGACCGCGAGACATCCCAACGCGGGAGCGACTAAGAATCCGGCGGCAGCGATCGCGGCGATGCCGACAATCTCGAGCACGGTGGTGAATACAGACACGGTTCTCCCTAAGTGGTTACCAGACGTTCGCGGTCACGTCGACATGCTTCGCCTCAGCGGAGACGTATCCCCATCTCGCGAACGACGCCGCGACAAGTGGACAGATATCGACGGAAGAAGATCGTCGACCGAATGCCCACGAATCGCCAAGTTGACGACGACGCGCCCCCGCTACGGCGGCGGTGAGTTGTGGTTGATCGAGATGGCGCACGGTTGCGCCGAGGACGGAGTCGTATAGAGATCCCGCGCATTGTGCGACCGCTCGCGCGGTCATGAGTTGGACCGGGATCCCCGCGGCTTCTAGATCTGGCAATAGTGCGCCCGCGGCGGATTGCGGATCTATGACGACCGCACGCGGTCCCCATTGTGCGCGAAGGTCCGCGAGACGTTCCACGATCCACGCGGCGTCTGGTCTGTAGTCGATGAGTTCAACGTGACCGAATCCGTCGTCGCGGATTCCGAATGCGGCGATCGCGCCGAACGATCGGTCTGGAGTGACGTCGATTCCGAAGGAGACGTCGCCGGATATCTGGGACGCGGGGTCTGAGAGTGCGGACCATGCGGACAACGGCAGCGCGAGATCGTCCGCGTCTTTAGAGCACCATTGGTTCAAGTACGCGCGCCGGAACTCGTCGGACTCCATGCCAGACGCAAGCGCTGCGCGAACTGCTTCGATCGGTGTTGTGTGTCCGAGTGCTGGCATACACGACCACCATGCGGCTTCGTCGTCGGGCGCGATTCCGTCCGGCGCGGACCATTCGAAGAACGCGACGGTGTCGGTCGCGCCGTCTTCCGCGCGTTGACGTCCGTCGTCGATCTTCCCGCGCAAGTATTGAGACGACTCCGGTGTCCCCGCGGTCGACACGATCCACAGTTGCGGCTGGGGTCGCGTGTTCATCGCGGGGCGGAATGCTTGCTCGAGGCGCGCGTCTGGTTGTGCGAACGCTTCGTCGATCACCGCGAGATCCACGACTTGACCGTGTCCGGACTTCTCCGTACTCGCGGCGATCGTCATCCGCGATCCGGTGTCCCAGAACATCGCCTCGTGTCCGTTGGTCAATCGCGGACGCATCGCGGACCCTAACGCGGATCTACGAATGACGGACATATAGTCGTCGATGAACTTCTTCCGCGCGTCGACGCCAGTTTGTGCGGCGTACACGATCGTCTGTGGATCCCCCATCAGTAACGCGCGATGGATCATCACCGCGAGCAATAGCGTCGTCTTTCCCGATTGTCGCGGCACGGTGAGACGGACTTCGCGATATATGAATCGACCGGTGTCGGAGTCGATCTCTAGTGCGACGTCCGCGACTTGTTGTTGCCACGGCATCAACGGAGTCCCGAGAATGTCGGCGATCCGTGCGACTTCTTCGCCTCGCGTCGCGCGACTAGGTTCGCGGCGCGTCGACCATCGGGGCGCGCAACTGGTCAAGAAGTGCGGCGAATCCGCCGTCAGCATCTGACGTCCCTTCGGGAGTTAGCGCGGCGAGCGTCGCGCGGAGTTCTTTCGATACGGCGGCGGTCGCCATTCCCGCCCCCTCGTCCAACGTCTGAGCAAGAGTTCGCGCGAGCGCCATCAACGCGACGTCCGGTCGATCGAGTCGCGGTGTCAATCTCGCGAGATCTTCGTCGACCGCGGACAACACGGTGAGCGGTTCCATTGTCGATGTGTGCATCGTGTCGATGGTCGATGTCTGTACAAGGGGTCTTGCGGGATCTGTGACGGACGGAGAGACGCGGCGAGATGACATTGGTCCCCATATGTGTGTACGGACATAAATGTGCCCAGATTGGCCCCTAGTGACCGCACGGACCATCCCCCCATTGGTCTCGGGGAGATATAACTCTGAGGGCGTGCGGGC
>Ga0181358_1001057_pt1 | contig 12675 bp, 14 predicted proteins | sample Fa13VDMM110SD_FD_130096 | JGI IMG/M metagenome (GOLD analysis project Ga0181358, IMG submission 130096) | Freshwater viral communities from Lake Michigan, USA - Fa13.VD.MM110.S.D | ecosystem: Environmental > Aquatic > Freshwater > Lake | place: USA: Michigan | collected 2013-09-24
TCTGCTAGTTTAAATTCTGTTGGTTCAAATTCTGCCATATTTATATATTATATTATATTATAGATTTTTTTATTTATGCAATTTTATATACTGATAATTGATTCCTAAATGCGTTGAAAATAGTATTACCAGAATTGGTAACATAAAAACCAAATACTAAATAATCACCACTTTCAGGGACTGCTGTTGTTCCGCAATTTGTGATTAGGACAGTACAAGTAACCAGTGCTGTATAAGCATTAGTAACCGTCTGATTTGATACTAATACTGTAGGAAAATCATTTATCGCTGGTTGAGAATTTGAAATTAAATAATTTTTACTTACTGATGCGTATATTAGGTCGCCAAATCCTGCAGTATTAATATTAAAATTTATTAAATAAATTCCTGTTTCCCTAAAATATAAATGCGGAAAAGTAGTTGATGTAGTTCCCCAAACAGGCGTTCCTGTTGATTCAGGTCTTATAGTTGAATTCCCATAAGATACATAATTTTGAAATATATCTAAGTTCTTACCTGAATTACCAGTTAATATATATGCCGTATTTCCTGCATTTTTATAGTATATTTGAGGGCCTCCTGCATTAGTTCCATTACCGTATATAAGTAGTGATTTTGTAGGACCTATGGAATCAATCACTGGAGGACGAGATATGACTGTTCCTGAAAATGGATAAAATGGTGCTGGTGAATATAATAATGAACCATTTGAATAAACGTTTGTGCTATAAATAAACCCACTTTGAGTTGAATTTGTTGAATAATTACCAACAGGATACATTACTGCTTGGGCTGTGCTTACAGGTGCATAAATCACATTAAAACTATTGCCTCTAGCATAAACGATTGACCCTGAACTTAGTAATATAAATGGTTGTTGTGAAGTTGTTGTTGTTGCTCCATTATTTATAAATATATTATTATTTAGATTTATAGTATTCTTTGCAGTTATTATAAAGGCTGAATATAAATTCCCAGCAGATATTGGTATAAATGAAAAATATGAATTAGTTATTGAAAATACCCCGTTTGACTGGTTTGTCCTAAAACATATACCCTGATTGTCGCTTGTTATGTTTGTATTTGTAATACCTGAAATAATTTTTGCGTTAGCACCAATTAATAATGGAGTTGCATCAGTGCTTGCTGAACCAACAGGACCTCTATTAGTAATATTAACATAATCACATTGCCATAATTCTCCTCTAGCAATATTTACCATAATTTGTGATGCAGTAGCAGTATTAATTACATTATTTATATTAGTTCTACTTATATATAATCTGGTATTGAGTTGTGTTGGTGAGAAGTTTATTACTGAATTAGGTTGTGGTGTTAATAATTCACAGTTATTTATATACAAACTATATCCTCCATAATTAGAAAAATTCGCTATATTTATAGCAGGTGAAACGTTTGATAGACCTCCTATTACAAAATTTTGTATGGCTATAATATCAAGAGAAGGTCCTGATTGTCCTTGTGTGGTTATATTGACGGAGGAAATAAAAACTGATTTGGTGTTTTGTGATGATTGAACACCTACCAGATTTATTCTTGGAGTTGATATTATTAAATTTTCAGGATATGTTCCTGGATTGACATATATTGTATAATAAGTAGTATTGCCACCACATTTATCTATAGCAGATTGGATAGTGGCTAGTGGGAATATTGATGACCCTTTATCAAGGTCATTTCCACTTGTAGCATCAACATAAAATACAGTAGATGCAACTGGAGTTTTCCAAACTGTAAGACCTGTTAGGGATGCATTTAGGACTTGGTTATTCGTTCCATTTGACAGCGAACTATCTTTAAGTGATTGAAGGGCTACATTATTTGCATTAGTTATACTAAAATTATTTGCATTTAGCGTAGAGACTAATGGATTTGCTATGACAGAACCACTTAAATTATTTAATTTTGTGGCTAGATTATTTATCTGAAGACCTAGGTTCCAGCTCATATTATATATAACAGTAGATATTATATATAATATATTAAAACTATTTTATAGATTTATTTTTATAATATAAATCCATTCTTTTTTTATTAATTACTTCTTTGTTTGCTTCTCTATATTCTTTCTGTTTTTGTTTATTAAGTTCTTTATTAAGTTCTTTGTATTGTTTATTATAGTCTGTTCTTTTTTCTATATTTTTCAAATAATATTCTTTTTGTTTATCAAGAATTAATTCTTTGTTTTCTTCATATTGTATTTTTTTCCTATTTTTAATTATTTCTTTGTTATCTTCTCTGTATTGTTTAGATGTTCTACCTGAAACATATTTATTGACGCATTTATTATTTAGAATATATTCGCCTTCTTTTTTAAGTAGTTCTTCTTTAGAATTACAACTGAAATTTTCTACTAATAAAATAATAGCATCATCATAACAAGTAATTAATCCTGATGTCTTAAGTGGTTTGCATCTATGTCCCGCCATTCTAACGCATAATTTTTGAGTTGTTGAACCATAATAAACCAAATCAGGATTGCTAGGACTTACTATTTTGTATATTTTACTATTATTATAATCAGGCATTAATATATATGTTTTTTTGTGTTTAAATGAAAATATTCCAACACATATTAATATTAAAACTATATTTTTATAATAAATTTCTAACATTTAATAATATGAAAAATAAGGATAAACAAGAATTAAAGAATGATAAACAAGAATTAAAAGGATTAACTGCATATCCTCTTGGCGATGATGATATAAAAAAATACCTCCCTAATAGTAAAATTATCACATATAAAGACCTTCATAAATACAGAAATATTGAAGACCTATTACCAAATAATCCTGATTATGTTTTTATATTATATGAAGATAGTATAAATAAGGGTCATTGGACACTGTTGATGAGATACAATAATACATATGAATTTTTTTGTTCATATGGGTCTAAAATAGATGAACCGCTTACGTGGTTTAATCCTGAAACCCGAAGAAAATTGGGAGAGTCTACGCCATACTTATCTCAACTTTTAAATGCTGTTAGTGGTAAAATAATTTATAATAATGTTAAATTTCAAAAAGATAGTAATGATATTAATAGTTGCGGAAGACACGCTCTTGTTAGGACCTTGACACTTCTTAATGGTGGTATGACGCTTAAGAACTACCAAACTAAAATGAAGCAGGTAAAAAAACTAACAGGAGGCTCATATGATGAAATTGTAAGTGCTATTACAAGTGATTTGGATTAATACTTTTATACTTAAATTTTGCTGGGTTAGGCAGGTTAGGGAGGTTAGGGAGAATTGCTATATTTTTATTTTTGGGGATTTTATTTATAGATTATAGGAAAAATAGGTTTTCTGCCTAACCTCCCTAACCTTTTTAAAATGTTTAATTATAATAATACTAAAAGAATTATTATAGTTATTTTATACTTAAATTTCTAGTCTATAAAGTCTGTAGTTTGTTGTTCTTCTTTTTCTTCTTTAGGTATTTCATATTTATATCCCTTAATTGAATTACCATTTTTAACATTAACAATTTTAAGTCCGTTGTATCTTAGAAGAACTAAAAACTTTTTAATATCTATATCTTTTGATGTAGGATAATGCCTGTGAAAATACTCTAATAAATTAATACATTTGCTCACTTCTTCATCTTTTTCTACTAGGTATGTATTGATAAAATCTTTAACTGGATTATTATTATCAAGATATTGACCGCTACTATTGATTACATCTACAGGCTTATCAATAGTTTTATTATTTATATTTTTAGATGCATATTCAAATAACATTAATAAAAATTCATTAATAAAATCTGGTGTTATTTCATCTTTAAGAGCATAATTTATCTTTCTCTCTTCTGGTTTAGTTGGATTTTCAACAAATTTAAATGGATAATCAATTACTTCTAATCGTCTTGTAATACCTCCATCAATCTTATTTAATTTTGGCATTTCATTACATTGTAAGAATGGCGTAAATTGTGGTTTATATGTAGTATTATTTTTATGTAAAGCCCTGCAAGTGATTGGGTCGCCTCCTGTAATTGATTTTATAAAATCAACTTTAAGCGGTGAATTTGCATCGCTTTCAGGTTCGCTTATAGATAAATATCTAACACCTTGGCATCTTGCAAGTGTTGGAGATGGTTTATCTGCTTCATATTTAGTTGATAAAAATGAACTTTGTGCTTGATAATAATAATTTCCTAATGCTTTTTCAATTATTGTTGATAAAATCCCCTTGCCGTTGCCTCCTGTGCCTGTTAAAATATAAAACTTTTCAAATTTATTTGTGAAGAGTGATAAACCTGTTATTGTCAACCAATAATCTATTATATCTTTTTTTTCAAATATTGATTTTAACAAGTTTGTTATATTAGTTCTAATATCCTTATTTGATTTTTCATTACATAATAATTTATTAGTTGTCTTTATATAGTCGCTTGGTTTGATATTTCTAAATTCATTTTTACCAACATCATATAATTTATCATCAAATGAAAATAATTTTTGATTTGCATCTATTAAGTCATCTATATTATCAATTGTATAATGTGTTCTAAGATATTTTATAATGCCTTCTGCGTATGTTCCCATACCAACGCAATCATACTCCTTCTTTAATTTTTTCATTTTTTCTGTGAATTTCTCATCATCTAATTTTACATATTGCTTTTGTTCTTCAATATATTGTTGTAATTGGTCGCTTATGTTATTTAGTAGAGATGGTGGATATTTATCTCCTGTAGTTTCTAATACATTATGCATATTATATACATACCATCCTGTTTTAGATGATACAACATACTTATTTTTTTCTAATTGATAAAATATTTTTGAGTAGTCATTATGATTACTATTATTCATTAATTTCCAGAAATCATCTCGTTTAGGTTGAATACTTCTAAAGATTTCAATATTATCTTTTTTCAACCAAAAATAAAGTGTTGCAATTGTCAAACCTTTATTAATACTCTTGATTGAATTTAATATTTTATTGTTTTCTGCTTCATTATATTTCTTGTAATGTTTCTTACTATAATAATTAAATAGGTCTAAATCTAATTCTTCATTCTTGAATATCATATAAATATTTATCCAATCTGTATAACTAATAAATCTATCAGGATTTAGATTATCTAATATTGTATTGAGTATAGTATTATCAATTTTACATTCTTTCTTTTGTTCTGTCGTCGGTTGTATGTTTGTTATCTTCTTTGTGCATTTAGATTTTATGATTTTATATATTTCTCTAAATTCTCTATATGCAAGTATATCTGGTTCTTTAAATGAACTATTTATAAATTCTAAAACTTGGCATTTATCGCCGTAGAGGATATCCAATTTAAATTCTTCAAATTGTTCTGTGCCGTCTTTTATTCTATCCATAAAGTCATCTTTATTTACTTTGAACCAGTAATGATATTTATATGGTTGGGTCTTTGAATTTCTAAAAGTTCTTGTTTTTGTTGGGGTTAAATCATTTTGATATATATACTCTTCAAACCAATCATAACTGTCTTTTCCATCTGTATCAATAACTAAGTATTCATAAGATGGAACTATAAAAACATTTGACCATTCATAATCATAATATCTATTGTCAAAGTCTGTTGCAAGTTGTTGTGCCGATTTATCTTTCCATCCTTTAGTAAGAGTAAATTTTTTATTACCGTTTTCATCTAGAGAAATGTGAGAGCCGATAAATTTGAGGTCATTTTCAATTGCGAAAGTTATGATTTCACTTTGTGAGGACATTTATATATATATAATAGATTATATAATATTTCTTTAAGTAATTTTTTATATAAAAATTCTTATATGTTTTTTATAAAAATTTATATTCTAATATTATTATATAAATATAAAATGGATATTATTCATAACATTATCTTTCTAAAAGAGAAAGAGCATTGGAATTTAGAAGATGCTAAAATGCTGTTAGATGAACATAATATAGAATATAAAGATTATGAAGAAACAGATGATGTAATATGCTTCAATAGAGATGCTCCTAATGTGAAAAATGCTGTTAGTGATAATTTAAGATTACTATATTTAACTCCTCTCGTCTTCTTACTCTTGACTGATTTAGGTGAAGATGATGACGAGAAATTAACAGAACAACTACAGATTGATTTAGAAAAATGTATTGTTGATTAGTTTTAAAAATATTGTTATAATATTTTTAAAATAATTTTTGTTTAATATTGAATGTTTTTTCTAGTATCTTTTAGATAATAATATTTTCTTGCGTCTTCTTCACCTTCAGTAAAAATAACTGCTTTATCTCTAATCAAATCTGTAGGATATTTATATCCTTTTTCGGTTTCTCTAACTATTTCCATAAACATATTTTTTACATTAATATAATCTCTATAACCATATACAATAACATATTCTCTTCCCCAACTATAACATCCATATTCACTTATAAAATATTTTTCATCTTTAGGATTCATCCTTTCTTGAACATCTACAAACTTATCTGTTATAGATGATATTCTATTTATTAGTTCTCGCATATACTCTTTACCGTCATCTCTCTTAGTGAGTTCCCCAAAGTCAATTATTCCAATAAAATTTATATTAAATCTCGGCATTTATATTATAATATACATAAATAGTATTTCTTTAAGTCAATTTATACTTATATTCTTTAAGTGATTAAATTTGATTAATTCACTTAAAGAAATACTATTTATATATATTATAATATAAATGACCGAAACATATTTAACAAAATTAACAAACGATAAAGAATGCAATAAACTTATTAGAACTTTTTTTAAAGACAGAAGCAACCTGATGAATGATATCTATTATAATGATGTTGTTATTACAACACTACTTGATAATAGAGTAAAAGAATATATACAAGCACAACACAAGGCGAAACAACAACAACGACAACGGATGATTTCATTTTTTGGATTTTAATAAATAAACTTATTTTAAAAATATTATAACAATATTTTTAAAACTAAACAACGCCGTTAATCAAATTTAACAGGTCCGTATTTTGCTAGTAATTTAATATGTCTATCGCTTTTAATATGTTTTGACTTGTTAAAATAAGTATAAGAGCCACAACATACAGGGCATATTATCTTCTCTTTCACTTTATCAGCGTTTTTTTCCATAAATTTTTTATGATAAACTTTGTTATCATAGTCTTGCGGTCTCTTAACAGAGCCTAGAAATAAGTCCAAAAACTTAACATCATCAATTTGTCCTGCTTCAGGGGTTTTAAAATCTTTATCAACAGCGTTTGAAATCAAAGCAGGTGATGTAATTTGTTCCATTTTTAAACTATTTTGATTAGTTTGATGAAATAAAATGTCTTCTAAGGTTCTAATATCCATTATTATATATATATAATATATCTTTAGATATTTTTATAATTAAATATTTTTATATATTTTTTAATTAAATTTTAGGGTTAGGCAGGTTAGGGAGGTTAGGGAGAATTGCTATATTTTTATTTTTGGGGAAATTATTTATAGATTATAGGAAAAATAGGTTTTCTGCCTAACCTGCCTAACCTGCCTAACCTTTAATATCTTTATAATTAAATAATACTATTATAATACGACTTCGCCACCTTATTCATTCTTAAACGGTCTTTATCTAATTGTGATAAATTACCAAGTTCTTTAAGATTATATTTTATTATCTTTTTAGTAGTATTATCATCATAATTATCTGCAACTAATTTAATAGCGTCAAGATTACTTAAGCGTTTATATATTTGACCGTATTCACTATTAAAAAAATTAGTTAAATCTACTAATTTATTTTTATCGCCTTCTGCTTTATACATATTGAACATTCTTTTAAGAACTTTATAATATTTTCCTTCCTTCTTCAATTCTTTAATATCGCTTTTCAAACCTGATATATAATCAACCGTAATATTTTCTCCAAATTTATATATGACAGAAATTTCAGTTAATCTATTATCTATATTTGCTACAATATCCAACTTAATAAAATCTACATCATTAAAATATTTAACAAATTTATTTTTATCAATATTATCAGCATTATACCATCTAATTTTCTTATTGTTCAAAGTCTGTAGTTTCAGTTCAATAAAATATATTCCAAACTGTTCCCCAACCTTCCTAACAATATTAATAATAGTATTATACGCTTCATCTCCATTGATTTTATCAGGAATTTGACAAAAGAAATCATAATCACTAAAAAATTGCTGTGATTTCAAAGATGACGACCCTTTAATATCTATTTTATATTTATTAAATTTTAATATTTTGATGATATCAATTATTTTATAATCAAATTCACTTATATTTCTTTTATGTAATACATCCATTTATTATAATATAATAGATATTATAATAAAAATATGTTAATAATCTAATGCTTATTATATTTCCTCACTTTATAGAAATCGTCTCTACTATCATTGTATATAATTTGTTTGCCTGTGCCTTTTAATTCTTCCATAATAAAATCATCAGCAAGTTCTTCCCGTTCTTCGTCGCTCATATTATCACCACTTTCATCACCTGCTACTCCTTCATCTTCATCATCGCTTATAATATGACGACCTCTTCCACTCTTACTCTTACCACTGCCTGTCTTCTCCTCTTTCTTCTCCTCTTTCTTTTTCTTTTTCTTTTCCTTTTCAGGATTAAATGATTGTTTATTGTTTTGAAGTTGTATTATCATATTATCTAAATTATCAAGACTTGAAACCATTTCAGTATCATCTCTAGCATTTAAATTATTCAAACTAACCACAATATCCTCAAGTCTAGCAATTGTATTTTTCGCTTCTCTTATACTTTTTTCATCTAATTCGCCACCTTCTGCTATAAGTTCAAGATTATGTTCTATGTCTAGTTCTGTATCATCTATAATTTCTTTTCTCTCGGTTAATCTGTTATTTATTTTTGCTAAAGCATCTACACATTGTTCTATCTCTTTAACATCACTATTTGCATCTTTGTTTAAATCATCTAATTTTTTAGTGTATTTTTGTAATTCTGCATTTAATCTTTTTACCTTTTTGTATTCTTTTACTAGAGCTGCTCTTAGGTCATCTATTTCTTGCTCAACTTCTGCAAGATTTTCTATAGGAGGGGCTTTTTCAAGTTCAGCAAGTTTAAGTTCAATATCTGCCTTATCAATTTCGTTTAACCTTATTTGGTTAAGTCTTTGAGCATTTATTTTACGGACTTCTTTCGCTTTTATTAGTAATTTTTCACCATACCTGAAACCGTCTAAAACTTTTTCAACATCTGCACCCGATACATCCTTCAAATCATCTTCTAATTGTCTTCTATTTGGTATTTTAATCCCTAATTCACTTTCTAGAGCATCTAGACGACTTTTAACATCACCAATAACTGGATAATTTCTTAATGCTACGGACCTGTCAAATGCAACAGATGGATTTAATTTTTGATATTGCATTATCAACTTTCTTCTGGTTTCACTCTGTTCGCTTAATATTTGTTTGAAACTGGTTTCCATATCTATATTTTCAATAACTTTATAATTATTTACTTTTAATTGGTCAGCAATACATCTATAAACTGATAATGAATGTAATATACCAAATACTGATTTATCAATTCTATTTACAACAGATGATATCCCTTCACTACCAAACAAATAATTTAATACTTCATTCATACCAAATATTAACGCTTTTAATTCTGGGTCAATCTCTTGAAATTTAGTTTGTATAATCATTTTACTTGTATCACTTAAACCCTGTTTTGTATATGCTCTAACAATATTATTATATGCTGTTAATACATCTCCGTAATTAGTAATACTTGTAAGTGTCTCTCTTACTCTTTCATTTTTTGTCGTTGATTTTGGGTCAAATCCTTTAAAAGAATTTATATTAGATATGAAATAATCAAGAGTTTGAACCTTTTTATTTAATACAATCTTCATTTGTTCAAGACCTTTATCAACTGATATTTCTGCTTCCGTATCCCGCATAGTCTTTGGTTTAGCATTATCATCAAATTGCTTAACAGATTGCTTCTGGCGTTCAAAAACAATCTTGCGAATATTTTTAAACTCGTCAAGCACTTCCCTCACTTGATTTCTCCTTAATTCTTCCTTGCTTATGCTCATATATATAATATAAATAGATATTAATTTATATTATATTAATTGTTTTTTTTTGAGGTTTTAGGGTTTATAGAGACCTTCTTTTTTAACTATACCTGATGCTTGTATCATAGATACACCTCTCTCTTTCATAATTTTTTTTACAATTGAGGCTCTTTTATTTGGTTTTTTACCACCAGAACCACCAGCACCTTTTATGCCCTGCATTTGGGCTACAGGCACAAGGCTTTCTTTATTTTTACCAAGACCAAAAAGACCACCAATAGCACCAGCAGTTCCAAGTATTGGATTCCCAGTTAGAAGTCCTGCAGTCTTTAAACCATTTGAAAATAGTCCTTTTCCTTTCTTACGACCACCACTAACATTTTGAGTTTCTGCAGTTCCAAGAAGTGTTCCACCTCTTAAGGAAGTTTGAAGGTCTTGTAAAATCCCAGAACCTTTTAATTGTTCTAATTTTTGTTGTTGCTTTCGTCCAAGACCGAATAAACCACCGATATCTTGTATTAATCCTCCACCTTTTAGATGGGCTTCTAGTTGTGATTTCTTGTTCTTACCGAGACCTATGAAGCTCATCATACCATCTATTAGTCCAGCACCTTCTAATCGTTTTTTCTTACCAAGACCTAAGAAGTTCATCATACCGTCTATTATTCCAGCACCTTCTAATTGTTTTTTCTTACCAAGACCGAATAAACCACCAATAGCACCAGCAGTTCCAAGCATTGGATTCCCAGTTAGAAGTCCTGCAGTCTTTAAACCTGATGATAATAGTCCTTTACCTTTTAATTGCTTTTGATTTTTCTTTTTACCATAACCCATATAATCAGCACCTTTACTTGCGAGTTCTAGACCAGTTGATATTGGTTTATTATATAATCTCTTGCCATAGTCATATACATTTTTTCCTTTATCAAAAGCATATTTGGATGCGTCGTATGCTTTATTAGCGAGATTTTTGACACCATCAAATACACCAGCACCTGCCATCTTAGACGGGCGACCGCGACGACGACCACCAGATGCACCGCATCCTTTAACATCATCTTTAATAACAGGCATTAAATGCATCTTAGTTCCACCAGATGCCCCACCACCAGAACCACCACCGCCAGATGCACCAGCACCTTCAACACTTCCAAAACCAGTATCCCTATATGACCCTGATGCAAATCCTGAACCGCCTTTAATACAATAATCTTCATTTTCATCATCAGGATGATGTCCGCCTTCCATAAGTCCTTGACCTTCATAATATACATCAGGAAGATGAGGTAATTCATAATATCCTTCACTATCAACTCGTTTTGATGCATTACCAGAATTGAAACGTATTCCACCAGTAAGCCCATCAGTTTTTGAAAAAGCATTGCGGTCGGCGTAATTCCTATCAGCATTATTGACTTGTCTTGCTAACCTTCTATTATAATTGTTGTCATACGGCATAACTTTTTTATATATATTATAATTAGATTTTAATTATAATAAATTTTCATAATTTCTTAACACAGTTTGAAGATGAGTTGCATTCACAATATACAAGTTTCTTAAAAAATAACGCAATTTTTGTATAACAAGTTATTGTTTTGTCTTTTACAATTTTTTCTACCTCTTCAATAGTCTCAACAGCATCTTTTTGTATATCTTTTTGTATATCTTCCGGTTTAGACATATATTAATAAAGATTAGATATTTTTTAACAAGGTTGGACAGCGACAGGAGCAGATGCAACACCACTTGCAACATCACCGCCGAAATTTGGTGAGGATGCTACTTCATTGACCCAGTAGATTGTAAGAGCGGTTGCAAGGGCTTCACCATTATTTGATGATGTAATTGTAAGTGCGGGAGCAAATTGATTTACAAGAAGATTGCCGTTTACTTGAGGTGTTGGAGTGCCTACGGCTATACTGTATCTAGTTGTTGCATTACCGCCAGAAACACCAACAATTCTTGATGATTGTTGATATAAGTTATATAAAGGGCGTAATACTGCATTTCCATTTTGATTTGCGGAAGCGACTGAAAGAACACCAGTTGCCCAATTACCGACACCTGTCGCACCTGCGGTTATTGAACAAGAATATACTACGCTTGGGACTGCTATACTAAAATTTGACATTATTATATATAATATAAAGAGATATTTATTTTATATTATATTTTTTTAAATTAAAAATTTTATAAATAAAAATATTTACATAAGACGGTCCGCAAGACGAGATTTACCACCACTACGACCCGCACCTAAAGCACCAAGCACTTGAGCTCCGGCTTTAGCATATTTATTATCCATATTGTTTAAAAGTTCTTTTCCAAGTTTAGGAACTATTGGTAAAATATTACCAGCAACTGATTTTAGACTGTCTAAGAAACCACCACCTACAAGACGCTTAACAGATGCGTGGTAATAGGCTTCTTGCTCACTTGCATCTAATACATCCTGCTTAGTTAAAATACCAGTGAAGGTGCTTGATGTTCCTCTTTCACAGCAGAAAACACCAGAATTTTGTGTAATCAGCACAATTTCAAATGGTGAAGCCCTTGCAACCGCTCTTACAATCTACTGGGTCA
>Ga0181358_1001058_pt1 | contig 12664 bp, 7 predicted proteins | sample Fa13VDMM110SD_FD_130096 | JGI IMG/M metagenome (GOLD analysis project Ga0181358, IMG submission 130096) | Freshwater viral communities from Lake Michigan, USA - Fa13.VD.MM110.S.D | ecosystem: Environmental > Aquatic > Freshwater > Lake | place: USA: Michigan | collected 2013-09-24
ATATAAGTATAATTCATTTGTTATGAAAGATACTGAAGAACCAATATATCGTAGCAGTGAAGTTAAAATGATAAATTCAAGAAACAAAATATTTATAACAAAACAATAAAATGGGTTTACCAAGTAAAATAAAGAAAAATTTACCCCTAACAGAAACAAAAACTCTTTTACCAAGAAGAAAAGAGTTGTTAGAAAAAATTAATAAAGATGGAACTTATCTTCCAAAATCTTTATTGCACGCCGACTTAGACAGAGGTTTTTTAGATTTTGTTAAAGACGAGTTAAAAGTAGTGGTTGAAGGTAAAACAATTCCAACTGTGGATATTATTGTTACAACTCAGAATTGGGCTAATTTTACCGAAACTTGGAATTTCCAAAACATAGATAAAAACGCTGAACCCCCATTTATAACAACAATCAGAAATCCGGAAGTTAAATTTGGGACAAACCCTTCGTTATTATATAACATACCAAATAGAAGACAATATTTTTATGCTCAAGTACCTACTTGGGATGGTCAAAGAAATGGTATGGATGTTTATACAATACCTCAACCGGTACCTGTAGATATTACTTACTCTATTAAAATTATTTGTAATAGAATGAGGGAGTTAAATAAACTCAATCAAGTTATTCTTGAAAAATTTGCATCAAGACAAGCTTATGCGGTTATCAAAGGACACTATATTCCAATCATTATGGGTAATATTACCGATGAATCCGTTATGGAGGTTGAGAAAAGAAAATACTACATCCAAAGTTATGAATTTACAATGTTAGGATTTTTAATTGACGAAGATGAATTTGAAGTGTCACCTGCAATAACAAGAGTTTTACAAGTTGTTGAATTTGAAAAAAAGACAACAAGACGTAATAAGAAAAAACCTATTGAGGAAGGTCCCGGAAGTCAGGCGTTGTTTTTATCAGGTAACACAAGTTTAACTCAATTATTTAGTTATGTTGTTGACATTAAAATAGGTAACACTATTAATGTTGATTCATTTGATGTTTACATTAATGATGACTATTATGGTTCTGATTTGGAATTAATACAAATTAATTCAGGAGATGTGTTAAGATTAGAAATAGTTAAGGATAATCCATCATTAGAATCAACTATTCAATTTATTGATAAGATATTTTAATCCTCTCCATAAACATCTTTTTTAGGTTTGCATTTTTCAATAATTAACCTTTCTAAAAAACGATACATTTTTATACCCCTCTTTTCACAATAAGTTTTAAGAATCTCGTGTGTCTCCACTGATATCTTTAAATTTTTAATCTTTTTGATGTCTTTATCCATAAGTAGAAAAAAGGCAGAAAATAATCTACCTAAAATATAAATAGTTGCTACGAAGTAAAGTATTTTGATTTTTTTTTAATATTTATATATAAATAAAATTATAAACAAGACAAACTAATGGCAACAAACAGCAAAGTATTCGTATCTCCAGGGGTATATACTTCCGAAGTTGATTTAAGTTTCGTAGCACAGAGTGTGGGTGTAACCACATTAGGTATTGTAGGTGAGACACAAAAAGGTCCTGCCTTTGAACCTATTTTTATACGTAACTTTGATGAATTCTCAACTTTTTTTGGAGGTACATCCCCTGAAAAGTTTATTAATACACAAATACCGAAGTATGAAGCTTCGTATATCGCAAAGGCTTATTTACAACAATCTAATCAATTGTTTGTTACAAGAATTTTGGGATTATCAGGATATGACGCGGGACCATCTTGGTCTATTACTACAATTGCGAACGTAGATAAATCAACAGTGGGGTTCCAATGTTCAGGTTTTACATATGACTTAGCATTATGTGCTAACGTATGTACAGGTTATACAATAACACCGTTTACATTTACTTTTACAGGTTGTAATAGTGGTATTGAAACAATTCAAGTGTTTAACGTACCAACATTAATATCAAATAAAATTAATGATACGTATGAAACCTTCAATGGTAGTACGTCAAGAATTTTAGATAACATTCAAACACAACTGTTTAATGTTCTTACAACACCAAGTAGTTCAGGAACATCGATTAATTATTATGGAACAATTTCAGGTTCTGATTATAATACATTAAGTACGGGATATACAAATGCAACTAATGTATATGGTGTTGATAGTATAAGTTCAACGAATGCTGATTATACAGATGCAAACAATGACCCTTGGTATTATTCTTTATTTGATAATAATAGTGGTTCATATAGTGGTTTCTCATTTTATAATGTTGTTAGTAATTTAACAGCTACAACATCATCATCAAATTGTGCGTCATTCTATTCGTTATCTATGAGTTCTGCAACAGTTTCAAACACTGTAGGTAGTATAAATTATAATACTAACACAATCGATGTTGTATTACCGTCTAACACACCGACATCAGGATTAACAGCGTTAACCGTTACATTTAGTGCTTGTACAACAGGTGTTACAGTTAGTGGTGTTACACAACAAAGTACAGGAACTACTCAAAACTTTTCAGCGAGAACTAAAACTTACGTATTAACATCTCAGGATGGTTCTAATATACAATCTTGGAGAGTTAATGTAATTATAAATAATCCTTGTAATCCTTCTACAACAGGTAACACAGGAACTCGCAATACGGGAATATTAACAACTTGTTATAGTGGAACTGTAAGTGGTAAAATTTACACATATTCAGGTGTTTCGTATACTGATTTTGATGATATGGTTATAGCAACACTTCGTTCAAGAGGTATTGCAACTTATGGTACCAATAGTGATGGACCTGCTTATGAAGTAACAGGATTAACCGACGTTTCAATTAATTGTACAGCATCAACATATTCTGATATTGCTAAAAACCCATATTCAACATTTGGTCTTAATGTGACAGATTACGATGGTAATACATTCTTCTTTGAAACATCATTTAGTGAATCGGATTCAAAATATTTACCTAAAGTATTTGGTTCTTCAAATTTCGCTAAACCAAGAACTACAGTTCCATTGTTTGTTGAAGAAAGATTCCAAACATTATTAAACTATGGTTACAATAAAGGTTATATTCGAGGTTTAAATTGTAATTTATTGGATTTACCAAGAGCTGCAGGTGGTAACTCATCATCAATAGCTTATTATTTAGAAAAATATCAAACTCCGGTTTCTCCGTGGGTTGTTTCTGAGGTAAGAGGTAATAAAGTATTTGACTTATTTAGATTTGCAACTATTTCCGATGGAGATTCTGCTAACACAGAAGTTAAAATTTCAATCGCAAATATGTCTTTTGGTAATTTAACATTTGACGTATTAGTTAGAGATTTCTACGATACTGATAATAATCCTGTAGTTATTGAGAAATTTACAAATTGTACAATGGACCCTAATAGTAATTCATTTGTGGCTCAAAAAATTGGTACAAGTGATGGTGAATACGCATTGAATTCAAAATACATTATGGTTGAAATGAATGAGGACGCACCTATTGATACATTACCTTGTGGGTTTAAAGGATTTAAATTTAGACAATATGGTTCGTCAAGGTCTCCATTCCCTATCTATAAAACTAAATACGATTACCCTGGTGAAGTTGTGTTTGACCCACCATTTGGATTAAGTTCAGGTAGTAATGACGCTACATTAAGTCCGGGTGATAATGTTCGTAGAACTTATTTAGGTATTTCTACAGGAAACGGTGCGGGATATGATGTTGATTTCTTCCGATATAAAGGAAAACAAAAACCATTAAATTTATGTATTGATAGTGACGCGGCTGAATGGTTAACGTTAACTAAAGGTTTCCATATGGATAAAAACGCTAGTGGTATTACTATTTCAAACGCATATACAACAAGTGGAACTCCGGCTTATTATGTAGGTGATGCAACATTTACATCGGACCCTTCAAGTGAGGCTAGTCCTTATTACAGAATATATTCTCGTAAATTCTCTTTATTAGTTCAAGGAGGGTTTGATGGATGGGATATCTATAGAGAACGTAGAACAAATGGTGACTTATTTAAATTAGGTCGAAGAGGTTACTTAAATGGTGCTTGTTCAGATATTCAATATCCAACTGCAACAGGTTGGGGTGCATTCAAGAAAATTACTGTTGGAAACAATAGTGTTGATTGGGCAAACACGGACTACTACGCATACTTATTAGGACAACAAACATTCTCAAATCCTGAGGCAGTTAATATCAATTTATTTGTGACTCCAGGTATTGATTATACTAATAACTCTGATTTAGTGGAAGAGGCAATTGAAATGATTGAGTTTAATAGAGCTGACTCATTGTATATTTGTACAACGGCTGATAGTAATTTACTTTTACCAACTTATGACCCAACTCAGTTAGTTTATCCACAAGAGGCGGTAAATACTTTAGAAGATAGTGGTATTGACTCTAACTACACAGCAACTTATTACCCTTGGGTATTAACTAGAGATAGTGTTAATAATACACAAATCTATTTACCACCAACAGCTGAGGTTGTAAGAAACTTAGCGTTAACCGATAACATTGCGTTCCCTTGGTTCGCGGCGGCAGGTTACACAAGAGGTATTGTAAACGCTGTTAAAGCGAGAAAGAAACTTACTCAAGAGGATAGAGACACTCTTTATCAAGGACGTATTAATCCAATTGCAACTTTCTCTGATGTTGGTACAGTAATTTGGGGTAATAAAACTCTACAAGTAGCACAATCTGCTCTTGATAGAATTAATGTAAGAAGATTATTACTTCAAGCTCGTAAATTGATTTCAGCAGTATCTGTAAGATTATTGTTTGAACAAAACGACCAAAAAGTAAGACAAGACTTCTTAGACGCGGTTAACCCTATCTTGGACGCTATCAGAAGAGACAGAGGTTTATATGATTTCCGAGTTACAGTATCATCAGATACGGCTGATTTAGACAGAAATCAAATGACTGGTAAGATTTACATCAAACCAACCAAATCGTTAGAATTTATAGATATTACGTTCTATATTACTCCAACCGGAGCTTCTTTCGAGAATATATAATAAATAAAATTATGACCCATTGTAATAGTGGGTCATAATTAAGCCTTAATTTAATATTATGTTAAAAAATAAAATTGTAGAGGGTATTGATGAATTTGGTGCTCCGGATGAAAAGTATTACGCATTTGATTGGGATGATAATATAGTTTCAATGCCAACCAAAATTATATTAAAAGATGAAGACGGTGATGAGGTTGGAATGTCTACTGAAGATTTTGCAACTTATAGAGAACAAATTGGTAAAGAACCGTTTGAATTTGATGGACATACAATAGTTGGATTTGCTGATGAACCTTTTAGATACTTTGGTGTTAAAGGTGATAAACAGTTCATTATTGATACTATGTTAGCGAAACCGGGCCCTGCTTGGTCAGATTTTGTTGAGGCGATTAATAACGGGTCAATATTTTCTATTGTGACCGCTAGAGGACATACACCATCAGTTATTAAAGAAGCTTGTTACAACTATATTGTATCAAACCTTAATGGTATTGATTCGGATGAGTTAGTTAAAAATTTAGAAAAATATAGAGATTTAGCTGATGAGGAAAACACTTCTAAAAGAGAAATGATTCGAGAGTATTTAGATTTATGTAAATTCTATCCGGTTACTTATGGTGAAGGTTCAGCAACAAATCCCGAAGAAGGGAAAATCAAAGCTTTAAAAGAATTTGTTAGTTATGTCAAAGCAATGTCTCAACATATACAAAAGAAAGCTTTCTTAAAAAATAAAATAAACAATTATTTTGTCCCTAAAATAGGTTTTTCAGATGACGATTTAAAAAATGTGGAAGTTGTTAAGAAACATTTTGAGGATGACCCAGAAAATATTATTAAAACATATTCAACAGCAGGAGGTATTAAAAAAGAATATTAAACTAATTATTATTAATAAAAAATATTTAATAAAAAAACTAATTAATAAAATATTAATATAAAAACTAGAATTTCTAGAATTATACAAATTTTAATTCTAAAAGTCAAGAGAAAAAAATTAAATAGATTATATTTATAATAAACAAGATAAAACAATAAAATTTAAAAACAAATTAAAAAATGGCTGATTTATTAATGAAAATGCCCATACCGTATGAACCAAAAAGAAAAAATAGGTTTATTGTACGATTCCCTTCTACTTTAGGGATTAACGAATGGTTCGTAGAAACGGCAGCAAGACCACATATTACAATTAAAGACATTGAGATACCTTTTTTAAACACTTCAACATATGTTGCGGGTCGTTTTACTTGGGGGACAATTCAAGTTAAATTTAGAGACCCTATTGGTCCTTCAGCGTCACAAGCTCTTATGGAATGGGTTCGTTTATGTGCTGAGTCAGTAACAGGTCGTATGGGGTATGCTGCGGGATACAAGAAAAACATTGATTTAGAGATGTTAGACCCAACAGGTGTTGTTGTTGAAAAATGGATTTTGGAAGGTGCTTTTTTAAGTGATGTTAACTTCGATAGTTTAGGATATTCTGATGACGCTATTGCGGGTATTTCAACAACTATTCGTATGGATAGATGTATTTTAGTTTACTAATATATTTCTAAATTAACAAATGAAAAAAATTATATCTATTATATTTGATAAAAAACCCACTAAAAAGTGGGTTTTTTATTTAGTTTAAAAAAACATATTCTATTATTTATAATAAAAACAAAATTATATGGAACAAAATTTAATTGATGCTGCAACTCAAAATTTTAATTTACCTCACGATATGGTTCAATTACCTACAGGTGGTATTTTTTACAAATCAAAAAAGAAGTCGGTTAAGATTGGGTACTTAACGGCAAATGACGAGAATTATTTAATTGGTGCTGGTCGTAGTAGTGAAAATATTATATTAAAATTATTAAGAAATAAATTGTATGAACACGACTTACGTCCTGAAGAACTTTTAGACGGTGATGTTGAGGCTATTTTAATATTTTTAAGAAATACGTCATTTGGTCCGGAATATAGTATAAATTTAATTGACCCGGCAACAGATAAACCATTTGTTGGTACTATTTTATTAGACGAATTAAATATTAGAAAAACTGAAGTTAAACCTGATGAGGACGGAACATTTACTACTAAATTACCAAAAACAGGTGTTACGGTTAAATTAAGACCAACAACTTTTAATGATACAATTGAGTTAGATAAAATGGCTGACCAATATCCTGCTGGTAGACAAGCTCCAAGAATTACTTGGAAATTACTAAAACATATTGTTGAAATTGATGGTGAACAAGATAAATCAAAAATAAGTTTATTTATTGATACTTTACCAATTATGGATTCAAAATACATAAGAAAGTTTTTAAAAGATAATGAGCCGTCATTGGATTTAAAAAGAAGTGTAATCGCCCCATCAGGAGAATTGGTATCTTTCGAGATTGCCTTTGGGGTGGACTTTTTTCGCCCTTTCTTCTAATCATAGGCAAATGTTGATTGAGGAATATTTGTATTTGGCTCAATCAATCCACGTATCATATTCGGATTTTCATTCTATGCCAACATATTTTAGAAAACACCTAATAACTAGACTAATCGAGAATAATACACCAAACTAGATGTTTAAAATCTATGTTTGGTGTATTTATTTATAAACACATTTAATTATGACAGACAATGTAACACCGGAAGATAGTTCAACCACAAGAGGATTAGGAGAGGCAATTGGTTCTAATTTTAATCCTGAATCGATTGCTAAAATAGTTTTAAAACTTGATGAGGCTGCGAGTCAAATGCTCAAACAGTTTGGACAAGGTCAACAAATGTCCGATATATTGAGGATGAGTATGGCTGAGTCTGTGACATCTGTAAGAAAATTAGGTGGGGATATTGTTGATGTTCTTAAAATTCAGCAAGAGGCATCTAAAGAATTAGGTAGAAACGTTGTGTTAACTGAAGAAACAACCAAAGATTTATATGCAACAATGAAAGTTACAGGTCAAGAGACAAGTAAAATAGTTGGTGGTATGGCTGATGTGGGTATTTCTGCGGGAAAGGCCACAAATGAAATGTTAAAAGTTGTTAACATTGCTCGAGAATCAGGTGTTAATGCACAAGCGGTTTCGGGTAAAGTTTTAGAGAATATGAACGCCCTTAACAAATATAATTTTGCGGGTGGTGTTGAAGGTTTAGCTAAAATGGCTGCTCAGGCAACCTCATTAAGAATTGATATGTCACAAACTTTAGGATTTGCTGAAAAAGTGTTTAACCCTGAAGGGGCTATCGAAGTTGCTGCGGCAATGCAAAGATTAGGTGTTTCACAGAGTTCATTATTGGACCCATTAAAATTAATGGATTTATCTCAAAATGACCCTGCTGAGTTACAAAATCAAATTGCTCAAATGAGTAGACAATTTGTTCAACTTGGTAAAGATGGGCATTTTGAAATTATGCCGGGAGCTAAACGTCAGTTGAGAGAAATATCTCAAGCTATGGGTATTTCTTATGACCAACTTACCAAAATGGCGTTAGGTAGTGCTGATTTAGATAAGAAAATGAAAGAAATTTCATTTCCGGATGTACCTGAAGACCAAAAGAAAATGATTGCCAATATGGCGGAAATGGGTGATGGTGGTGAGTATAAGGTTAAATTTACCGATTCAGAAGGTAAATCACAAGAAAAGTCTGTCTCTGAATTAAGTAAAGATGATGTTGCCGCAATTGAAAAAATGGCAAATACCGCCCCAAAATCGATGGAGGATTTGGCTAAAGAACAATTATCTGCGACTAAAGATGTTGCTGCGGCAATTAATAGTTTAGGTGATAGAACAGGTTTAGGTTTGGCTGCGAGTAAAACTGTTGGACAAGGTTTAAAAGGTGGTAAAGCAATTGCGGAGGCTGTAAAGGAAATTCCTGGTGAAAATTTATCGGCAAAAAATATTGGTAAAGGTGTTGATAAAATGGCTGAAACATTAAGTGATGCTATTCATCAATACGCAGAAACAGGTCAAGTCACTGCTGATTTAGGTGGAATTTTAACTAATTTTGGTAGTTTTGTTAAAAATGAAATGATTACTGCGTTTTCAAATGTGGAAAAACAAGCAAATGAAATTTCTGAGGCGTTTCCAATTTTAAAAGATATTGCTAAATCTGTTCAACGAGCAACAGGGACCTTACCACCTGAAAATTCAAACATTCCAACAGGAACTAATTCAACAAATAATACAGTTGGAAGTCAATCTGTAAATAATAAATCGACTGTTGATGTAAATTTAAATGTTAATGTTACAACACCTAATGGGGTGGACGCCGCGTCACTTCAGAGAGTTTTAAAAGAACCTGAAGTTCAACAACAAATTGTGAGTCAAGTTAAAACTGCGTTTGCTGATGCTAATTTTGGACCAATGCCTACAAAATAATGAATAATAGTAAAACTACATTAAAAACAGGTTATTAATCTATTTATTATAAAAGAAAAAAAATATGCCAAGTACATTATCATTTGCGTCATCATCTTCATTTAGAGATATTTTATTGGCTAAAAATTTAGTTCCATATAGTGTTAGTGGTGTCTATACACCGCCAGCATCTAATATAAACACAGAAGTATATTTAAATAACTTTAGTGTTGTTGATTCTCCAAATGATTTAATTGCTAACGACCCTTTTGCTCAATTATTATATCCGTTAAATGAATACGGTCCTAACGGTGGATATGATTTAAATATTAATTTTAATGGGCCTCTACTTCCGGTAAACTCAAATCAGGGTGAATATGCACCGACTGATACTGCTTTAGATTTAGTTAATGAATTTTTCATTGACGCTGCGTATATTGATAATTACTACGGACCTGTTGGTGGGTTTAATAATATGTATGGGGTTACGACTCAAATATTAGGTCAACCAATACATCAACCTTATTTACCAACAAATTTCGTTGCATCATCATATTCTCCGTATGAGATTTTATTATCTACAAATCCAACGGGTGATAATGGTTCATTATCTCAAGATTCTTATTTAGCGAGATTAGGCGCGACATATCTTAATGAATTATTTCAAGATAGAATTAATAGACAAATTTTTATTAACACTGTTGGTCAAGTAAATTTAGAATCATTATCCGACCCTTTTGAGGCTAGTTTAATTATATCAGGACAAGAACCTTTAGTTTATAGAAATTGGAAGATTACATCACCGGAAGACCCTATTACTGCTGCCGCTGATTTAATTACAAGATTAGGTGGTGCGTATTGGCCGGTCTCATTAATTCCGGGAGATTATTTTACGGATAATACAAGAAATGGTCAAACACAACAAACATCTACCGCTTTAAATGTTGTTAACCAATTAACCGGTGGATTCTTAGGTCCAATATTAAATATTAAAAGAAACCCATCTGAAATATTTTTGGCAAACACCGGAAATGGTCAAAGGTCTGTTTTGTTTAGAAATCTTAATTATAACCGTTATCAACCAAGTTATGATAAAAATTTTGGTGGGTTATTAGGTATTGGACAAGCGATAGTTAGTTTAATAAATCCCGATAATGGAACATTAGTTGGGGGTTATTATGTTGGTAGTAGAAATTCTGAACCATCAACAATAACTTCACCTCCAAATCAAGTTCCTGTTAACGCTTTTGGACAACAAGATGATGTTCCAGTGTATGGACCATCTGAATTAGGTATTTTATATGAAGGTAACCAAGATACTCTTAATTTTGGGTTAGCAGCTAAATCATTAAGTGATGGTGGAGGTATTGATGGTCAATTTGTTTGGACATCTCCAAAATATAAAGCAAACGCAGGTTTTAAAGCCACTCCTGGTGGTGGTTCAGGTTCTGCTGACCCTGAATATAATTTAATTAGTAGTAACTATACTCGTGATGAGTCAACTAATTTTACATTTAAGAAAACATCTATTTTAGACCAAACACAAAGATTGGTTGATTCTGCGGATAATGTACAAGGTATTACAAGATTAAAACACGTAGGTAATGCTATTAATCAAGTTAGTAAGGTATTCCACGACGGTTATAAAGAAATTACTAAAGGTTCTCAAGTTGTGTCGTACACTGACCAAACAACAGGTGGTGAAGCGGGTATTGAATATTGTAGGGTTTTCACTAAAGATACCCCATATTATACTTACAATGATTTACAAAAAGTTGATGGTATAACAACAAGTGGACGACAATACGCGGGTTCGGTATTTGATAATACATTCAATTTAAACATTTCACCAACAAGAAATCCGGGGTCAACAAACATTATTGCTGATGGTCCAAATGGAATTGGTGGGTATGCTAAAAAATATATGTTTTCAATTGAGAATTTGGCTTGGAGAACATCAAGTAAACAAGGGTTTACATATGATGAATTACCTGTTTGTGAAAAAGGACCAAACGGGGGTAGAGTTATGTGGTTCCCACCGTATGATATTAAATTTAACGATACGAGTACTGCGAATTGGACCCCAACATCATTCTTAGGAAGACCGGAACCAATATATACGTATAAGGATACTCAAAGAAACGGAACTTTAAGTTGGAAAATAATTGTTGACCATCCATCGGTTATGAATGTTCTTGTTGAAAAACAATTAAAAGGTCAAAATAAAGAAAGAATAAATTCTATTATTGATTCGTTTTTTGCGGGTTGTGTTAAATATGATATCTATGAATTGGCTAAGAAATTTAATACGGTTCCAACTAAAGATTTGTACACTTATCAACAAATATTAAACAACCCTAATTTAGATAAAGAAACTGCTAAAACGGTTATAGAAAGTGCGGTAGGTGCAGCATCAGTTGGAACTGTTAATGGTCCGGGAACATCTAATCAAACGACAAATAGTGATTTATCTGCGGGCGCTTTAAGTGGTTATGAAAATTATGGATTTTATTTTGATAATGATATTCCGGGTCCTAGTAATCGAACAAATCCGATTCCTAATTCAACATATAAGGCTGATTATGATAACTACACCTACAGTATGAATCAAGACCAATATGTTGCAATTTCAAGTAAAACTTTTTCACCACCAAGTACAAATCTTAATGTTAAACAATTTTTTGAAAATGTTGTTATTGATAATTTTAATTATATAAATACTGGATTTTTTGAGGATGCTTTTAAAATATTAAGTGAGAAAACGGGGATAATTAAAGTGTCGTTAAGAGCTGCGGCGTCAGCACCAGCTAATGAAACGTATAATATTACGTTATCAAAAAGAAGAGCTAATTCAGTAATTGAGTATTTAAAAACAACTAAATTACGTAAATTTATAACTGAAGATAAAACTTTAACATTTCCTAATATTGAGACTCTTGGTGAAGGTGATACTGCTGCTATACCTAAGTCATCAAAAAATGGTTTTGGTGGTTCAATTAATTGTACTGATGACATTAAAGATAAAAATGGTAAAGTAACTAAAGATTCTCAATGGTATTCGGTCGCAGCTATGGCTTGTAGAAGAGTTGTGATGAGTAAAATTGATATAACACCAATACCTCAAGACAAACCGGTTGTTCCTTTAGAAAAACCAATCATTGACCAAAAAACAACAGCAACATCGACAGAACAAAAACCTAAACCTGTTCCAGAATATAGAACAGAAAAAACAATTAAAGAAGGTATTAGTAAATTAATCTTAAGAAGATTACTTTCTGAATGTGATTATTTTGATGTGGTTAAAAAA
>Ga0181358_1001060_pt1 | contig 12659 bp, 18 predicted proteins | sample Fa13VDMM110SD_FD_130096 | JGI IMG/M metagenome (GOLD analysis project Ga0181358, IMG submission 130096) | Freshwater viral communities from Lake Michigan, USA - Fa13.VD.MM110.S.D | ecosystem: Environmental > Aquatic > Freshwater > Lake | place: USA: Michigan | collected 2013-09-24
AGAGACATAAATTTTGAAGTTTTCATGTTTTCATATTTTTGTTAAATAAAGTGAAAATTAAGGGGTTGGAAAATATTATATAATTGAAAGTAAAATAATTCCTAATAGAACCTCAACAACAGACAATGTCTAAGACTACCTCTACCCCTATGTTTGCGGGAAAGCTCAAGGTCACCTCTTGTATCAACTGCGGAGAAGATTTCAAGATGGGACAAGCGGTATATATGTCAGGTCTTACAAAGAAACCTTACTGCTCCGATGACTGTCTCGGACAACACACTCGCGATACACTGCGTCCTACCATTGACGAATGCGAGAGAGAAGTCATTGAAAAGCGTCAGTTCTATGGAGGCAAGATCGCTATGTTGGAGTTTGTGATTAGTCAAAAGGGAAATCCGATGGTTTCGTTTAATACATTCAACAGTTCAAGACACAATCAAAAAGCAGATTGCGAAGATCCTACCGAGCAACTCATGTTCCTCAAACTCAAGACGCAAATCTTCGGTTCTAAACTACTTATGCTTCGCAACATTCGTGCGAGGAATGCGGTCGCGTATAATACATTCAAAACCAAGTTTCAAGAACAATACGAGGAATATATCGCAAAGACCAAGAACGACGCACAACGAACGACTGAGTGCGACGCATCTATGGACTGGTTGAAGATGTGCGGTATTCTTGAGGATCATTTTCTCAAGATGTAAATAGATACAAAATCATACAAATCATATATTTTTATTGAAATCTTGAAGTTTTTGGAGGCAATTAAAAATTGAATTGCTTTTAATTCCTAATAGAACCTCAACAACAGACAACAATGTCTGAATCTTGGAAAGAACATTTTGAACCTCTCATCATGGAACGGATGAATATGATGGATGAAGAGTCACGCTTGTGGGACTATATTCGTAATGAATGCGACGAAGATGAGGCACGACTTCAAATCAGTCGTGTTCTCTTTCGGGAATTCTCACCATTTACAGACGAGCAACAATGTCTTGATATGATGTCAAAATGTGAGTTACTTGATTTGTTTAAGTTTGCTCACGATCGCGATGATTGTGGTATGATTTGGCATGTAGGTGGCAACTTTCTTGTAGATACATTTAATTGGGTTTGGGCTGATCTTGGTTACGATCATGTTCAATCCGAATGGGGTGCGATCATGGAACAATACGAAAACTGTCATAAATAAACTATGATTTAAAAATGAAGATAAATTCTATATTTTTATTGTATCAATGGTATAATGAGAGTATTAGAACTATTCAGTGGAACTGGATCGGTTGGGAAAGTCTGTAAAGAGTTGGGATATGAAGTTGTCTCTCTTGATCTAAAAGGTGCGGATATTAACACTGATATTTTAAAATGGGATTACACACAATACGCAGTCGGTCATTTTGATATTATATGGGCATCTCCTCCTTGTGATACATTTAGTCATTTACGAAAGACTTGGTATGGTAGAAAACTCAAATGTCATAATGGTCTTACATTTTCAAGAGAATTAGAAATGAAAGATCGGGAAGAGATTGGTCTACCTATTTTGAGACAAACTCAAGATATTATTGATTATTTTAAACCTAAATTATGGTTCATTGAAAACCCTAAAACTGGTTCTATGAAAGACTATTTGTCTCTACCTTTCTATGATGTTGATTATTGTAAGTATAGTGATTGGGGTTATAAGAAACCTACTCGTATATGGACTAACAAAACAGATTTCATTCCTCTTACTTGTAAAGGTGACTGTGGTCAAATAGAAAATGGTAGTCATAGAATGAATATGGGTTGTAGCAAATATGTTCAAGATGGAGACAAAGTGGTTCGTGTTAAGTCAAAAGAAGCAAGAGAAAAATACAAAGACTATCCTAATATCAAACCTAATATTAAAGGTGGTGGGAACAGTAGGAATGAAAGATATAGAATTCCTATTGATCTTATTAAGAGTTTAATTGAGACAAATAATGGTTTGCCCCATTAATTCTAACATCTTTTGAATAACCCGCGTAGTGTCTCACGATCGCGGTCGGATGATCAAAATGTTGTATATCTCCGTAATTATATACAAGACTATTATGAAGTATATTATGAGTATTTTTCATCATCATCATGATTAATACACCTTGATCCCACCAACCAGGATATATATTTGTTTTGTATAATTCTTCATCTTCTAACCAATTTTTTAAAAACATTTTACTATAATCACAATTCTTTACTATAAATACTCCTGTATTTACACTACATAGTGGAGGTTTGTCTCCACTAAACATAAATGGTATATTTTTAATAAACATTTCTATAGGACGATGAATATGAAAGTGTGCGTCAGCATCACACCATATTACATAATCATATTCATCTAATGTTTTGAGACAAAGTCCTATCTTTTCCCAAGCTGGATGTCTATTGGTCGTTCTTGTAGTAGAGACAACAAGTGTATATCCATATTTATCACAATATTTTTGATTTATTTTAACATTTGTCTCTGCGTATTCAGAAATAGCATCATCATAGAACATACATATCGCAACTTTCATTTATATATCATACGGATTTTCATTAAGCGGATTTACCCCAAATCCAAAGAAAAATATACACATTTCTACATATGACTCTTGTGATAATGTTAAATAGAATTGATCTGAAATCAATATGAGTTTCAAATCTATATCTAAAAATAAATGTTTTCTATTTAATGCTCCGCCTTCTCTCCAATCTAAACGGTTGACTGGTTTCGCATATTCATTTATATGTCTTTGAATTTCAGGCGGAAGATACATTATATAATAGAGACAAATCTCTTTAACCTTTCCATAATATCTTCCAACTGTAATATCCACGACTTCCTTCTACGGATAGGTCTTTGTGATGCCGTTTACGGTAGGCGTCGCGACGACGCTCAGCATACTCTAAACCTCTGTCTCTCTTATAAGAAAAATAATCATTATATTTCAAAGCTCCGCATGATGTAATGTATTGACCATTCCAATCAAGCACATCAATCTTATATTTGTAATTGTGCGATGGATGGATCTTTACACCTAACTTTGTTGCTATTTGTCTCTGTTGTGGATTAATCTCATACATTTGTATATATACATAAGATTATTCAAGAAGTTTTACTAATGCCTCTCTCTTTTTCTTTTGTTCCTCTAATTCAGAGACAAGTAGAGACAAATCCTTTTTTAATTTTGAAATTTGTGTATGTTGTATGTAGATTAGTGTGCCTAAACACAATACAGCAGCTAATACTATGCGTCCTATCATGTATATATTCTTAAGATTTTAATTCTATATGGACTAATTTATCATTGATATTTTCGGGACTTACATTATTCTGTGAAAACAGTTGTTCGTATTCATTTAAACAATCTGATAGGAATTTACGACCGTCCAATTCATTTCTGTGTTCGCGTTCTAATTTCAATGTGTTGTTTATCTTTATAGATAATAAATAGAAAGACTGAAATGAGTTTAGACTTACTTCTATCTTTTTGGTAATATTTAGATACAACTCTATTGATCCAACTGTAGCACATACAAATGCGAGAAGACAGTTTATGATACTCACTGCGGATTGACTTGCGTAGGCATTGAGACCAACTGCGAATACTGAATTAATGCCCGATAGCACTATTACTGGTATTTTAAAGAATTTTTGAATATACATTAAATCTAAATATTGTTGTTTACTGATCTGTGCTTGTTGTGCCGAATTATCTTGGATTGCTTCTAATCGTTGTTCCAAATCGCGAGACCAATTGTGTTCGTCTGTTGTCTCTGTTTCATGTCGCATTAGTAGCGGTTGAGGAAAATCTGTTTTTTCTTCAAATAGATTCTCCATTATAGTAGAGACATATTTAAACTTCTACTATTTCTGGAACTGGTTCTGGAACTGGTTCTGGGACTGGTTCTGGGACTGGTTCTGGGACTGGTTCTGGGACTGGTTCTGGAACTGGTTCTGGGACTGGTTCTGGGACTGGTTCTGGGACTGGTTCTGGGACTGGTTCTGGGACTGGTTCTGGAACTGGTTCTGGGACTGGTTCTGGGACTGGTTCTGGTTCTGGAGTAGGAACAATTGGTTCTGGTCTTAATTCTACATCTGGAAGTGATTCTACTATGTTTCTAATAAACCGATCTAACCAATCGTCGTCTATCCATTCCTTGTATTGTATTCCTTCTAAAAGACCAGTTACATATTTGACTTCAACCTCATCACAATAGCAAAAAATACGATATTGTGCTGATGTGTGAGGAATTAAGTTGATTAAATCGTAGGTATAACGATTGATTTCTAAAGTTTTCATGATAATCTTTGGAGGTTGAATTGTGCCCGACATATACCTTATACTTAGATAAAAATTACCCAATTCTTGTTGCGTTAAAGTAAGAAACAGTTAAATCTCGGTTCGTTACAGTAGCACCAAAGTTTCCTTTTATAGTATATGCTCCCGCTATAGCATTAACAACTTGAATTATTATAGATGTTGTATTGGTAGCGTTAACAACAGAATTTCCATTATCAGTATTTGTTGTTCCCCCAGTTCCTGCCCCTGTTGGCCCATATAAGTTTGTAAAACATTGGACGGGGGTAGTTAGGAATCCTGTTCCTGTGAATTGAATACAAGAATTAAACAAATAAATTCCTGGAGTTACTATTGTTAAAGTCGCAAAAGTAGATCCTGTTGTTGGCATTGCTCCAGTAGTAAGAGTTCCTGCTACTTTCCCTCCTAATTGTGTTCCATTTGTTGGTGCTACCCCATCTGATTTTAATGTAATGTTTTTAGTTGATCCCATTGTTAAACCTCCATTCACTTGAACTGTATTTAGGGTATTACCGATTGTGACTGTTCCATTAGTTGAACCCGCACCAATATTTACCGCAACTGTAGGCGTTCCAAAAGCACTTCCACTTGCGATATTTACTGTTCCTGTTGCGTCAGTTCCATTTTTAATATTGACTGTTCCTCCCGTAGTTGATAAATTTTGAATATTTACTGTTCCACTTCTAATAGAGGTTGAACCACCTGCGGAATTACCAAGTGTTATAGCACCTGTTGTATCACCAGTGCCAATATTCACATCGGTTGATACAAATCCCGCTCCAGTTCCAGTTGCGATATTTACTGTTCCTGCTAATGGAACTGGCGAAGTTCCAACTCCTGATTTTAAATTAACTGTTCCACTTAATATGCTGGTTGTATTTGCTAAATTACCAATTGCCACTGCTCCTGTTGTAATTCCCGCACCAATATTCACTGATACCGTAGATGTCCCTGCTGTCCCACCTCCACTTGCGATATCTACTGAACCTGTTGCTGTAGTTCCATTCTTAATATTGACTGTCCCTCCCGTTGTTGCTGAACTTTGAAGATTTAAAGTTCCACTTTTCATATCGGTTGTATTATTATTATTACCTATTGTCAATAGTCCTGTGCTTGATACTGAACCAATACTAACAGTAGTTGTTTGACTTGTTCCGTTTGCGATATTGACTGAACCTGCTGTCGTAGCACCACCACCACTTAAAATATTTAATGCCCTTGTCATACCTACCTGATTACATATTGTCGTTATTTGCCCACTTCCAATGCTAACTACATTGTTTGGATTACCAATTATTACTGTTCCAATTGTATCACCATTGCCGATATTCACTCCAGTTGTTTGTGTTGCTCCAGTTCCGTTTGCGATATTAACATTACCTGCTGTCGTAGCACCATTCTTAATATTGACATCACACGCATTAGATGATCCAGTTGCGATATTAATAACACCTGTTGCGGTTCTTGTTCCTGTCCCCAAGTTCAAAATACCATCTGTTTGAGAAGCACCAATGCTAATTGCTCCTGTGCTTGGCGTAATGTTATTGATTGCTGAGCCCTGTAAATCTATAGAAGAACAATGAACCGAGTTTGTATTACCACCAATTTTAATCGTTTTAGTTGATGAAGATGTGCCGATTGCTATAGCAGGGGTTGCGTTTGAATTGAGAGTTGAAAGTGTATCAATCACAATAGTAGGTGTTCGTCCCGCGGTTGATGATCCAAGTAGAATACTGGTAGCAGTTGCGTCTCCTATAGTCATACCTGTTGCTGTAACTGTATCTACAATATTTGTTTTAATCGTATTAGAAGCGGTAGAACTCATATAATATAGAATTATAAAATATTATAAAGTAGCATACCAACTAATTGTTGCCGTTGACGATGTCGTTCCAGCAATCCATGTAAAACCTGTATATGGCCCTGATCCTGTATGACTTGAAACTGCTACAGGGATAATAGTCGTTCCAGTTCCATTAAGATTCATTGTTAAAACTATGGTTGGTTTTGTAGCAAATGATGTTCCATAATTTACACTTCCTGTTACAGCAGATGTCATTGCTCCTACGGCAGTTTCGCCCGATTGAATACCAAATGTTTGTAAACTACTCCAAGTTGTCGTAGTGCTTGTCACACCATTATTATAAGCAAAACCATTATAATTAAAACTAACTCCTTGTGCCGTCCCAAAAGCAGTAGTAACTAATGATATAAGTGAATCACTAATGGTTGTTGTTGCTATACCATTTGTCCATGTTTCTGCTCCTTGAGCAGTAGGAAATGCTAATGATGTTGAGTAATTATTTGCTCCAAAACCAATTGTATTACTAAATAGATCAACATTAAATGTCGGAACATTTGAAGAGGGCGGAGGATACAAAGCCATATAATATATCTAATTATTTAATTTTTACTATGTTTATTCGTAAAGCGTAGGTATAAGAACCACCATTTGTAGCACCCTGAGTGTATATAGTGAGAGTAAATGCGTTACCATTACCAACATATAATTTATTAGATACTAAACCAGAATTTCTTACAGTTGTTCCAGTTGCTCCTTTTCCAGAATCATATATATTACCAAAGTTATCTTGTGCTGTAAGAGCAAGAAGATTATTAGTAGTAGAAACTTGAGTTAAAGTAAAAATAAAACTTATAGCATAATAAGATCCAACTTCTAAAACATTTGATGAATTATAAGTAAAATTTGTTCCAGTAGTTCCACTTCCAGTAATATTACTCGTTTTTATAATTACTCCAATGTTTGCTAATACTACACTTTGAGCTGAAGCATCTGTATAGACATCATCCGTTTGTGCTTGTAATAATTCTGTATCTATTGTGCTTGTAGATGATGTGGAATAATCAAATGATGCTTCACTAAACTTAGGCAATAAAGTAACAGGAGGATTTGCGAGAAATCCGTAACTCATATTATATTACCATAATATATTATGGCGAGTTTAACTGGTGTTCCTTATTTACCTCCAAGTGTTAATTTACCTACTTTTAATGTTGCTACTTTTCCTGAAGCAACTTCTTTTGCTGATCAAAGTGTTTTAAAAGGAATTTATCAAGATACCGTAACAAATCAAGTATTAGTAAATTCAAATACAGTTAAAGCAACAAATCTTGCTAAATTATACTCTTATCCTATTGTTACTAATGATAGTATTCCAGTATCAACTACAGTTACAATAGCAACTATACCTGCTGATATTATACCATCTGGTATTCAAGCTTTAGTATATGTTAGTATCAATATTTCAGTAAATTTAGCACCTCGCGTCGTTCAAAGTATGACTGTTGGTCTTTCAGGTTTTTATACTCAACAATATATTCAAAATGTAGTTTACCCCGCAAGTGCTAATTTACAATCAAATCTATCTCAACAATTCATGTTTCTAATTACTGGAACAGGTAATGCTATAAATGTAACTTTAAATGCTTTTACTACTGGTGGAGGAAGTTATAGATTAAATACAACAATTGGAGCTGGATCAATCTATACAGCCTATACTAATATTAGTCAATATGATGTTCAAGTTCTTTTACTATAATGTAAGAATAGTCACAGTAGGTGTAGTATAATTAGCAGAACTATTAAATGCTACTGGAGTGCTAAATATAGTTGTTGTAGTATTACATCTTACGAAATATGATAAAGACACAGTTGAACCAGTTCCTGTAGTTAAAAATACTTTTGAAAAACTAAATACTTGTGGCCCAATAGTATCAGTTGGTATAGCACCAGTTAAAGGTATTTGATATAGGTATTGAACCTCAGCACCATTTGTTAGTATCAATTGAATAGACATAAGATAAGTCGTAGTATTACAAGATCCATTTATATTAATCATGTATGTTTTACCTACTTCACCAACAAATGAAATAGGAGCACCTGTATTATCACGAACAGGTCGTGTAGTTGAATTAGGAACTAATGTTTCAGTAAGCAATGTATAACTTTGAAATAAAAACGATGATGTAAAAGCATCAATCAAAGAATTATTCGCACTAATTGTTGTATTTTGATTTGTATTCGCATCTTCAATATTAATTACTAAATTCTCTGTGGCAACACTATTATCAATTGGTGTAAATAATTGATCATTAAAAGATGGTAAGGTATTTTTAGGAGGACGATACTCAATTCCATAACTCATTTATATTAGGTAAGGATTTTATATAAAAAATATAGACATAAAATAAATGGAAATCGTAAATTTTTATGAAAAAATGCCTGAAAGTATGTTAGACAAAGCGGTCAATCCAAATGAACATCTACATCATATTAAAATTCCATTCCGTATGGCAGTGTCCGCTCCGTCTGGAAGTGGTAAGACGAACTTCATATTGAACTTGATTCAATTATTCAGTCAAGGACAAGGAACATTCCAAACGATTGATATCATTACACGAAACAAAAATGAACCTTTGTATGAATTTTTACACAAAAAATGTCCAGATATTACTATTAAAGAAGGCGTTGCTGCTCTTCCTGTTTTAGATAAAATGGATAAAAAAACAAATCATTTAGTTATTGTTGATGACTTGCTATTAGATAAAAACCAAACACCTATCATCAATTACTATATCCGTTGTCGTAAGTTAAACTGTAGCATCGCTTATCTATCGCAATCCTATTTTGATATTCCGTCGCTTATCCGCAAGAATTGTTCTTATATGATCTTTTTAAAGATTGGTGGTGTGCGAGAAGTCAAAGACATTCTACGCAATTTTGGTCTCGGTGTCTCTAAAGAACAGTTATTAGGAATGTATGACTATGCTACATCTGAAAAGATGAATTGTTTACTTCTTGATTTAGAAGCAGATAGAGACAAAAAATTTAGAAAAAACTTTACTGAATTTATGAATCCATCTGATTACGGCGAAGACGAAGAATAAAAATATATGTGATTTATATAATGGTTGCGACAATTGTGTTGACCCAAAATAACATCGCCAATCTCAATAACGGTAATAATCAGTTTGTTTATAACTTTCCTAACTCTATTTCCTTCCCAAATCATGAAATTGCTATTCAAAACATTAGTATGTATTATGCGTGGGTCAATATCAATAGCACCACACTAAATAACAATACTTTCTATTATACTTGGGGAGTGGCTGGAAATGCCCCCCCATATTCTGCTCAATTCGCCGTAGTCATCCCAGACGGATTATATGAAATTAGCACAATTAACCACTTTCTTCAATTTACTATGATACAAAATGGTCATTACTTAATTGATACCGCAACAGGAAATTATGTTTATTTTATAGAAATGGTTGTCTCTCCGTCAAACTACACTGTTCAAATTAATACTTATCCAGTTCCAGCTATTGCCGCTGGCCCAACTGCTCCAACAGGTTATACACTACCAACCTCACCAACCGCTTGGTCATATGTTGGAAACAGTTTTGTTCCTACTGTTTGTATGGCTAATCCAAACATTACTGGTGGTGCGGCTGGAGCAACACATGAATTTACTAATTTTTATAAAATTATTGGATTTAATCCAACCACTACTACAAATGGTGGTCTTTATACAATTAAAAGCACTGGTTTAATAAACACATCTACGAATTCAGTTACTGCTCCTCAAGTTCAACCTAATCCAACTCTCTTTCTTGCTATTAGCAATATTGATAACAAATATTCTAATCCATCTACTATTGTTTATCAATTATCAGCAGATGTTGGTTTTGGTCAACTAATTAACATTACACCAGCACAGTTTGCTTATAACAAATTACTTCCTGGAACATACAATGGTCTCCGTCTACAAATTTTAGGAACAAATTTACAACCTATTAATATTTTAGATCCTGCTATTACTATTACACTTGTTATCAGAGATCGTAAGGATGTTTCATTAGGTGATGCTCTTAATCAAGCAGCTGGTGGTAAATAAGTTTGAATAAATAAAAAAAAATAGAGACAAATTCTAATGACTGACTCTATTATTACTGAAGCATATCTAAACCGTATTTATGAAGATTTGTTACGAGAACAGACTGCTTGTCTCAACCGAATGAAAAAAGGTAGCACTGAGATCAAGGATTATTCTAAAGATGCCGCTAAAGAATTACAGTTGATTGCTGACCTTATGAATAGAATTATTAAATTTAGAACTTATAGAGATTTATTGAAATCTAAAGTTAATTTAAGTTAATTTAAATTGTTAATTTAAGTAAAGTAGTTTTTTGATACTTTTTCATATTTTTGATTTTTTTGATTTTTTTTCCCAAAAACCGTTTTCAAAAAAAAAAATTTGGAACCGTTCCTTTTTTTTTTTTTTTAAAGACAACTTTTAGGATTTTTTTCATTTTTTCATTTTTTTAAAAAAAGTAATGTTTTCTACTTTTATAACTTCGTTATAATTATATAATATTAAATAACAAGTAATATTATATGTTTCAACCATCTGACTTCTGTGGTGATACAGCATTTCGTTTAAGGGTAATCATTAACTATAAGTTAGGTTTGAAAGTAATGACTGAATTCTCATCTTTGTCTCCTCTGAAACAGAAAGAGTTTAACAAACTATTAAATGAATATATCAAAGCATTACCTGATGAATGGGAATCAAAGTTACTTACTGAGTTTAACGAGATTGCTTATGATCAGATACTTCATGATATGAAACCTGAACAAATGAATGTTCCTCCTGGTGACAGAACTCTCCTTTTAACAGAAGAACAACAGAAACTCAAGGATGAAGGACTATTACAATTGTAAGTATTTTTGTTGACATTAAATATCTATACATAGTATAATGTCAGCTCCTCAACGCTATCCAAGAGACAAAAAGAAGTTTAGGGATCAGTATTTAGCAAATTTACATATGGAGAATGCTAACAATCAATTAAACCTTAATGCGTCTAAGATGTATGCGGCTACAGGGGCATCTTCGCAACAAGCGTCATCTATGACACCAACAGAGAAATTTGCTGGTTTAGAAGGATTAAAGCAAGTAGCAAGAGAGTTTATGTCTTCGTCTAGGTTTTTGAATTCATACGCGGCATCTGACGCAGCCAACATGATGTCACCAGATGAAATAGAGTTTATCAATATGTATAGTGAATTTATGAAAACAGACTTTAAAGGTCGTAATGTTCCACCACAAATATTTATCAATTATGTTCGTAAACTTCGTGAAAAGTTATCAAAAACAGAAGGTTTAGATTTTGGACTTCAACAGACAAATGGTGCGAATGTATTGTTACCTGAAGCACCAATTTATAGTCAAGAAGATTATGATTTAATTGATTTTGAATGGACTAACCGCGGAATTCCGTCGCAGATGACGGAACAAATAAAGGCATTGATGAGACAAATTAGTGATGACTATGGTTTATCCTTTAGTGAGATTAAAGCGGCTCAACAAGGAAACCCTATCGCAGAAGCAGCCATACAAGAAGCAAATGATGTATTTACACGAGAACTACCAAGAGGTGAAGAATTGTCTCGTGATGATCCTATTACAGCACAACAAAAACTAACTTATTTTACAGAACAACAACAAGAAGCACTTAGAGATTTACAAGAATTAAAAGCACAGATTTCACCATCTCAATTACATACAGAGGAAGGAGAAACAGGAGCATATATACCAGAGTTTGATAGTCAAGGTCGTTTTGGTTCTTCAGATTATGGATCTGTAAATAATTATAGTTTAGGAGCGGCAGTTGATTATGGATCAGATCTTCAGGATGCTGTAATAGATTTTAACAGTATGAGTAATTCTGAACAACAAATAGAATTACGACGAGTAGGTGTTGATTCTAGTAGTCTTTTTCCCCCAGAGTATGGTCAAGCATACGGTGACGCTATTAGTGCTAACCCTGATCTTATTAATCCACCAAAAGCACCATTTGCGTCATCATCAAGCACTGCCCCACCCAATTTAACAAGGCCTGGGGCAACTCCGTCTACGACGCCAAGTGATTTATTCCAATCAGGAGCGGCGTCGGCAACCGCACCAATACCAGCAGGTCTTTCTGACTCTACTTATGCGGATATGCTTCCTAATGTTCCAGGACAAAAAGGGCCACCATCTATTTCAGCATCAGTCGCATCACCACCAGGAACAACCGCAGAAACAGAAACATCATTTGGGTTTGACAGAAGACAACTTATGCGATTTAAAGGTGATGTAACTGACGCAGTTCGCGAAAATTATTTGGAAGATGATAAACGCACTCGTAGTCGTTTAACAAGAAATATTGGAATTTATAAGGATTATTGTCAACAACATGGTGCTAAACAAGATCTTGTTGAGTATGGAGAAAAACTAATTCAAGCTGTATCAGGAGAAGGAG
>Ga0181358_1001062_pt1 | contig 12654 bp, 7 predicted proteins | sample Fa13VDMM110SD_FD_130096 | JGI IMG/M metagenome (GOLD analysis project Ga0181358, IMG submission 130096) | Freshwater viral communities from Lake Michigan, USA - Fa13.VD.MM110.S.D | ecosystem: Environmental > Aquatic > Freshwater > Lake | place: USA: Michigan | collected 2013-09-24
CGTGCCATTGCTCCTACAGGCAGCATTGGTATTTTGGCAGGAACCACCACAGGCATTGAACCATTGTTTGCTGTTGCTTACAAGCGTCGATTCCTCACTGAAGGAACCAAATGGAAGTATCAATATGTTGTAGATGGTACAGCCGACTTGTTGATTCAGCAATACGGTGTTAAACCAGAAGCTATCGAGAGTGCTCTAGACCTTAGCGAAAACTATGAGCAGCGTATCAAGTTTCAGGCAGACATTCAAGACTATGTTGACATGTCCATTTCATCAACCATTAACCTGCCTTCGTGGGGAACTAAGCACAACAACGAAGGAGAGGTTAAGAAGTTTGCTGGTGTATTGGCTAAGTATGCTCCTCGTCTGCGTGGGTTTACTTGCTATCCTGATGGTAGTCGTGGTGGTCAGCCACTCACTGCTGTGCCTTATGAAGAAGCCCTGAGGCACAAAGATGTGGTGTATGAAGAAATTGATGTGTGCGAAATATCGGGCAAAGGTGGAAGCTGCGGCGTGTAACAATAACTACAACAATAAGAAGGGGGCTTAGGCTCCCTTTTTTATGCTAAACTACAAGTCCCTTAACTCTATAGGACACCTTCATGGTTACTAAGAAACGAAATCCCGCAGCGATTGAACAACAATCACTCACTACTGCAGAACACAAACGTCAGAACAGTCTTAAGATTCGTCTTGATGACATGATGACAATACAGCCCAAGACAGACAAGCAACAACAATTCTTTGAAGCTTACCAAGCCGGTGATTACTTCATGGCTTTGCATGGTGTTGCTGGCACAGGCAAGACCTACATTGCCCTGTACAAAGCGCTAGAAGAAGTGATGGATAAGAGCAACCCCTACACCAAGGTTGTTGTCATTCGTAGCTCTGTGCAAAGCCGTGACATGGGTCACTTGCCCGGTAATGTTGATGACAAAATGGAAAGCTTCATTGCTCCCTATCGTCAAATCACAACAGACCTATTCAACCGCAAGGATGCATGGGACAGACTGTGTGAACAAAACTATGCTGAGTTTGTTTCAACATCGTTCATTCGCGGAACAACATTTACTAACTCCATCTTGTTGGTTGATGAGATTCAGAACATGAACTTTGAAGAACTCGATACCATCATTACCCGTGTTGGTCACACTAGCAAGATTATCTTTTGTGGAGACATTAGACAGACAGACTTGCGTAAGCGTGATGACAAGACTGGCCTGCCTAAGTTTCTATCCATTGCAGACAGGATGAAACAGTTTAGTCGCTTTGAATTTGGAACAGATGACATTGTGCGTAGTAGCTTGGTGAAGGAATACATCATAGCTAAGACGCATTACGAAGACACATCCAATGATTGAGATGGCAATCACAGCAGACATGCTGATTGAAGCCAGAGACAAGGCAGCCTCGTTGGGAAAGCTATACAATAGCATCACCAGCGGGGCTGGCAACATTGCTGGCTTTATAGGAGAAGACATTGCTCATCAAGTTCTTGGTGGCAAGCTTGACAATACCTACGACTATGACCTAGTGCTAGACAATGGTATTAAGCTTGATGTGAAGACGAAGCAAACCAGTGTTAAACCGCTGGAGAGCTATGAGTGTAGCGTTGCAAACTTGAACATTAAACAAGCCTGTGATGCCTATTGTTTTATTAGGGTTAAGAACGACTTCACTGTTGGTTGGTACTTAGGGGTTTATGATAAGCTTGCTTACCTAAACGATTCTGTGTTTATGAAGAAAGGAACCATTGATCCTACTAACAACTATGTGGTAAAGTCTGATTGCTACAACTTAAAGATTTCTCAACTAAAGGAAAAGATATGAACATGTCTGTTAAAACCGTTGACCGTCGTCCTCCGTTGAAGATTCAACTTCAACAAGGATATTACGCTTTCCACAAAGGCTGGCTCACTAACCAGTACGATGCTTCGTCTGTGCAAGGACAGGAGTGGCAGCGAGGATTTGACGCTGCCTATTTTGACAACCTAAGTCAAATTAAGAAGCAATAAAAGAAGGCCCCGAAAGGGGCCTCTTAGTTGGTGCGTCAGCGCTTTGTAATGAAGCCACCTCTGGCTAGCTTTCGTGTAGCTTCTCTTGCTGTGTTAAGAGATTTGATAATGGGCTTGTCAGCCATAGCCCTTCCTTGTTGTGTCGAAGCATTTGACAACTCTTTCAATTTAACTCTAACGTCTTCCAAGGCTTTAGCTTTCTGCACAGCACCCATGTCTTTAAGAATGGTAATAACATCACCAATCTTTGATGCAGATATCTGATCAGAGAAAGAAACCAAGTTTGATTGATAGCTATGGCCCAACCCCTTCTTAGCTGACACAGACTCAGCGCTGCCTAGCATTTCATTGGTTAAAGATTTAATTATGTTGTAAGTTAGGTATGCTGTCTTCCTACGCTCTTTGATAGGGATTTTGTCATCACTAACAATCTTGTTGTAGCCACGCAGCAATTCTCTCTCTTCTTTTATTTTCTGATTACGAGATACTGTGCTTTCTAACAGGCCTTTTCCATCTTTGCGAGTTGGTGTTGTTAATACTTCTTCAGCTATCTTAAGTTTCATTTGAGAAGAACTACCATTAAGCTTTAACTTATCTGCTTCAACAATGGCATCTTCTGTTTCATTGAAGGCTCCTCTAGGTAATGACAATGGTCGAACAACATTAGGGGAGCCGTTAATTGTTTGAGCAACTATGTTCAAGTCTTTAAAATCATAGTCTTTAGCTGGCATGTTGATGCGCTTAAACATGTAATCAGCGTACGGCATTTCGGTGTAGACATAGTTTTGAGCATTCTTTCCACCAAAGCTTGAACCACTTGCGCCAAGTCCAATGTCTTTAGTAAACGATGGTGCTCCAACCCCGAGTTCACCATGACCTGATCGATATTGTTGAGGGTTCATGAAGCCTGAGCTTTTAATTCTATTAATCTTGTCAGGAGGATTCCCATGAAACAACCTAGCTGGTGGATCGTTTTTGTACTTCTCTTTTAACTCGTCATACTTCTTTTGCAAAGACAAAGATAGTTTATAAAACTCTTCAACATCTTTCTTGTTGCTAGGGTCTGCTTCACGTTTGGCTTTTATACGGAAATCCCCCTGTGCCACTGCAACAACATCTTCGTCAATGTCACTGAGCAACGGATTATTTGCAAGTTTATAGAACGACTTGTTACGGGCGTCTTTAATTTCAGACAACACTTCATTGCGCTTAGCCATTGATGCTGTTCTTAAGTCTTTGCCTAGCACCCCTGTCAAATATTCACCAGAGTATTGAACCTCTTGCTCTGGAGCAACACGACCTGCTGTTTTCTTTTCAATCTGACCAACAGGAATAGGGTTGCCCATGTCGTCGTATTTAACAATGGCTGTGTCAGCAACTTCGTAAGGCAGCGGTGGCAAACCTTTGTCTTTCTTCAACCCTAGAGTATCACCAGCATAGATGTGCAACATGTTGGCATAATCTTTAGGATCATTCTTAATCATGTTCTCAACTTCTTTAGCACCGAAGTCGCTAATAAGATCAGCCTTGCCTTTGACGTAGGCGTCTTCAGTGAATGGTCGAGTCGCTGGTGTTGCAGGTTTAACGATGGGCAATGCCTCTTCAGGCTGCTTTAACGGGGCTACAGGAGCCTTTGTAGCTGGTGCTGGTACAGGGATAGCTGCTTCTAGTGATGGAGGCACTACGGGCTTCTTAGCTGCAACAGGAGACTTGGCTAGCACCTTTGACATTTGATCAACAACAGGGCTAGTGGAAGAACCAACAGCATCGTCAATGGCTTTGTTGACAAGCGAGTCAAAATCAACGTCTTTAACGGCTTTGCTGACAGAGGCATCAACAGCAGTGTCTGCTACTTTAGGCACCGCTTTTGCTACAGCCTTAGCTCCTTTAGCAACAATGCCGCCTAAAGCAAACTGAAGATTTTCAAGCATTGCTTCATACTTATGAACAGCTTTGAAATCTTTGGCTTCTTCTAAAGATTTTCCACCATGATCTTTAGCATAGCGATCATTGATAACTCCTCGCTTATCTGCAGGAAGCTTATCAAATTTCATCTTATGGATTTTATTAATATTGGTGCTAGTGAACAACGCTTCTGTTTTTGCACGAGCAATTTCAGTAGCGCTTTTAACAGTGTTAGCCAAAGCAAGCTTTTGCTCACGAATAGGTAAAGCTTTATAACGATCCGCAGCCATTGCTCTATCAATAGCCTTAATAACCATAGGGTTTGCTAGCTCAACAAACTTACGATCATATTCTTTATCACCAGTAGAGCCGCCATAGAATTTGTATGGCTCAATACCTAAACGAACAATCTCACGTTCCTGTACACTCTTCTCTGGCACCTGCCTCACACCAATAAGATTGGCAAAGAATTCACCCTCTTGATATACAGGGCCTTGACGCAGGTAGGGTTGATAAGCAGGCAAGTCTTCTTTAACGATTGGAATGCGTTTCTGAATACGGTTCATTGCCGCTTCAGTGATTTTGTCATCGCTAACAATTACATTGGGGTCGCGCTGAACACTGCCTTCTTCGCGGAACAAATCAAGAAAGTCGTAAGCGTTCTTAACAATGAATGGTTGTGTAAAACGAGTAGTGAAATCACCAAGCACTTTACCAATCATCACATCAAGTTTATCAGCGTCTTTCTCGGAATCAATTGCTGCAAATATTTGATCAAGCAATGTGTTTTGCGTACCTGCTGGCATCTTCATACCAACGATAGCTTCAACCATTTCATTAGTCTTTGGTTTTAAACCAAGCTTATTTTTAGCAATAAAATCACCTATAGCTAAAACAGGGCCTGCTGGAAATATTGCACGGACATCTATAGTGCTGCCGTCATCTAACTTATAATCACCCCAATTAGTATCTTGATTCTTCAGACGGTAGTCATAGGCGTAAGCCAACACAGCAGTGCCAACAATACCTTTAGAAAGATTCTCTGTGCCTTGACGAACTAAAAAGTTACCAGCCTCATTGCCATCACTCTTCATCATTGCGCCAGTTAATATATCTTCTATACCTGACTGCGCTCCAAACACGCTGTAGCGATATTGGAAAGCAATGGCGTTAGACATGAACCGAGCAAAAGGAGCAACCAAGCTTAAGCCGGGGTACTCCATACCTTTAACAATTAAATTAGCAGCGCTCTCTGCGCCAGCTTCAAAGCCCTCCTCTGTAGTTTGCTTAGGCATGTAAGAGAATGTAGCCTTTAACGCATCATCTGTAGCTCGTTTCAAAATGTCAGCAGGAATAACCTTGCCTTCTCCAATGGTCTGATACATATCTTGACCAGCACGGCGCATATGTTTGTCTACAGCAGCAGTGAAGATTGCTTTACGAAAGAAGCTATCTTGCACCACATTTAATGTATTAAACAATTGTGCAACTTTAGATATTTCTTTAGTAGACCCTTCCTGTGTTGCGCTAAACAAAGCGTTGTTAATTGATGGGTTGTACTTCAACATGGTGTCGGTGGCTGCTTCAGCCAGCCCTTGCCTATACAGCAATCCATACACATTGAAAGTGTCTTTGATAGTGTCACCCATGCCGCGCTTGAATGTATCAATACGTGTGCCTGTAGAAGCACCCAACAATGTTTTACCAACAGTGTACAAGCTACCTTCAATCAAAGAAGCAGCAGAGTTGTAAGTAAGACCAACACTTGTACCAATCACGTTACGTACAGTGGTAGCAATGCCACTAACCATCCATGCTTTAGACTCACGTTCTACCTTTTGAATGGAACGGCCAACCCATCCCATCGCTCTAGGAATGTCATCAGGCTTAGCAAACAAACTATCAACAAGTTTCTTAGCGTCTGGATCAATCTGTGTAAGCTTGCCTAACAAACGAGAAGCTGCTGAATATTGCTGCATCACTTGAGCAGCTTGCGTCACCGTCATCTTGTTAGCTTGTGCAAACTCTTGTGGTGTTAGTCCTTCTTTACGAATGGCTTGCTCAAGAAGAGCGTCATCAATTTCACCCTTGTTTAAGTTGGCAAACACTTCGTTAATGGCAGAGCTAGTTTTCTGATTAGGCTTCAAGCGAAACTCAGGGTCTTGATCAATGATGTGCATTGCAACCCTGATGGCACGAGCGCTTAGATCACGTTGAATGCCTGCCTCTGCCAATGGTGTGATAGGAGAGATTTCATCCAATATCTTTTGACCTTGAGTTTTGTTAAACTCGTCAACAAGCTGGTCCATGTTCTCTGTTACAGGGTCTAGCAATGTACGCTCAACCTTTGTTGCTGGAGCTAGAGGGTCTTTAGGAACAATGTTTTTAGATTGGATAAGCTCTTGTAGTTGTTCAGCACCGCTCTTACCCGGCTTAGCCTTCATAACTCCACGAGCTTCAGCAAAGCCACCAACCGCACCAAACAAAGCAGCCACTGCTAGCTGTGTATTATCTAGTTCAGGAACTTCTTCACCCAACACTTTTGCTGTTTGTTGTTTAAGCTTTTGAGAAGTTACGTTCTGACCAACAGCAATGCTACTCTCTGCAATTGTTCCTGCTGCAACAACTTTACCAGCAGTAGGAGCAATTGCTTTAGTAGCAAGTTGAGACAGCCTAGATGCAATTGCAGCTTCACCAGCAACTCCTGCGGCTGCTTTCAAAGCTTCGGCCTTAGCTGCACCTGCTACAACCTTCTTACCAACAGCACCAACACCAAAGCCAACATAGTTGGATGGGTCGGTAGCAATAGCTTTAAGCGCATCCCAATATGGACGAACGCCGGGTTGACCTTCTGCAGACAAAGCAGAAGCTGTTTTCCCATAAACCTTATACGCTAATGCCATCTTAACCGCATCTTCAGGAGAAGCATTGCGAAGCTTGTTAAGTTCTGGAACAGTGTCGAGGATGGCATTGAATTCAACACCACGCATCTTCGACATAAAATCATTAACAAACTCTTGTCTAGATTGATCTGGTGCTGGCTCTTTCTTCATTGCCACTTTAGAATAATCTTTAATGATGTTATAAAGATCATCGTTTTTATACAAGTCTTCGTAAGCATACTTAGGCTCTGCTCGTTCAGCAATAGCTGCTTCTTGAATCTTTTTTAATTCTGTGGCAGGCTGACGGCGTGTTAAGAAAGCAGGCTTAGTTAAGTCTTCAGCAGGCGGAGAAACAACAGGAGCAGCCGCTGGCTTAGGAATTAAGTCAGCATAGTTTGACGTTCCAATAGAAGATGCTGCAGGAATTAAATCGCTATAGTCTGCCATGTTTATAGCTCCTGACCTGTAGTTTCTTTAAACCGTTTTCTTACAGCAGCTTCTGGAGCACCTTTCTTAATAGCCTCAAGTGCAGCGGCTCTCTCTCGACCAATAGAAGCAGGAGGTGGAGGAAGAGGTGCGCTTGGTTTAAATGCTGGAACATTATTTGAAACAACAGGTGCCGGTGCAGGAGCAGCTACATTTGCTGGTGCGGCTGTCTTAACCGGTACAGGAGGCAGTATTGGTTTAGCAACCGCTGCTGGATTAGAAGCCGGTGGTAAAGCAGCTTGCTCATAAGTCTTCAATATTGATTGAACATCCCTGTTGTCTTGAGGATACAAAGACAAAGCTTTCATAGCAGCCACGCGACGAGTAGCATCAACTTGTGCAGCAAACTCTGGATTGTCACCAATGTACTGAAGTGAAATTGTTCCATCAGGCATTTGTGTGCGAGACAGTTGACTTCCTAGTTGCTTTCCGTGAACCATTTCAATAGCTCGGTTGCCTGCATCTTTAACAAAAGAATTCAACGTACCCAATGCAGGCACCTTGCTCTCACCATCACCAGCAGGTTTGATATGTTTACGTAAAGCTTCTTTGGCTTCAAGATCAACAATCTTACTCCACTCTACTTCTGCTGCTTTACCTTCTTTACCACCATTAATAATAGTGCTAGCCAGTTTAGCTTTCCTATCAGCATACTTAGCTACTTCTGATTTTGAAGGAGCTTCAAGCGCTGTAAATACAGCAAGGTCTGTAGCAGCTGTTTCCAAGGCTTTAGGATCATTTGATTTAGTAGCTTTAACAAAAGCAAGCTGTGCTCTGTTCTTCACCGACTCATAAGTATCTTCTTTACGCAGCCCTGTAAAATCAAACGATGCTTTAGAAACAGGAGCTTTCTCATTCAGCACCTTTTGCATTTCCTCAGTGGTAGTACCAAGAGCCAATGCTGTTTTCTCAGCAGCAGCCCTACCAGCGCTCTCACCAATCTGATCAAAGAAGCCCATTTGCTTTTTAGTGCTTTGCTCAGCAATCTTAGCTTTAAGTGTTGTATCAAGAGTGAGAGCTTGACCAAGATTTGTACGACCAATCTCAGGAGAATTACCAGTGGCAATCTTGATCATTTGGTCAGGGTCTAAGTTGCCAAAGTTAACATCACCCTTCTTAATGGCAGCAACAAGAAACTTCCTGTTGTTAGGACTACGAGCAAGTTCAGCTAGCTGTTCAGCAGAAAAGGTTTTACCACCAGCCATGTTTGTATAGTTTGATTGAATCAACTCCATTTCAGAAGCGGCTTCTTCAGCTTTTATTTTATTCTCTTCTTGAAGCTTAGTGTATTTTTCATACATGTTCTTTGTAGAAGCAATGGCAAACGTCTTAGCTTCTTTCTCAGCAGTATCCATCTTCTCTTCAATTGCTGTAGCAACACCACCCGCAAATGATAACAAATTAAAACCCATGATTTATACGCCTTGTTTAATATTACGAGCCATCAAACCTTTTGCCGGTACAGCTTTTTCTTCAACAGCTTTAACCTCTTCAACTGGTTCTTTAATTGTTTTAAACACTTTATCAATTGCTTGTTTCATAACCCGAGGAGACATTGTTTCTTCTTTATCATAATCTGAGTTGTAATCTTTAACATCAACTCCATGAATCATGGCAATGGTTTTCATCATTTCCATCATGATGGGCATAGCTAAGATGCCAGCATCAATTGTATGAATACCTTTATCAACATTGGTAAGCATCATGCCTTCAGCAATTACAGACAAAGGCAACTTTGTTTCTAGCGTGTCTAACAAGTCATCACTAATATCTTCAGAAGAAATAACTGCCATGTAAAACTGAATAACATCAGTTAGCTTTACATACTTTGGCGGGTTCTGCCACGGCCTACTCTTATCAGGAGCAGTCCATGATATTCCAGCAGGTGCTGCCATGAGCACTTCACTTGGTTTCTTTTGAGTTGTTGCCATGTTATTTCTTTGCCTTCATAAGTTCATCACGAGCTTCTCGGATGCCTTCAATGTAATCAGCAACAAGTTCTACAGCATCTTTTTTGCTAACAGGAGCTTGATTACTTTTCTGTTCAGCAGGCGCAGCAAACCCTTTTGCTGACTTTGTTTTCTTAGCTGCTGGAGACTTACGCTGAGCTAAGATGTTTTCAATTTTACTAAAGTAACTTTTAATATGTTGCATTTATTTTCCAGTAGGAAGAATAGTAGATATAAACTTTAAGGAAGAAGACCTTCTATAAACCTTACAGCAGCATCAGAGGTAACTACTTTACCAAGCAATGAACCAAGAGCGGTATTTGCCGCAGCGTTTGATGATATGCCTGCAGAAGCCATTGTAGCGTTTGCTGTAATTGTTGTCTGAGCAATGTTGGTTATTCGGGTTTGCTCATTCTCGCCAGATGCATATGAAAACTGCAGCAAGTCACGATAGGTTTGGCTTTGCTGTGCATAAACAGAAGCTGACAAATCAGTAGCATTCTTTGCCATAACAGCGTTAGCACTGTTGATGGCAGCGGTGTTGGCTGTAGAAATATCTGCTAAGATTTTAGAATTGGCAACATTAATCTGTGAAGTTAGTGTTGCATTAAACTCAGCACGAGCGTTTTGTTGTGTAGCATTAAACTTAGCAATTTCATTTGAGGCTGCTGTATTTGCGATGGAAATCTTGTTTATTTCAGAGGCGTTAAACTGATTAGCTGTCAAAGCAAGTGTTTCAGAAATCTTATCAGCTTCAAGCTTATTGGCAGCGTTCGTAGCCTTAGCAGCATTTGCAGCAGCAGTATCGCTTAGGATGGCTTGTGAAATTGTCTGTGTTTTAAGAATAGCCATTTGCTGAGCATTATCCAAGTTCTTCATATCAGTTTCAAGGAAGGCTTTAGCATTCAACACAGCCGCCTGTTGGCGATTGTTTAGATTAGCCATATCCATTGTAGCCATAGTTGCTGCGTTTGCCAGAGCCGTTGCTTGTTCATTGTTTAAATCAGCAACATTAATTTGTTGAATGAAAGTTGCATTAGCCAAAGCTTTCTGTTGATCTGCTGTAAAATTAACATTAGCAATCTCAGACACACGAGCAGCATTAGTAATGTTAACTTGTTGTTTGTTGCTTAACTCTTGACCAGTTAGTGCTGCGTCAATTTGAGCATTAGCCAAAGCTGCCTGCTGCTTATTAGACAGGTTGGTTGTTTCAATCTGCAAAGCATTGGTGGTGTTGAACATCTTTGTCTGCTGCTCAGCATTCAAGTTTATATTGCGCTCTGCCAGTTTAGAAGACACATTGAACAAAGACGTTTGTTGTTGATTAGACAACACTTGTCCTTTAAGGGCGGCATCAGCGTTGTAGGTGGCAATAAAAGCTTGTTGTTGTGCGGAAGCATCAATACCAGCAGCTTCAAAGTTCTGTGTGCTTTGCAGCACTGCCATCTGTTGTTCGTTAGTAAGCTCTTGTCCCTGCAGAGTTGCCCTAACTTGCAGATTAGCCAACGCTGTTTGTTGGTTATTGGACAAGTTAGCCATATCAACCTGCATCTTATTGGTGCTGTTAGCCAACATCGTTTGCTGTTCAGCATTAAGATTTATATTGCGTTCTGCTAACTTTGAAGACACATTAAACAACTGAGTTTGTTGTTGATTAGACAACACTTGTCCCTTAAGCGCAGCGTCAGCACTAAACGTAGCGAGGAAAGATTGTTGCTGTGCGGAAGCATCAATGCCAGCAGCTTCAAAATTCTGTGTACTCTGAAGCACCGCCATTTGCTGTTCGTTAGTAAGTTCTTGTCCTTGAAGGGTTGCTGCAACTTGCAAATTAGCCAATGCTGTTTGTTGATTATTAGACAAGTTAGCCATATCAACCTGCATCTTATTAGTGCTGTTAGCCAACATCGTTTGCTGTTCAGCATTGAGATTTAGATTACGCTCAGCCAACTTGGAAGACACGTTGAACAATTGTGTTTGTTGTTGATTAGACAACACTTGACCTTTGAGGGCGGCATCAGCCGTAAAGGTGGCAATGAAAGATTGTTGTTGTGCTGTGGCATCAATCTGTGCAGCTTCAAAGTTCTGTGTACTCTGAAGCATTGCTGCTTGTTGTTTATTAGTAAGTTCTTGCCCTTGAAGAGCCGCCCTTACTTGCAAATTAGCCAATGCCGTCTGCTGAGCGTTAGACAAGTTAGCCATATCAACTTGCAAGTTATTAGCACTGTTAGTCAACAATGCTTGTTGCTCGTTAGACAAGTTAATCTTACGCTCTTCTAACACTGAAGACACATTAAACAACTGAGTTTGTTGTTGATTAGACAACACTTGTCCTTTGAGGGCAGCAGCAGCTTGAGCATCCTGCATGTAAGCTTGTTGCTTATTAGTCGAAGTAATCTGCATTGCCTCAAAAGCTTGAGTGCTAGTGATCATTGCTGTCTGTTGTTCGTTAGTAAGTTCTTGACCAACAAGAGCAGCCCTAACTTGCAGATTAGCCAACGCTGTTTGTTGACGTGTGCTTAGCTTTGTTAAATCAATTTGAAGATTCTCAGCAGAGCGTTGCATAAAAGATTGCTGTGAGTTATTCAAATTGATGTTATTAACTTCAGCAAAACGTGCAGCGTTAGTCAGAGCAACCTGTGTCTTAACATCAAGATTCTTTTCCTGAGCAGCAGTTTTTAATTGAGCATTAGCCAATACAACAGCTTGTTGATTACTTAGTATCTGTCCTTGCAAAGCAAAAGCGTTGGTGCTATTCTGCAAAGCAACTTGCTGACGGTTGTTCAGGTTAGCTAAGTCCATGTTCTGCAAAGCAGCAGCATTAACCAAAGACACTTGCTGACGATTGCTCAAATTCGTTATTGCCATTTGAGAGAATGTCTGTGCATCAGCAGCAGCAATCGGCATAGCGCTTTCCATAGCCGCTTGTACAATGGCAGCACCAGCCATAGAGCTAGCACCAAGACCACGAGCAGCCATTGCGGCATTAGCATTGCGTATAGCACCAGCAGCCCATGCAGGGGTGCCATCGTTGAACTGAGCCATCAGTGAAGACATCTGCCCAGCAACAGTGCTAGCGGCCTCTACAGAGCCTTGCTGAGCCGTTGCCAGCGATTGACTAAAGCTACCCTGCTGGGCAGTTGCTACAGCAGCCTTATCAAGAGCAGCCATTGTGGCAGCAACAGCTTGAACAGGTTCGTTTAGCTGCAGGTTTTGTTTAGAAACATCTACCAGTTCTTGTTGGGTAACAGCGCGTTGTGCAGCAATGGCAGTGGATGATGCAGCCGTTTCAGCAGCTATGGCTTCAGGAATAACACCAGCTTTAGCAGCGGCTTGTACAGCAGTAGTAGTAGCTTCAGCAGACTTAGTAGCGTCTAGTTGAAACTGAGTGGCTGCAACAGCCGCTGGTGTTTGACCAGC
>Ga0181358_1001068_pt1 | contig 12615 bp, 14 predicted proteins | sample Fa13VDMM110SD_FD_130096 | JGI IMG/M metagenome (GOLD analysis project Ga0181358, IMG submission 130096) | Freshwater viral communities from Lake Michigan, USA - Fa13.VD.MM110.S.D | ecosystem: Environmental > Aquatic > Freshwater > Lake | place: USA: Michigan | collected 2013-09-24
CAATTGGTTAAAGCTTTAGAAGATCATATCCAAGGCTTCTCTGGAGCAGGATTTAATGATACTGATAACTGGCAAGGACCTTACGTTGATGGTACTAAGACTTACAATCCGATGTTAAGAAACGTTGGGGAGAGTACTTACTACAACTCAATGGGTCTTTCTACATTTACTAAGTTTATCGAGGCTGAAACTTTCCAAGTAGCTGCTTCTGTTACAACTGAGCAAATCCAGGATCTTAACAAACAATTCGGTATCGATGTTATTTCAATGATCGAGAACGCATTGGTTAATGAGGTATCTCAAGCAATCAACAAGCACATCTTAGCTAGAGCATTTGCTTTAGGTTGGTCTAACCACCAGCAATTCTTAAGCACGGAAAACCAGAACTTGAACTTGAACTTGATAATTAACGGTGGTGCTGCTACTACTTCTGCTTACGTAAATAAGATAGATCAAGGGCAAACTATGGTGATCCCAGCTGGTCCAACATCAGGAGGTTACGAAAACCTTTCTACACTTCAAAGAAGATTGTTCTCTAGAATCCTAGCTGCTGCTAACGTAGTTGCTAACAGAGGAAGAAGAGGACCTGCTAACTTCATCATTACTAACGCTGCTGTAGCAAGTGCACTTCAAGATATCTCTCAGTTCACATTCGCTCCTTTTTCAAACACGCTTACACAAAACAACGGTACACTTTACCCTGTTGGATCTCTAGCTGGTATGACTGTATACGTAGATCAAAACATGAGCTACAACGATACAAGAGTATTAGTTGGTAGAAAAGGTGGAGATGACGAACCAGGATTGAAATTCATGCCTTACATGATGGCTGAGTCTATTCAAACTATCTCTGAAGGTACAATGTCTCCGAAGATAGCGGTTAAATCAAGATATGCATTAGTAGAAGCTGGTTTCTTACCAGAGACTATGTACTTAACATTCTATGTTAATGTACCTAATGGCGGTCTAGCTTAACCCTAACCACTCTATAAAGAAAGTCCTAAGGTAACTTAGGACTTTTTTTTGTTGTTCCCTTATACGTTTCCTAAATAAACGGAAATAAAATAGATATATAATTAAAAAACTTTAAACATGAAAAATATACCTTCTTTTAAACAATTCAATCAAAATTATTCTTTATTAGAATCTGCTGATTCCGAATTAGAATCTTTGTACTATGAACTTAAAAAAGAAATTAACATAGATGAATCTCTTGCCATAAACGAAGGACTTTTTGGTAATATGTTATCAAATTGGGCTTCTAAAACATTCTTAGGCCCTTTAGGACTTTCTAAAGTTAGTTACATAGATAAAGCTAGAAACATCTATTTAGGATTAGAATTAGATCTGTTAAAGAAAAAGGATTCTTATGAATCTAAGTTAGAAGAATACAGTACAGAAATGGATAAACTTTCTTCTGATGTTGAAGCGGATAAGCCTAGAATGGAAGCTATCAAGAAAAAATTGGATGTTGAAAAAACCTCTTTTGAAACTTATGTAAAAGCACAGAAACTTAAAATAGAAAGTGCTAAGGATATAATAGAAGCTGCTGTAGACGGAAATGAAAGAAGAAGATCTTATGCTGATGCTGGAATGGCAGAGGATAAAATCATTATAGCAGATAAAGAATATGATTATGCTAAAAAAAGAGCTAAATCGACAGAAGAACTTGATGTTTTAACTGATAAGATTAAAAAATTAAGAAATGATCTAGATGAAAAAGTAAACAAGTTTAAAAAGACTGAAGAGGAAAAATCCAAAAAAGAAGAGGAAATAACCAAAGATCAAAAAGTAATAGTAGGTGATCCAATGGCTAAAAGAATAATAGAAAAAGTAAAAGGAATAAGAACTAAAGGTATTATAGATATCACTGAAGATCTTAAAAAAGATATAGCAACTTTAGAAGCAGAACGCGAGAGGGTCGAGGAAGAAATGAAGAAAAAGGATAAAGCCGGAAATCTTAATAAAAATCTTAGAGCTAAGTATAAAAGTAAGATAAAAGTTATCGAAGCTGAAACTGAAGGAAGAAAGAAACAACTTGAAGTTTTAAGGGGTCTCGGTAAAGATTCCATTACTATATCTAGAAATTTAAAAAATCCTAAAAAATCACAGGAAGTTTTAGATAAAATTGCTGAGATTGATATGGATACCGAATCAGAAAAAGCTGAATAAAACTTAAAACCACAATAAATATGAATTTATCCTTTGAAGAATGGGAAAGCCTTCACGAAGGTCAATTTTTTGATAAGATCAAAAATTTTTTAAGTAGGTCCGTTGGAGGTGCTATAGGCAAATTAGATGAACTTTTAGATTCTTACAGAAGAAGTGAAAATAATTATATAAAAGATTGGGACGAAGGAAGTATAGAAAAAGATAAATTAGAAATAGAATTAGCCCAATCTAAAAGCGATCCCGCAGAGATAAAGAAGCTAGAGAGAATGATGAAAAGAAACAGGGACGTTCATTCGACTGCGCAGAAAGCAAGAGCGGATAGATCCGAAGCCATAGATAAAAAAGCTAGATCTATAACGAAAGGAAACGAAAGACTTTCAGAATATTGGGAGTTAGAGGTTTCCAGAGTAAATGCAGAGATCTCTGAAAAACTACACAAAAAAGCTAAAGGTTTTAATGATGAATCAGAAGCTTCCAGATTATACGACGTTTACCAGAAATCTTTATTTACATCCAAAGAAAAAGAAGAAGATTTTAAATCTAAATTCGGATCCTCTTTTATGGACAGTGGAGCTATCCAGACAGGTAAAGAAATAGATTTAGAAGTAGGGCAGGGAACTGACGGATCACAAGAATTATATTTAAATCTACCCATTAAAGAATTTGCAAGCAAAGTTAAAACACTTTCTCCTAGAGAAAGAAAAGCTTTAACCTCAAGACTAGTAAATGAAAGAAATGAAAGATATGTAGCCATGGATATAGAGCAAGATGCCCTAATAAAACAGATGGATTCTAGGAAACTAAAAGGAAAAGCATTAGAAGACGAAAAAAATAAAATAAAAGAAGCTAAACAAAAATATCTAGAAGAGATAAGAGATCTTAGGGGAAAAATAACTATTGCTAGAAGAAATGATTAGATTTAATACATTTAAAAAACTTGGTATTTTCAATTTCATAAATGAAGCAGAAAGTACCGATACTTTAATAAAAAAAGAGGAGGAAAATCTTTCTTTAAAATTTGATACACTCAAAGAAGCAAAGGGTTTAAAGAGGCCAGGGGATATTAAAAGTAAAATTGATAGTATCAATAAACAATCCCAAATATACATTGAGATATCTAATGGTCTTAAAGTCTTAGGAGCTTTATATCTAAAGAAATCAACAGAGAAAAAAGCGGATCAAGGTACTGGTGATATATATTAAAAAACATAAATGAGAAATAATTCAATATACAATCCAATTGCAAAAATGATGTTAAATGAGCACAGCTCTTTAATATTAGAAAACGAGAAAGTAGATTCTTTGATATCTAAGATGTCGGACAACGCATTGAATTGTTTTAAAATAATTAATTTTGATCTTGCACCAAAAAGAGAAAGAAACCCTAATATAATGAGGGAAAAACTTTCTAGTATATCTGGATCCAAATCAGTAAAAACTTTAACCTCTAAGCTAATTGATTATTCTGAAAATTCTGAATTATCTAACAGTAAATACCACGAGGCAAAAGAGGAATACCTATCTGCTTTAAAAAAATTCTGTAAAGCTTTAATTAGAACCGCAGAACTTTCTAAGGATAAAGAATCCGAGATCCTAAAAAGGTTTAAAACGCCTCCTGCTAATCTACAGAATGCTTTAGATTCTATAGCAGAAAGAGTTAAAGAGGAAAGAAAAAAATTAGATGAATCTTCTTATTTTATTAATGAATCCCACATAGGATTTAGTACTAGATTAGATTTTATTAAAAAATCTTTGATCAACCTTCTTTCTTCGGCAGAAGGAAAAAATCAAAAAAATGGATATGGAAGAGATTGGAAAAGAATCTTTTTAGAATTAGATGAAAAAAGAAGAGTTTTAGATAGACCAGAAGCTGGATACAGTGAAAGAGGAAGAAAATCATTAGAAGATTTAGAAAAACAAATTCATAAATTTTCTGAAGAATTTAATAATGCTTTAGTACAAAGTGTAAATAAAGCCATACAGACTGTAGAAGAAGACGAAGAAGTAATAAAGGTATATTCTGATGTAACAGAATTAGCTCACAGAGCTTTAGATGATCTTACAAGAGCTAAAGCACAACAATCTATGATCTTTAAAGAAATCCTAGATGATTTCGATAGCAAAGAAGCTACAGTTTCAAAATCAATATTTCCTTTATCCTTAGGGGATAAAGATTCAGATAAAAAAATATGCGGAAGTAGGCTAATAACTAACATACAAAAAGCATTATCCTCAATACCTTCTGCTTCTGATGTAATGTCTAGCGAAGGAGGAATAAACGGGGTTTATAATACAGCTTTAAAAGCAGTTATTTCTACTATACAAAAAATAGAAGGAAATAAGAATACTAACGGGGAGATAGATAGAACCATTTTAGATGCTATTCTTTATTCCGATTGGGTCTCTACTGGAGATAAAAAAGCCATAAAGAAATCTTTAGAATCTATCATGGATAGAGTAGAAGAATCATCTGTCTTATCTTTTGATGATATTGTTTCCCCTATAAACGAAAGTAAGATAGTAATTAAAAATTCTGAATTTGCTAAGGAATTACAAATACAGTATGCAAATGCTTTAGAAGATGCTCCTAAAGATTATAAAAATGCAGATTATAAAAAAGGAGAAGTTTACCAGCTTTCTAAATCTTTAAGAAAAGCTTATAGAATAAATGTCGAGGATGAAGATTTCATAAGAGAAGACGGGGATTTAAAATCATCATATTCTCCTGAGTTTATTGCAGCTTGGAATAAAGCTTTATCTTCAATAAAAGATCCAGAGGATTATTGTTATTTCTATTTTGAAGGCGGATTATATTCTATATGCCACGAAACAACTTCACTTAAAACCCCTTCAAATTGGCCCAAGTGGAAAAAAGATAGAAAAATAGAAGAATCTGATAATGAAGATCTTGTAGATTTTTTAAATAATTACCTTAAAGGATGGAAAACATTCGGAATGATAAATCCCGAATATAGATACACAAAGATAAGAAAATTAATATCCGAAAATTTAGAAAGGGAAGAACTTAAATATTCTGAAGCTTACACTAAAATGAAAAGCTCAATAAGGTATAAAGATGTTCCCTATGTGGATTACGAGGATTTAAAAACCGATATTAAAGAAGCTTTCGAATCCATAATACATAAGAATAGAAGAGAAATGGATTTAGATAAAGAAGAATTCGTAGGACTTAATAATTTTATAGTTGCTTTATCAAATTCTATCACATTCGACGGGGATAAATTTATAAGCTGTCTTAAATGGATACATGATAATGTACTAGGCGAAAAAACTTCAAAGAAAATATCTTCTGAAGCTTTCACATCGGCAGAACAAACTGATAAAGAGACAGGAAATCTATTGACTTTTGACGGAAATTCTTTAATGGTACTTCCTTATAAAAATCTTCTTAAGAAAATGGATATAAAGAAAGCGGATAAAGATTGCCCGGATTCTCTTTCAGGATTTAGATCTATTATAAATCTTAATACCTCAGATTCTCCTATAATAAAGATATTAGCTAGAAATCTTGGGTACATTACATCTACCCTTTACCCATCTTTAGAAAATCACTTAAAAAGAATAAATACTGATTCTTTTTCTAAAGTTCCTAATGTTATTCCTTTTAAGTGCTTTGATTCTGACCAAAAATAAGTCATGAAACATTTAATACTTTTTGAAAATTATCCTCAAAATCCGGTGGACCTTAAATCGTTGGAAGAATACCTTTTAAGACTTGGTATACCCCTAGAAAAATGGGGTAAAGGATATGCCAAAACTTTAAGTCATCTCCTTAAAGAAATAGAATCCGGTGAATGCACAATATTAGAAGAGCGAGGAAATCTTTTAAGAGAAATAGAATTTGCTATGTGCGAAATGTTTTATCAAGATGGAAAAAATCTATTTAAATTAATAGAAAAAAAACAAGTATTTAACGACGGGAGAACTAGAATTAGGGATAAAGAATCTTCCGTATCCGAAAAAATGATGATAGGAGAAGATCCATTAGGATCATTAATCAGAGGGGTAAAGGAAGAATTAGGAATAATTCTAGATGAATCCCAAATAGAAGAAGTAGGGGATGTGAAAAAAACTGAATCCTCACAATCTTTTCCTGGTCTTATCACTAAATATAGTGGACATAATTTCACATGCTTTTTAAATCAGGACCAGTATAACCCTAATGGGTACGTAGAAGTACAAAAAGATAAAAGCACATATTTTATTTGGGAAGAATACACTTCTTAATTTTTTTATCTTATAAAAAATCTTATATTTATAGGAAACTATTGTTGTATTTTTTTCTATTATTTTTATGATCTATGTATTTGAAGGAACTAGAAATTCAGGTAAAACATTTCTTTCCGATCACGTAAGTAAAACTTTGGGTATACCTAAATTTAAATTTGATTTTTCTAATTATTTTAATGATTTAGATCTATCCAGTGAGAAAAGTAAGGAAACACATTTATTTGCAATGGGCAAAGAATTAATGCTTATGCAACTTTCTAGAGATTTAGGAATAGAAGATTTTATATTAGACCGAGGTATAATAACAGTTTTTTCCTGGGCTCTTTTAGAAAAAAGAATTTCTAAAGAAGAAGTTAGGAAGCAGATAAAAATGATATGTAATAGAAATCTTTTAAAGGGTATAACCGTAATATACATAGAAGGTAATAATCCTGATAAGTCATCAAGAAATAAAGATAACTGGGATCATTTAGATTTTAATTCTGAAGAGAAAATCTGTTCTGATTTTGTTATCGATGAATTTAAAGAAAATGGATTTAATGTTCTTTGCTTTAAAAATAATTTTAAGGATAAAGATAAAGAAAATATAGAATTGGTCTTTAGTGGATTAAACGCTTAATTTATGTGTGGAATATTATTATTAAGAAAAGAGGATTCTAACGAATCTAGAATAAATTCTATAAGCCATAGGGGAATAGAATATTCAATAGAAAATACACAATCCCATGTATTGTGTCACCATAGACTTCCTATACAGACTTCAGACGGAGACAATTGGAATCAACCTATAGAGTTATCCCCTGGAATATACCTTATGTTTAATGGGGAAATTTTTAATTATGATAAAGATAATTTTTCTTCCGATACAGAATACCTCTGTAGTCTTTTTTCGGGAATAAAAACTATAGATGCTGAATTCTTTTCTGGCATGTATCTTCCTTACATAAGAGAATGGGATGGATTCTGGGCTATAGTTCTATTTGATTCTAATACAAACGAAGTACTTTGTTTTACCGATCCTTTAGGTAAAAAATGCCTATATAAAAACGACAGGGGAGAGATATGTTCCGAAATGAAAGGATTAGCCAATGATGAAACATCAATAGATTATTCTACTCTAAGTTCTATTAGAAAATGGGGATATAACAAGGATAAAAGAACGTGTTTTACCAATATAAAAAGAATCCTTCCCAATAGCATCTATTCTTATAATATGGATTCACCTTTATTTGAAAAGGTATTAAACCCATATTATACCTCCTGGGATTCTCCTATACCAGAACTTATAGATAAAAATTATGATGAGCATATGAATTGGCTATGGGATAAAATGTTTGAAAGTGTTTCTAATAGATTAGTTTCTAAAAATTATCCTATTTCTCTTCTTGTCTCTGGTGGATTAGATTCGTCTATAATAGCAGGTATACTTAAGGAAATGAATGCTAAGACTACTTGGTTTTCTATAGAAAATGGGGAAAGCGAATATGTAAATATTCTATCCCAACATCTGGAAACCCCTGTCCAATTTTTAGATTACTCTATGGATTCAAATAGCAATGATTTTATATATGCGGATTGGAACGAAAGTCCTATAGATCTTGGATCGGTTATACCCCAATACCATTTATTTGAAGCAATAAAAAAAGAATCAGATTTTAGAATAGTTCTTAGCGGCGATGGCTCAGATGAACTTTTCGGAGGGTACTCAAGAATACATGAATATGATTCTCAAAAATCTGATGTATTCGAAGAGCTTACTTATTACCATTTACCTAGGCTGGATAAAATGTCAATGGCTCATACATTAGAGTTAAGAAATCCATTCCTTAATCTTGATATAGTTAGATTTGCTTTGCATCTTCCTAAAGAATGGAGAACAGATAAAAAAATATTAAAAGACACTTTTTCTCCTATGCTTCCTAGTTCTATAGTAAATAGAAAAAAAGAAGCTTTAAAAAATCCGGAAATAAAAAAAGATAAAATCCAATATCGCCATAAAGCTATTCAAATTTTTCTAGATTCTTTTTGATATATAGATCATTAAAAAGAATTATTATGAAAGATAAAATAATTAAAGATTACGATCAATTTAAAAAAGTAAATGAGTCCGATATGACTCTTTTTGGATTGCTAGGCGGAATGGCGGGAGATTCATTAGAAAAAGCTGTTAAACAAAGAGCTACTGCTATGATTCTAGAGTATTTTGGTGTACCTAAGATAGATCCTAATAATCCAGAGGGAAAGGGACAATGGATAACTGAGTTTTTTATTAAATTGATAAGCGAAGTTTCCCTTCCTGATTGTGATAAATTTCTTAATGGACAAATGCCTATTAACGACGCCGATTACTGGGTACCTAAAATAGCAAAAACATTAAAATATCAAATAATTCAACTTGGTAAACCATCTGCTGGAGATGTTATAGCTTTCTTAGGCGTTACCCCTAGCGGATTTATAGGAAGATTAATTTCCAATATGTATACCGAATATATTTTGGATGAGAAAAGATTGGAGCAAACGATACTTGGCTTATGGAGATTAGTTATGAAAGAAGATTTTATACCGCAAAAGAAAGCAGATGAAATATACAAGGAAGAATATAACAAATTAACACAAGCACAAAAAGATAAAGTTGAGGGCTCGGTTTGGAAAGCTTCTATGAAGCAAAAAGATTTTGCAAGAACAAAAGGAGATTAATGCTATGAATATATTAGACGTTAAAAAAAGAAATCTATTGGACTTTGAGGATTTTTTAGATAAAGTTCATGACGAAACTTATGAACCGCTATCCATTAAAAATCAATCTAGTGAGATAAGCCCATTAAGTGGTCTTTCTGAAATAAAAAGGCAAAAGGCTTTTGATTATGCTGGATATGCAGATAGTGTATTTGCTAAAAATTCCAAAATAGATGTTCCTGGAGGAAGAATAGAAATAAAGAAAGGACAGATAGATGCTATCTCTACTGGAAATGCTTTTTCTACAAGCGGGGTTACTTTTGAATCCGAAACCCAAATTAAGAGACTAAAAGATATGTAATTTACAAATAGATCAATCCTAAAGAGACTAAAGGATTTTTCTATGTGTAATAACGTAAAAATAATATAAATCGCTTAGGCGTGACATAAATCCCCTTTCAAATAGATTGGGGATTTTCTTTTTGCATAAGATATATAAAGTATGGAATACATTAGTATTGGAAATTTTGAAATGTGGCCGGACCAATTGAATTGGAGCGTTTCTGGAAGCCCAGAAGATTATTATGGGATGCCTCAGAGATACTATAATATTTTGCAGGAATCTATGTTCGAGGAATTAATAGAATCAAAGGTAGGCAAAGGATGGAGATTACCACGTTTATGCGAAATGGTTTATATAGGAGACATCCAATATTCATTAGGAATAGCGAAAAGTGAAAAATTATATATTCCTACCACATATAGCTTTATAGTAAAAGAAACTATGGATTCAAGGGAAGGAGATCCTTACAATAGTAGAACTTTCTTTAATCTAGAAAATAGATCGGCAAATACCCAAGCCTGGATTCCCGGATTTTTCCTCACTAGTTCAGGAAAAAGAAATTTTAAAATCCAACCGGTTAGAGATGTTTAAGATTTTTCATTATAATTTTTTTAATATATAGAATAAATTTTAAGATGACAAGGATAATAAATTTCCAAGATTATTTACCACTGAACGAGGGAAAATCTTCTCCATTCAAAAGAAAACCTCTCGATTATTCCTTTTCTGATCTAGAGCCTTTTATAGATAAAGAAACCATGACGGAACATTATAATGTTCACTATAAAAAATACACGGATCTTTTAAATGAATGTGTAGAAGAAGAATCTATACCAGTTCAGATGGGATCTAATATGGAAGGAATAAAAGAAATATTAAAAAATGTAGGAAGATACACAGATAAATTAAGAAATAATGCTGGTGGATTCTATAATCATTTTTTATATTTTGACCAATTTACCCCGGAAATGAATGTTCCCCAGGGAGATATAAAAAAATCTATTTTATCCTCTTTTGTTTCTCTTGCCAATCTAAAAAAAGAAATGTTAGAAGCTGGTCTTTCCCAGTTTGGTTCGGGATGGGTTTGGCTAATCTCTAATCCTTCGGGAGATCTTTATATAAAGACAACACCAAATCAGGATAATCCAATTATGGAAGAATCTTTTAATGACAAAATCCTATTGGGTATTGACGTCTGGGAGCATGCTTATTATCTTAAACATAAAGCAGATAGAAAATCTTACCTTAAAGAGATATTTAAAGTTATAGATTGGGAAAAAGTTAATCAAAGATTTTAGAAATTTTCTAATGGAAAATATAAAAAATTTTAATTCTTTTATTTTTGAAAGCCAATCCTCTGATATGATAGATGAGATATGTAAAAAGTATTCGGAGCTAAAAGAAGTAAAAAATAAAATTTTTTATAATTGCGGTAGATATCATAATATTCTTATAAAAATTATAAATAGAAAAATACTATCCAAGGATAAACCAGAATGGGAAATGTACATAGGATCTCATCATTGGGGTAAAAAAACTTCATATATTCCAGAAAATGAAATATGGATATCTTCCGATCTCGACGAAAATAATTTTAGAAAAATATTAAACCACGAAATAATAGAAAGAGAAATGATGAGGGCTTTACAGGAAGAAAAAGGAATGACCGCTAAAACTTCTTGGGAACAAGCTCATTATTCTGTTAAAGGAATGGGGTTTTAATTATTCTTTCCAGAATATAAAATGTTCTACTAGATTTGCTTTTCCCCATTCAGCTCTGACCGATTTATATTTGGAAGGATAAGTGTATGTATAAACTCCTTTACAACCTTTAGTTTTTAGAATTTTAGCCTTGGATTCTATTTCTCTTAATCCCTCCCATTGTGCATGTCCCAGTCCTCCCCTTCTTTCCATTCTATTAATAGAATCTTTTTCGGTTGCAGGAACGAGAGGAACGATAATGGTTAATTTACTTTTCTCCCCTTCCGGGACAGGACCTTCTAGTTTTATACCATCATAATTAGGTTTTACTAAAATCCCATCTTTTTCTAACCATTTAAAATGCTTATTTAATTCTTTTTGTAAAACTATACAAGATTGATGAATAGTATCACCTCCCAAGCATCCCCCATGAATTAGAACAGGCCCACTCTTATTTCCCAGATAAGTTAAGACGAATCCGTTTTTATCTGATTTATCTATAGTTATTTTAGGTTTTCCTGATCCGTTCCACAAAGAAGATACTACCCCAGTTTGATATCCTTTAACAGAGGTAGTTACCGTTTTTGACCAATTATCACAGCTTTTCCCCCCTGTATTTACTGAAGGATCTATTGTGGTAGGATTTTTTTGGGGCTGTTCAGAAGATATTCCAGATTCTACTTCGGATAAAAAAGATTCATTTATGAACTGATTAAACCCTAATATATCTTTCATTTTAGAAAGGTTTTCCTACTGTAAATCCGTAAAATGCTCCTGTTGTTATGGAAGATCCCGTTGAAAGTAATGTTAAATTAAGCATAGTTGGACTAGTAACAGTTCCTAGTAGAATTGTTATTCTGTTATTACTTAAATCGTAATAGTCTAAAACTCTTGCTGACCCCTGGGTTACCAATATTGTTGAGATAGGTGCCATTATTGATGAAGGACCAAATGTTGCTCCTGTTGCTCCTGGATTATAATTAGTTGATGCATATAACGGAAATCCAAAATTACCTTGTATCATAATTCTTTTTTATTTTATATATCAAAAAAAACCCTGCTTTTGGCAGGGTCTATAAAAATTAGTTTATTGATTATATGAATTTACTAAATACGTTTCCTTTAGAGATATAACCTGATAAATCTTCTAGAGGAACTTCTTTATCCTCCTCTTTCATTTTATAATCACTATCCCATGTAGTAACATTGAAAGTTAAAGGGGAAAGAGATTTATCTTTTTCCGTAATGACTCTAATAAATCCTCCATTAGATAGAGGAAGATGACACATAAATAATCCAGCATCTCCAATTTCTGCTGCATTTCCTGCTTTTTCAGATTCGTTAGCTATTTCTATTACCCCTTGAATATCAGTATCTTCGAAATCGATAGGTCCTTTATATCGATCAAAAGGCATCCACTGGAATACCCCCTCTTCTAGATTAACAGAAGCTTCGTTTAATCTGTATTGAAA
>Ga0181358_1001075_pt1 | contig 12581 bp, 26 predicted proteins | sample Fa13VDMM110SD_FD_130096 | JGI IMG/M metagenome (GOLD analysis project Ga0181358, IMG submission 130096) | Freshwater viral communities from Lake Michigan, USA - Fa13.VD.MM110.S.D | ecosystem: Environmental > Aquatic > Freshwater > Lake | place: USA: Michigan | collected 2013-09-24
ATTTTTGCAATCTTTAAAAGAAAGTAATTATGTCAGAAGAAAAAAAGTTGATAGAAGTTTGTTTGGGTGTTGGTATGAATCAACTATTCCCAGAAAGTATTCTAATTGAAATTGACCCATCAGTTGTAGATACAACTGATTATGAAGTTGAATAATCATTTATTGAGTGAACTAAATAAACGAAATAATGAATAAAAATTACGAATGTATTATTAACTGGGGATTGCATCAAAAGTTAATAGAAGAAAAAAATGGCAAGGTATGTTTAAATTTTGATTTTAATCCAGATTTATTCAGTGACCTTGAAAGAAAATACATTACCAGCAACAATCGATTCTTCAATTTAAATAATGTTGATATCATTCGTGATGGTGGTACGTTGGTTCTAGAATCATACACTGGTGATAGATTGAAATATTATTTGGATAAAGATAATTACACAATACACACAAGTTACCCAACTTCAGATAATAATATTATCACAGATGAGTCAACAATATACTGGGTTATAAAATCCTATTACGATTATATATTAAAGTTGGAAAATGAAGTTCAACTAAATAAGAATAGGTTGGACAAAATGCTTAAAAAATAATCATATGAGTTTCGGAACAAAAGGTTGTGAATATAATTGTGGTGGTGAATGTGATGGTAGATGTTTACCATTTAAAAATAAAATACCAACACACGACCCACAAACGGGTAAATTAAATCCTTATTATGAGGAATTAACTGGGGAACCAAACCCATTAAGCATTAATCACAAACCAAACATTAGCAAGTTTAAAAATGTATGTTCAGAAATATCTGATAGGTTAGGTAATCTACCTTATGATAATGCAGACATATCTGATGTTGGTAATGAAATTGGAATTATAATAGCCAAATATTTTGATGATAAAGATTTTGGTTGGGATAAAGAAGGTTTCATAAGTGGTTTAAACCACGGGATATCACTAACTGATGGTACTCACGGATGGATAAAATATAATTTGCATAAATAAAAAAAAAATAACATGGGAATACCACAAATAACAATATTAATACTAATGGGACTTAGTTTATTAATAGCAGCGAATCAACACGGTAAAGAACGCAAACCATTTAATTTCTGGGCAACAGCTATTGCTGTTTTATTGCAATCAACATTATTATGTTGGGGAGGATTTTTTAACTAATAGAACATGAAAAACAATATTAAAACACCATGTAACTTTGACCATAATGGTGAATGTCTAATATGTGATTGTTGGCCAGATGCATGCGCATATGACCGCATGTTAAATAAGGATTATAAATATGAATCCAAAGAAGAATTGGAAGAAATGTTTAAAGATATAACAAATCGGATAATGATTGGTAAATTACTTAAAACAGAAAAAGGTCATTATATCTTAATTGATGATACCAAAGGTACTTATGATAAAGGGTTTATGATTGGAACATCCAGGGATAGTGATATTAATAAATTATCGATAAAAAATTGTGAAGCAATTGAACGTGGTTATGATTTGGATGAGTTGGCTGAAACATTTGCTAAAAACCATTCTATTTACCCAACAGCGCAAGATGATACTGAATATGGTTTTAAAAATGGTTTTCAAAAAGCACTTGAAATTATTAATGAGTTAAGAACTCATAAAGACCCACAGCTTATTGATTCAATGGCTTTAAGATATCGACATGATTTTGGAATGATTAGTGATGAAGCAAAACTAAATTATTTAAGAACAACAATGACACAACTTTGGGAAGAAGTTGTTGGATTAGGGTTTTATGATGGACCAAATAAGTGGAATGTTGAAATCGAAATGCAACCTTATCATGATTGTGAATTTATAGATGATGGTAAAACACATGTTGTTGAACCAAAATGGAGACCAACATTGGATGCGGATGGCTGCCTGATATTAAAAAGAATATAATATGACAGCAATACATGAAGTTCAGCAAATATTAACTTGCAACACACCGTTTGGTGAGGCCCAAGCATTATTCATAATCAATTATGGAATCCATAGAAATACTATATGGGTTTGTGCTAACTTTGATGATGGTAAAATAAGACACTTTGATAGTAACCAAATAAGTATAACTTCTAACCATACTCTAGATTTTAACAAAAGTAATCTAACATAAAATGGAACATAGTGCATTAGATTTTATTGAATCAGAATTAAAAAGACTTAATTCAAAAGCTGGTATCAATATGTTTTGGTCAGATATGGAAAGGATTTTAGAACTTGCCAAACAAATTGATATAAATCAAAAGAATGAAGCTGTTAATGGTGACTATTGCGCAGTTTGTGGCGGTACAGAATTTTGGAACACTGATTGGGATGAAGAAGATTATATTGACGAAGAAGATGAAGAAGATTAAAATTTTTATCTGGTGGTGTAGAAACTACCCAGAAATTGTTTGGCGTAAATTTAAATCAAAATTTAAAATATGAAAAATATTAAAGAATTAGAAAAACAACGTGAAGAAACTATTAAAAAATGGGAAGCAAGTGGGTTATTAGATAATCTTGGTGATAAGTCAGATAAAATCAATTTGGCTATACCAATGTATGCAAAAACAGTGCAGCTAATAAACGATGACCCAACTGAATTATATTCAGAAATTGAATACCTTATTATAATGTGGAGTAATGATGGTACAAAAACCGCTGGCTCTTTAACAAGGGACATCATGAAACTTATAACTCAAAACAAAGCTGAATAAAAATTTAAAAATAATTTGGATAATTAAAATATTATACATATCTTTGTACCATAATTAATCATATGGTAGCAAAAACAAAAATAGGTCCATTCAGAGCAACATGGGTATTACGTCATAGATGGGAACCAGGTGCCAAAGATGGTGTTCTGAGCAGCAACTATGAAGGACATAAACTTAGAACAACATTACGTTTAGGTATATGGGCCAAACGTAGTAAAGTTGTTGGTGCTACTAAACGTGGTAAAACTACAAGTGAAACTGCCAAAAATACATTTAGTAAAAATAATATGGTGTATAACTATATGATTGGATTAGAGTTAATTGTTTGTAGAGTCTGGGTTGACTTCACATTTAGACCAACATTAGGTAGAAAATCAATACTAATAAACTTATGAAACAAGAACAACTTTAAGAATTAGCCAAAGATTTTTATTCAGATGAAAATCAATTGATGGAAAGAATCGCCTTTAAACGTGGTTATACAGAATGTAAAGAAAACATGTATAGTGAGGAAGAAGTAGTTGAGTTATTATACAAAAGAGATTTATACTTACTTAATAGAGATGAAGAAGTTGAATTAGAATTACCAAATGAATGGTTTGAACAATTTAAAAAGAACGGATAATGCCATATATATACATGAAAAGTAAAAGAGGTAAGATAACCTCATTCTTCACAAAAAACAAATCAATTAAAGTTGGAAGTGTTTTCCAGCAAAACATCTTTGAAAATTTTGAAGGTGGTGAAGTAATTAAAGTTAAATTAACAAAAATAGATAATAATTAATAAAATTAATAATATGCAAGATAGAATTGAAATAAACGGAATATGGTATGTTAGAGAAGATAAACAACCTACACCAGTAATCGATGACATTAACGATGATGATGTTACAGATTCATTAGATTGTGTTTGGGAAACAGATGAGTACTGTTTTGTAGCAACAGTATTACTTCGTGATAATGCTGAAGAACTAACTGATTTCTATGGTAGTGTATATTTGAAAATAACAGATAAAAGACCTAGTGATAGAAAAGATTGGATAGAACATGAAGCTGATAATTCAAATTGGTTATTAGGTGTACTGGAAGGTGATGAGGATGCTATGGCAGATGCTTATGATATCTTTGATGGGAATGGAATAAAACAATTCAGAGCATTCATATCATATCTAATTAAAAAAGGTTGGTTAACTAAATAATTAGAGATGAGTGAAGAAGAAGCATACTCAATTCCAATTTATGAGAACGGTAAAAAAACGGAGTGGACAATTGATGGTATTGTTGGTGATGAAAAATACCAACAATTAATAAAAATAACACCAGAAAATAAATTACCCGAATTAGTTAATATTGGGTTAAATAAAGATAAAGATGAATAGAGAAGACATTGTAAAAGAATTAAAAGAATTACAATCACGTATTTCGGATGCTAGAGCAAGATTAGATAAATTTGATTTTGAAGAAAAGTTTAATAGTGTAAGCAAATACTTAGGCAAGTATTACAAAGAAGATGATGAACTTTTTAAAACACATATAAGATGTTTATATGTACATGAAATTGATGAGCAATGTATTCCTCAATCAATTATAGTATCATATTTTATTGATACTGATAATTATTTTGGTATTGAACAATATCATCATTTTAACCCAGATAATACTTATTCCGATGATAAATGGGTTGAAATTGATAAAGAAGAATTTGAAACTCATTTTAATATAGTACAAGATAAAATAACTAAATCTATCAATTCAGATTTAAAAAAGTAAAAATATATAGTCAGGTGGTGATGGTTCGATTCCTTTACTAGTGGTCTAGGTCGTTAATGGTTATACAGGTTCGAATCCTGTCCTGACTACTAAAAATTAAACTATGGAAGAATTAACATATGAAGAAAGAATCAAATGGTTTATTCAAAACTATTATGAATCTGGTATGGAATATGAATCGCTCCTTGTATCAATGAAGGATGAAAATCTTGATGCAATCAAATGGTATGACGAAATAATATCAATACCAAAATTTAAAAAAGAAGATTTCTGCCATTACAGCGGGTTACCTTCTCCATTAGCATATATGAAAGAATCCACACCAGAAGATTTACCCTATTTAAAAACTAATGAATAAAAAAACATAAAGATATGAAAAGATTTATACAGAAATTATTATTGTGGTGGAGCTATAAAAAACCAAAAAAGAATAATAAAACTATATGGAAACTTTAAAATAATATGAACATAAGCAAACTTATAATTGGTATCGTATTCGGTATCATTGCACAAATCATAATCTTCTTTCAATTGCAAGGGCAAATGAAATATGATTGGTTTAAAAATAACTATTGGTTGGTTGTTCTAATGGGAATACCAGCATCAATGTTTTTTATGTATTCAGTGAAGAATATGGTAATCACATATGGAGGCCAAATGTGGCCCTCTAGACTAATAGGGTTCTCACTAGGTGCCATAGTATTCACTTACTTTAGTTGGTACCTTTTTAATGAACCTATGAGCACAAAAACAATTATATGTTTAATATTATCATTCACTATATTGGTAATACAACTATTTTTTAAATAAATAAAAATATATGGAATATAAAGTTATTGAAGCAAGTAATCTTGTGGACTTAAAAGATAAGGTTAATCAATAGATTAAATATGGGTATATTCCACAAGGTGGTATTTTATTGGATGGTGAATATTCTAATAATTATGGTGTAAAAGGATTTTATCAAGCAATGATTAAAATAACAAAAATAAAAAGTAGTATTATCACTACTAAATAAACAATAGAAAGTTATGACTAAAGAAATAGGAAAATTAGAACACGAATACCAGATAATAACCAAAGATGGAAAATACTATGGCTATGGTGATGATGTAAACGATAGAGCTTGGCATGATGACCCAGTAAAAGCAATAGCATGGAATCTTAAATTAGAAGATGTGAGTAAAGTTTATTCACCCCACTCAATCGATTTAAATGATGCAACACTTTTAAAAGTTAAAAAAACTATTATTATAGAAAGTTATGAGTAATGATAAAACAAAATGGGGAGATATAAAATTCCCAATAGTTAAAAATATACCAGCAAAATCATTAGCTGATAGCATTGAAGGAATACCAACAGAAGATATGCCAAAACGTATGGCAGAAATGTTTGCATCAGTACATAATCACGCATTAGAAACAATACACAAAGAACTAAATGAAATACGTGGTGTTGAAGGTAAAGAAGATAGGGTTAAATACATAGAAGAACTTTTGGCAGCATGGTCATAAAAATAAATTTGGATAATTAAAATATTATTACTACCTTTACCAAAAAAATTAAATAATATGAATAGAGAAATAATACTTAGACCCTATCAAAAAAATTGTTCTGATTATATTATGAAATCAGAGAGATGTGTTCTAGCATTATGCCCTAATGGTGGTAAAACTGAAATATCAATCGATGCTATTACTAGATATTTAGAACTATTTCCAAATGCTAAAATATTGGTATTAGCACACTCAACAAATGTATTGTTAAATAACTACATGGATAGACTAAATTCTAGTAATGTACCATTTACATATTCAGATAAGTTTGATAAAGATTCAAATGTACATGTATGTATTCCAAATAATGAAGACAAAATAAAAGGTAAATATGATTTTATTATCGTTGATGAAGCACATGAAAATTACCTAGCAGATAGAGTGCAAAGCATTATCAAAAAAACCAAACCATCAAAACAACTACTACTAACTGGAACACCATCAAAATTTATTTATGAAGGTAATTATGATATATTTGCTATAGGACTGGATGAACTTGATGAAAAATACTTTGCAAAATTAAATATAGAGTTGGTAACATCAAATTATAATTTGAAAGAAACCGATTACAACAAAGACCAAGAAGTTAAAAATACATTCCAATATACAATAGAAGATACCGAAAAAACTGTAGAAAGTGTTGTCCTATCTCTTATAGATAGATTGGAATCTGGACTATCAGCTGAACAATTTAATGACCCATCATTATTCACCAAATTTAAAGTATTCTTTAAAAACAAAAAGAAAGAAATACTTACCTGGAATAACACATTTAAAAAAGTAGGTAAAACTTTAATCGTTTGCAATAATACAGACCAAGCTGATTTAGTTTGTTCAATCCTTAAAAGAAATGATGTTAATGTTGTAGCGTCACATTATAGATGTGATGGTGGTGAAAACATCGTTAACTTTAAAAATAATAAACACGATGTTCTCGTTGTTGTTGATAGATGTAGAATTGGTTATGATGACTCTGAAGTTATTAACTTAATCGATATGTCTGGAACTCGTAACATAGATTTGATTTACCAAATGATGTGCAGAGTTATTCGTGGTGACCAAAGCATCACAAAATATTATATGAAGGTAACTACAAATGACTTGGTTAAAATGGCCGCTGATGAAATCTGTGTTAATGGTGCACTTATGCTAACCAATAAAGATTACCTACTTAAATACAATGGTAGAAACTTTAATGACCTTAAAATACCAACACTTAAATTACCAAGGAAAATAGTTAATACTAATACAAAAACTGTAACCACAAATAAAGATAATAAACCAACTAGAGAAAGAACTAGCATATTCCCAGATATAACAAATGATGTGTTTAAACTATTAAAAGATATTAAACATGATTTAAATAACACCACATCAATTTATAAACTGACAACCATATCAGATGCAAAAAGAGATTTGGGACTAATCAAAGAAAGAAAAGCAAAAACATACGAAGAAATATTGGCAATAGCCAGAACAATGGAAACTGTTGAAGAATAAGTATAATGGAACCAAATTATAAATATAAAAAAATATCAGATTTTAGAAAACATAATAGAGGACTATATAATCAATTAGTTGAAATAAATCTATTAGATAAATTATGTTTTGATATGGGTTGGGAATTAACAAAACAACAAAATAATAGAAAAATAAAAGGTTATTGGCAAATAAAAGAAAATTGTTTTAATGAGGCTAAAAAAAGTAATAATTATACTGATTTTAGAACGAATTATAATACAGCATACATATCATCAAATAAAAATGGTTGGTTATTAGAAATATGTGATTTATTAGGTTGGAATAACTTGCGTGAATATGCTTCAGAACAAGAACATAAAGATTTTATTATAAAAACTAATTCCAATACCGTAAAAAAATATAGGAAGATATATAAAACAAGTGAACTAAAACTACATTCAACACCACATAGGATATTTGGTTACCCAAGTGAAAAAGAATATTTCAAAAGTATCAGATAGTAAATAAAATAGTAATCTGAATTATATGAACTATAAATATAAATGCGTAAATGACTTTAGAGTGTTTAATCAGGGGTTGTTTAAATTATTAGTTGAAAGAAATGAATTAAAACAATTATGCCAAGATATGAATTGGAGGTTACCCGAAAATAAACCCAATAAAAAACCAATAAGTTATTGGACAAAAGAAAAATGTTTTGAAGGGGCCAAACAATATAATACACTAAGAGAATTTACAATTAATTTAGGTGGAGCATATTATGCCGCAAGAAAAAATAATTGGCTAGAAGAAATAAAACAATTAATGAATTGGTAAATAACATGAAAGAAAACTATAAATATAAATCATTAGTTGATTTTAGAAATGCTTGCCAAAATGAATATAATTGGCTATCCTCTAAAAAATTGTTAAGTCAATTATGCATTGACATGGGTTGGCCACCACCAAGTATATTCGAAAATCGAAAAAAATCTGGATATTGGAATGTAAAGGAAAATTGTATCGAAGATGCTAAACAATACGATTCAACAATTGATTGGTTTAAAGCATCACCATATGCATATAAAATGGCAGACCACCATGGAGTCCTTAAAAAATGCACAGAACATATGTTTGAATTTAAACAACCAATAAAATTCTGGGTATTTGAAACCTGTAAAACTGAAGCCTTAAAATTTAGTTCAAAAAGACAATGGGATAAATTATCACCAATATCATATAGTGTAGCTGTAAAAAATAATTGGGTGACTGAATTAACAACACACATGTATAAATATTTAAAATCTAAAAAAACTTGGGACAAAAAACGATGTTTTGCAGATGTTATGAAATCTGAATCATATACATACTTTATTCGAAATTACCCAACCGCATATCAATTTATGATTAATAACAAATTGAAAAATGAAGTGAAACAATTAATGAATTGGTAAATAATATGAACTATAAATATAAATCCCTATCAGATTTTAGAAAAAGTAACAAAAGTTTATATTATCAATTATACACTAGAAATGAGTTAGAAAGATTGTGTAAAGATATGGGTTGGGAATATAACATTACTACTAAAAAAAATAGAATTACTTGGGATAAAGAAAAATGTTTAATCGAAGGTCTTAAGTATAAATCAATAAGTGAATGGCAAAAAAATAATAATGGGTCCCTTAAAGCGGCAAGGAAAAATGGTTGGTTAGAAGAATGTACAAAACATATAATACGAAAAACTAAACCAAGTGGTTACTGGAATAAAGAAAGATGTATTACCGAAGGGCTTAAGTATAAATCAATAAGTGGATGGAAAAAAAATAATGAAACAGCATATGGTGTTGCTTTAAAAAATGGTTGGTTAGAAGAATGTACAAAACATATAATACGAAAAACTAAACCAAAAGGTTACTGGACAAAACAAAGATGCATAGATAGTGCTATAAAATATACTAACAGAAGTGAATGGTATAAACATGATAACTGCGCATATCATGCCTCAATAAAAAATAATTGGATTAAAGAATGCACCAAACATATGAGATATATGGTGAGACCAAATAATACTTGGACAAAAGAATTATTATTGATTGAAGCTAAAAAATGGTCAACAAAAAAAGAATGGCGTGAAATAGGTGAAGGGTATTATCGAGCTGTAGCTTTAGGTTGCTTTGAAGAATGCACCAAACATATGATAGAATCTAGAAAGCCAACAGGTTATTGGACAAAAGAAAGATGTTTTGAAGAAGCTAAAAAATATAATACTAGAACCAAATTTGAAATAAAATCAAAAGGCGCTTATAAATCAACTTGTAGAAATAAATGGATAAACGAAATAAAACAATTAATGAATTGGTAAATAATATGAACTATAAATATAAATCATTATCCGAATTTAGAAATAATAATACCAATGAATATAATTGGTTAGCGAAAAACAATCTATTAAACCAATTATGTAATGATATGAATTGGATAAGACCATCTATAAATAGAAAATCATCTGGATTCTGGACCAAAGAAGAATGTATACGAAATGCTAAACAATATCAATCAATACTAAGCTTTAGAAAAAACTCAACCACCGTATACTATAAAGCTAAAAAACGTGGTTGGCTAAACGAATGTATTAAACATATGCCAGAAATTATAAACCCAAAACTATATTGGACCAAAGAAAAATGTATGCAAGATGCACTAAGATATAAAACAAAAATATCCTGGAAAACAAATTCTAAAATATCATATAATATAAGTAAACAAAATAATTGGTTCGAAGAATGCACTAAACATATAACAGCAATTAGAAAACCACATGGCTATTGGACCAAAGAAAGATGTTTTGAAGAAGCTAAAAAATATAAAACCAGTGCGGAATTTAATAAAAAAAGTGGTGGAGCATTAGCTTCTACACAAAGAAATGGATGGTATTTAGAATGCTTAAATATTATATATGACACTACCATATATACACAAAAGTGTACATCACCCACGTATAAAATATAACTAATTCCCCATAGTAAAATATTTCTATAGGGATTACTTTTTATACACTTTTTAGACCATTACAGACACTTTCTATAGTGTACCTTATTCCTAGGTTAAATATGTACTTTTTGTACCTTATCTAGCACCTCACGCTTTTTTGATAGTAAAATGGCAATTTGTGGGAATTGGTGGTAATTTGTGGGAATATCACGTTAAACATGGTACATTAATTTTGGGGATATAATTAAAACCCTTATCTATACAGCGTTTACAGTGATAAAGTCTGACCGCTAAAAAGATTTTACATAAATTTTCTTACGATTTTTAAAGAAAATTTAATATAAAATGGGATTTCCCCCACTTCTTACCACCGAAAAAAATGGTACCTTATATAAAACAGTATTTTCTATATATACACAAAAGTGTACACTGGCAGAATGCCTTACTGTTTCCACCAGTAATCATTAATTAGTGATATGTCTAGCGACCAATTATGTTGGCTTCGTTCTTTCCATATTTTAAAAGTTTTGTTTAAATATTCTATTGCTTTTTTTTCTGATATGTTATTCACTTTGGTTAGTTGATTAATGACGATATTTGATTCGCCTTTAATTTGAGCTAGTCCTGGGTGTTTGCATTTGTGGCAAAAAGGGCATAATGCTACAAGACCTGTTAAGGTCTGAATTTTATTCACGTCATCATATTGCCAGATTTCGTGACATTCTACATTATGTTTGTATCCTTGATTTTTTCCTGAGCTGCCGCATACTTGACAAATATGATTAGCTCTATCATAGCAGATATTTCTCAGGGTGTCCCATTCAGATTTTGATACGTTGCTTCGCACGTTGGTATACCAGCAAGTTTGTGGGACTAGCTCGATGGTAAGTTTATAATCTTGTTCCATATAAATATGTACACAATTGTGTATATGCGTGCCCGTATGCGATGTATTAAATCGCATATAGAATTATTATTGTTATAATTAAATAAAGGCCCACTTATTAGGGTGGGCCCAGGTTTGTTTGCCTGGTTATAATCTCCAGGACTTTTGCAACTACAAATATAGGAATAAAAAATGATACATGCAACTATTTGTTAAACTATTTTATTTCCATGTATGGATATTATATTTTAGTGTTGTATGTATATTATATTTTAGTGCAGCACAAATATTATTACATACTGTTTTATATTATAATGGAAAAAACTTTCCAATATATTTGTTTTAGTGGAAAAAATTTGTTACCTTTGTAGGTTGATGTGATTTATAATGGAAAAAATTTATATAGATAGGTTGGAGTCTACTCTCCTACCACCTGGTTAAAGTGTCAGCCCGTCCGTATATCGACATAACAAAGGTAAGGATTATAAATGACAATTCCAAATAATTTAGCATAAAATATTTTTTTATTTTTTTTTGCATAAAAATTAGGATATATGGAATAGTATATATATCTTTGTAGTGTCTAATTAAAACAGTATGAGTTATGGGAACGTTAAATGATGTAAGAATATTGGTTAATGATTTATTATCAAAGGAATTTGTTTTTACTACTTATTATGGTAAGCATAAATTGAGTGCTAAAAGCATTGGTTATAGATTTGAGTTTAACAATAGGAAACGTGCATTTGGTACTTGTAATTATAACCAAAAGATAATTGGTTTATCGTTACCTTTATGTACTGAAAATTTGGATAAGATAGATAGTAGAATATATAATACTATATTACATGAGATTGCCCATGCATTAAGTGTTCATGTATATGGAATAAGATTTGGTAGGGGTCATGGTGCTAATTGGGTTAGTATTGCAACACAAATTGGTTGTGACGGCAAAAGATGTTTTGAGGTTGAAACTGTTAATATGCCTAAAGGGAAATATAGTCTTATATGTGATAATTGTGGTACTGAAAGTTCTAAACATAGAAAGGTATCAAGAACGTATGCGTGTGCTAGATGTTGTAGGGAACATAATGGAGGTAAATTTAGTGATAAATTTATTTTAAGATTTGTTGTAAATAATTTGGAATCGTCCAAATAATTATTTACCTTTGTATTGTCTAATTAA
>Ga0181358_1001081_pt1 | contig 12555 bp, 14 predicted proteins | sample Fa13VDMM110SD_FD_130096 | JGI IMG/M metagenome (GOLD analysis project Ga0181358, IMG submission 130096) | Freshwater viral communities from Lake Michigan, USA - Fa13.VD.MM110.S.D | ecosystem: Environmental > Aquatic > Freshwater > Lake | place: USA: Michigan | collected 2013-09-24
TAACAATTGATCGCGTAGGTGATTTACCTTAAGTATTGCCTTTAAGTGCTCAGAATTCAAGTTCATAGCCATTTCCTTTTGAAAATGATATCACTAAATATAAGAATAGGAGACGACTATGAGACTTTACGAGTTTGCTGATGCTGAAGCACAATTGGGTTTGCTACGCATAATTATTGACAATACGTGGACAGCGATAGCACAGCAAGCAGCACAGCAACAGCGGATGGATGCTGAACGTAGGGCACAGGCAAAGCTCAAGCCACGTGTCAAGCGATCAAGCAAGGGCACAAGCGCACGTGTACCCGCCCCCGCTCCACCCCCGCCAAACAAACCAGAATCACCCGTAGCTAAACAGCCACCCTCACCTACCAACAAGCCCAACCCTAACGCCTTAGACGCTGTAAAGCCTATACCCCCTGCCAACGCTCAGCTTAAACAGCCGCCAACAAACACAGTAACCATGCCTAATCAGGCAGCTACGCCCTATCTCAAACCTACAGCTGCGACGCCCCTTAAACCTGTTAACGGCTTAACAATGGGGAATTTCGGCACGAATATGGGCACTACAGAAAAAGAAGAAGATGGGGATGACAGGCATAGCAAAAATGGTATTGCTACCCTTAAAAAATAGTTACGCAATTTCTTTAGGGTGGGGAGAACCTTTCCGCTGGTGATTTAATCTAACCCCAAGTTGGTTCTGTATCTCTTAAAAAATCGGGCTACGAAAAATTTAAGGGTAGTACTATTTTAAGTTAGGTGGTGATTTTTTACTTATAACCCAACCCTAATTTTTAACTTAAATTAGTTCTTTATTGTAGAAGATTTGGATTTATATACGATTTTACTTCGTCACTAAATTTAACGTCTAAATAGCTAAGGTTTTTCAAAACTATTATCCAATCAAAAGCTTCAATGTCGTTAATTTCAATATCGAGTTCTTTAGCACATTTTAATACAGCACTGATAAAAATTAACGAAGACTTGATGCCAGTGACTTTCTCTACAGTACGCATTCTTTTCGCGTTTCTTCCGCTTATCCATTCTTCAACATATTTTTTAGCATACACAGAGTAGATGCCGCTATCTGTTCTCGTCGCTATGATGTATTCTTTCCAACTGTTTGCCATATTGTCAGATTCACCTTCATACAAAATAGCGGCTGGGTAGCGTGTAAATGAGGTTGGGTCATTCATATTTTCTCCTGTTAGAAATTAAATTTTTCACATTATATTAAAATTTATTCGATGATTTTACTTGATACTCTCACCCTAAACTTACTTAGGAATTAACATTCCATCCTTAACGTAGCACCCAGCAAGTGCGGCTCTCACCATCTTCTCTTCCGTCGTATATTAGAATGTTTACTCAAATTAGTAATGCTCGTGTCGCACATTTCACCCTCCAAGCTTAGTGGCAAGTGCTAACGGCGTTGCTTGCTTCCCGTAGTACTTCTCAATAATTTGTACGCTCGTTCCCATATTTTTTGATATGTCATAGATTGGAACTCCACGCCTAATCATCATCACAGCATAGAAATGCCGCAAACTGTACAGCGTGTACTTCTCCTTGTCTCTATTTTCTGAAAGATTTATTGAATCAAGTAATGCGTTAAACTGATCTATAAGAGTGACGATTTTATTTCCGTCATACATACAAAAAAACCATCCGTTCTTGTCTTCAGTTTTTCTTTTAGGGCTCCGTACTTTCCTTAATTCAGCTTCCTTAAGTCTTAAGTTATTACGTTCCCTGACACGCTCTACATACCTAACCACACTTGTTCTGGGTATAACAATTCTTCGTCCTGTCTTACCACGTACCGAAAACATGAAGTTTCTACGTCCCAGTTCATCCTTAAATTCAACAATGTCTCTGTCTTGTAAGTTGTTGGCTTCACCTATCCTCATTCCGCTGTTTGCCAGGATCAGCACATAGTCTCTGACGAGTTCCTTGGTGTATTTCCATTCTTTGTTCTTTGACTGATGTATAGCTCTACGCATACCTTTAATAATTTCACGGTATTCATCTACGGTGAATGTTGGGCGGACGATTGCTTTTTCTGCCTTAAAGCGATAGGTAGGTAGTTGCGTTGTACCTCTGTAACCTCGCTCATAAGCGTACTTGAGCAATGTCTTTGCCAGTGTTATTTCCCACTCTAAAGTCTTATCAGCTGGATTTAAGCTGTGGTTACGTGGACGCTTATCCTCAGTGATTCGGTGGTAATAATCTTTCCTCCAAGCAACGTAGTCCTGAAGTGCAGCGTTGTCAATGTTATTAACGCCAGTGTTACCGCAGTATTCTTTCCAAAATTTAGACACGCGCTTGATTTGACGAAGCATGTGAATGCTTGTCTGCTGCTGGGAGCTGGTGTTTGTCTTAACGTCTAAGCCTTTTTGGTACTGGCTTTGACGTAATGCGATGTATTCGTCTATCACATCGCGGAAGGATTTCTGCTGTAGCGGCAGTCCTTCGCGTTGCTTAAATTCCATTTCGTGTAGGTATTTGAGAGCTAACTTTCGTGCCTCATCTACCTTACGGGTCTTTAAGCTTTTGTATATGTACTGTCTATCGCCTTTGTAAAAGCGAGCTTGGAAGATGCCGTTGCGACAGAACAAGACGACTTTGCCGTCCTCTAATTCTTCCTTAAATTCTGTGCTTAACATCTGCCTAACTTATTCCATTAAACCGCCTTTTGCCTAACAATTGTAAAACATTTTTTAGCTATAGTCAAGAACGTAACCTGTTGATTCTTAACACTAATTGAGCTTTCCGTGGCAGTGCTTGTATTTCCACGGACACAAAATTGGGGATTGATTCTTAAGGCTTTTTACGCCAACTAATTTTGTTATAAACATTTGCCTAACAATTCAAAAATTCATTAGTTTCATATCATAGTGCTAACCACTGCTGTACATCAGCTAAAGCTACGCTTAGACATTCACTTCACGTTTACGAATTCCATAAATTACGACACTCGCCAAATCCTAACAAGCTCCCCTTCCGTGCGTGCGGTCAACTCAATTCCTAAAGATTTTGACGCTCTGTAGTTGGCATTTAGAACCTTTGCTCTGGCATCTGTGGGAACAGTGAAACTGTCTCCTACTTCCATCTCCGCGTAAGGATACTTAAAAATTTCCCTTTTTGAAGGAATAGCAACAGACTTTTCAATCGACAATTTTTTGTTTTTATTATTGGATGTAGGCTCAATAGGTAACGTTTCGGCTGTAGAAAAATCCTTAACCTCAGACTTAGGAATTTCCTCCTGCGTTGCCACCATTAACTTTGCTCCACTTAACTTTTTTGAATAATTATCCTCTTTGATCACAAAGTATGAGAGCCCGCTATCGTTCTGACGCATCCAAAACGCTAACTTTAACTTCTCACCCGCAACATAGTCCATATCCAAGACAACAAAGCCCAAGTAATCAGGAGCTCTATCGCTCTTCTTGACTTTTTCAAAATAAGCAACACCAGTCCCTCTATCTCTTGAAACTGTAGCCATTGTTGATAGCCTTTCTGTCTAAAATTACCTGAATAAAAACGTAGTAATATATTTTATATTAAAAAAATTAAAATCAAGCATCACGCAAATCTCACACTATACAAGTGCTGTTGAAATTCAACAAATACACGCTTAATTTCATCCACATCACCAAGCTGTTTCTGTCCTTCGTAAACACTCCCGTACTTGGAAGTGAGTGAAGAACTAAGCTTAGAAATATCCAACTCGTCTACTCCATCTTGTAGGTAATTTCTAAGAATAAACGCAATAAAGTCTCTTTGGCGTTCATTCAAAAACGTGTAGATGTTGCCTTGTGCGTTGGAGACACGTTCAGCACGGGTGATCGGCTTTCTTGCGTAACTGATGTACTCAAGAACATCAAACAAGTCACAGCTTTGAGCATCAATCATCTCTTGTAATTTAACCAAGTCTTCTTTGGCACAACCGTGCTGTTCAAGCTTGACGAGCAATTCCTTGCGTGTGATGGGATTAGCCCACAGCTGACGCAACACTTCTTCAGAACCAAAAAACTCAGGTAGTTGTAGTGTGTTAAACAACTTTTGTAGAAATTCCTCAACACTGATTGGCTTACCATCTACATAGAACAGAGTGCTACGCATACTCTGTATCTCACGCACTTTGCCATCACTGAGCCTAATCCTTACTTTTTTCTCTTTAGTTTCTCCGCCCTCATCTCTACCGTCTCCACCTTCTCCACCACCTTTTGATGGTTCCTTAGGCGTTTTAGGAGTTTTAGGTTCAGGCTCAATAGGCTCACCATCCCATTCAGCATCACTGAACAAGTGGTAGGCGTTCACAAAGTCAATGATGGTGAAGTAGTGCTTGCCTTCAAATAAACGTGTACCACGTCCAATGATTTGCTTGAACTCAATCATTGAATTCACTGGACGCATTAAAACAACATTCCTAACATTTCGTGCGTCTACACCGGTAGTCAGCTTTTGACTGGTTGTGATGATGGTAGGAATTTGCTTATCGTTATCTTGGAATTGCTTGAGGTATGTGTCACCAATTGCCCCATCATTAGCCGTGACACGAACACAGTAGTCAGCTTTTTTAATGCTGGATTCTTGGTTAATAATGTCCCTAATCATTGCGGCGTGTGCTTGGTTAGCACAGAACACCAACGACTTTTCCATTGGATTGATGTTGGCAAGCATCTCCTGGACACGCTTACGCTCACGCTCAGGTATGACAATCTTCTTGTTAAAGTCTTTCTCTGTGTAGACGTGACCCTCTTCTACTTCACCTTCTAACACTTCGTCATCGGGTGTGTATACGTACTCGTCCATAGTTGTTTGGATACGCTTAACTTTGAATGGAGTTAAGAAGCCGTCTTGTATGCCCTCTTTCAGGCTGTACTTGTAGACTGGTTCGCCAAAGTACTTGTAAGTGTCAGCGTTATCAATACGCTTAGGCGTCGCTGTAAGCCCTAAATGAACCGCAGGACTAAAGTAGTTAAGAATGTCTCGCCAATTACTTTCGTCATTAGCACCACCTCTGTGACACTCGTCAATGATTACAAAGTCAAAGAAATCAGGCTCATAGTCTCCAAAGTTTGGCTTACCTTCAGCACCACTCATAAATGTTTGGAAGATAGTAAAGAACACACTACCGTTCTTAGGCACTTCACCACGTTTTGCGATTTGTGCTGGATTGATACGTACAAGAGCGTCTTCTTTGAATGCTCCAAAGTCTAAGTAAGCTTGATTGGCAAGAATATTTCTATCAGCTAAGAACAAGATACGGGGAGTACGTTTTCCATCCTTACGTAAGTTCCAACGTGATTGAAACAACTTCCAAGCTACTTGAAACGCTACAAATGTCTTACCTGTTCCAGTTGCTAACGTAAGCAAGATTCTTTGCTTGTTGTTGGCAACCGCTTCCATAACTCTGTTGACAGCGATTTCTTGATAGTAGCGAGCTTGCTTAGTACCGTTAACATCCTCAAATGGCACAGCGTTGAACTTAGCTTGCCACTCGTTGCTATCTCCAAATACCTTATTCCAAAGTTCTTCAGGCGTTGGAAAACCACTTACAAGTGCTTCTATACCCGTAGCTAAGCAGATTTCGTAGATTTCTTTACCATTAGCCGCATAGGTGTAGTCAAGCTCAAGCTTGGTAGCGTATTGCTTTGCCTGTGCTACGCCCTCTCCTACTTCCAGTTCATTGCTCTTAGCCTCAATGACAGCAAGCTTTCTGTTCTTGTAAACAAGCACATAGTCAGCCTTCATTTGGCTACTACGAATGCCGCCAGCCCTAATCTCACCAGCGTTAATGGTGTACTCACGCTGTACACGTGATTCAGCTATATCACCCCATCCAGCAAGCTTAAGCTGAGGGTCAATTAGTTCTGCTCGTGTGTCGGCTTCGTTCATTCTTATTCCTTAACCAACTCGCCATTGAAGGCTTGCTTCAGGATTGATTGCTTAAAATAAGAAAGTTCTTCAACCTTAGTCAAGTAAGATTTCTTTGAAATGTCAGCTGATTTTTTTATTGATTGAAATAAATTAACCAATTTACCTTGCTCCTCTAAAGAGGGAAAAGGAATTGGAATTTTATTAAGCATGGCTTGATTTAACTTTGGTTGAGCCATACCACTTACAAAAGGTTTTAATGAAATAGAATTAAGATAAAACTCTACAAAGACTTGAGAAATTAGATTGGGAAATCTAACAACATGTGCGTGGTTGTTTACCCAACATTTACCATTTACTGAAAAAGCTATTGGATATGTTCTTGCCAACAAATTAGCTCCATCTTCAGAGATTAAAAGAATATCTCCATCAAAAATATAATTCTTAACGTAATCCACAATACCTGAAGCACCGTAATAAGGAATTTGTCCTTCCTCCCTTACGCCTTTTGTAATTGGTATTCTCTTACTATCTAAGTTCTCAGAGATTTCACCTAAATATTTCACAATCCAATCTACTCCACCACGCTCAAATACTTGTGTCAAGTAGCTTTGAAATAGTGCTTCAGAGTTCTCAGCGTTAGCTTCAGCCGCCGCCGTAGCCTTGTCTATTTCAGCAAAGATTGCGTCAAGTTTGTCAACTATTTTTTGTTGTGTTGAAAATGAAGGGAGTGGAATTTCTACCGTAGCTAACTTACTACCTGAAAGCTCCTTAAAAGTAGCACCACTTCCCATGTCATTAAGAAGTTGCTTTGAGTGACTTAAGAAATAGTAAAGATACTCATAGTTTAGTACTTCAGAAGGAACTAATCCTTTACATCCTTGATTAGTAGCCATCAAAGCTTTATTAATAGCTAAGTGCCCAATAGGAGCACGACTTGAAAGAATTACAGAGTTAATTGGTAACAACTTAGCAGAGGAATTTTTCATTCCTTTATCTGTAATTTTTCTTTCGGTACTTGAGATTTCTCTTGATAAAAGCTTACCCATTTCTTTTGGTGTAATCCAATTCAAGTCACCGTCCCAGTACTCTGCTACTTCAGACTTAGGTGTTCCACCATTAATGATGGAACAAACATCTCCAAGTGCTACAGTCTTCCAACTCACAGCAACTCCTTAATCGCCGAAATCGCTGTAGCCGCTTCCAAGTCCAGTTCTTCTATCTCAGCCAAGATTTCTTCAGGTGTACGCTTATCCGTAGTGTCTTTACGGTTTGGATTGGTTGCTGTTAAGTCCCAAGTTGACTTGTCAATGTCCTTAACGTTAACGCACCATGAGTTCTCACCCTCAGCTTGTGTAGCTGAAAGCGTGACAAATTCCTCTAAGTCACGTTCATTAAGGCTGTTAGTTTTACCCAAGTTACGTGACAAGTTAAGTGAGTAGTACCAAACTTTTTCTGTAGCTCTACCCTTCTCAAAGAACAAAACAACAGTCTTAACGCCAGTTCCTGTGAACGCACCACCTGGCAACTCAAGTACAGCTTGTAAGTCACACTCCTCAAGCAATTGCTTTCTCAGTGCCACGCTGGCATTGTCTGTATTGCTGAGAAATGTGTTCTTAATCACAATGCCACAGCGTCCACCCACACGTAAAATCTTAATGAAGTGCTGTAGGAACAAGTAGGCTGTTTCACTTGTACGTATTGGGAAGTTCTCTTGTACTTCAACACGTTCGCTACCACCAAAAGGTGGATTAGCCAGCACAATATCTACTCTGTCTTTTTCTTGTATATCAGCGATGTTCTCACCTAATGTATTGGTATGAATGATATTGGGAGCTTCAATCCCATGTAATATCATGTTCATAACGCCAATGATGTAGGCAAGTGACTTCTTCTCTTTGCCGTAGAAAGTTTTACGCTGTAGCTGTTCAAACTCCTTAGCCGTTAGCTGTTTACTTGTACGCATGAACTCATACGCTTCACACAAGAAGCCCGCACTACCTACAGCACCGTCATAGACTTTGTTACCAAGCTTGGGATTAACTACCTTTACGATTGTCTTAATTAGTGGACGTGGCGTGTAATATTCACCGCCATTACGTCCAGCGTTACCCATGTTCTTAATCTTGTCCTCATACAAGCTGGACATCTCGTGCTTTTCTTCGTTGCTACGAAAACGAAGTTCGTCCACCTTGTCAATGACTTCACGCAAGCTATAACCACTTTGGAGCTTGTTCTTAATTTCGTGAAAAATCTCACCAATCTTGTACTCAAGCGTATCTGCGTTTTCAGCACTGACTCTGAAGCTTTTTAGATAGGGAAACAGCTTACCGTCTACGAATTCCTTTAAGTCTTCGCCTGTAAGTGCTGTGTTGTAGTCCAACTTGCCGTCTGCTGTCTTTGGTACAGCCCAAGTTGTCCACGCGTATTCATTGCTCAGTATGCGTTGGTAGCGTTCGCCGTTGAGCTGTGCTGACGCTTCCCTATCTGCCTCAAAGTCGTCCAAGTACTTCAAAAACAGCATCCAACTTGTCTGTTCAATATAGTCCAACTCACTACTACAGCCTGCGTCCTTACGTAGTGTGTCGTCCAAGTTGCGGAAAGTTGTCTCAAACATTAGGGTTTTCCTCTATACCAGTATGCTATGAACGGCAGTTTTGCCTCTATGCGGGCTTTTACTCATTCTACGTAGTGTTGACACAAGACTATGCCCTTGGTACAGTCAATTGTCAATATTCACAACATAAGGAACAACTCCATGAACCGTGTAGATCAAATCAACGCTGAAATCGCTAAGCTTCAAGCTGAACGCGAGGACGCTATACAAACAGAACGAGCCAATGTACTTGCCAAGATGAAGGCAGACATCAAGCTTTACGACTTCAAAGCAACGGACTTCAAAGGCTTGCTCAAGTCACGTGTTACGCAGAAGCAAGTGGACGAGTTCGTAGCTAAGAAAACCGCTGCTAACAAGAAAGCCGCTGCACCTAAGAAGACAACGAAACAAAAGTTATGAAGGTCCAACAGGCAACTGTGATTGGCACGCGGATGAGCGAGTCTGATATTGCTGCGTATCTGGGATTTAAACCAGACACCTTTAATAGGGAATTCACGCAGTTGGTAAGAGAGATATGTGTTGTTAGAGGCTACTACAACAAGACAATTTCTAAAAAGATTAAGTTTTATAGACTGCCAGAGTCAGACATCAAAGCGTTAACCGATGGTCCTACAGTCATGATCCAAGTTCTCAAGACAGGATTAAATTGGCAACTTGACATTGCGTTTATGTTCGTTGAATTCAAAGAAGCACAAGCCGTTGTAAACTCAAAGTATCCTTACGGAAAAATGAATGATGAAACGCGATCGCGGTATGTTAGTGACATCAGCGACTTACTTGATACGAAATTCCAAAAAGTGGATTTGCTAAACTAACTCAATTGCCTTGCGTTTCATAGCGTCATTAACGTCAATGTAGCACTGGGTTGTAGACAAATTCTGGTGCCTCGCGATGCTTTGTAGCACCCTAACGCTGACGCCTTTATCAGCTAAATTGGTAATCCCTGTGCGTCTTGGGCTGTGACTGCTACCTCCTGAAATTGAACAGTTGCGGAACAAGTGGTGGAAGTGTTGGCACAAGGTATTACTGTTCCAACCTTGCGCTGGACGCTTTTGTGAGTAGAAAAGCTTGTGTGTAAGCTCTTGGGGTGGAACGGCTTGGACATAAGCCTGTAGCTCTCGACGTAGCTTTTCGCTCACAAACACAGTTCCTCCTTTGCGTCCCTTTGTCTGTTCCGCTGTCAAGTAAATCTCAGTCTTGATCTTGCCCTCTGCGTCAAGCACGTCCGCGTAACGTAGTGAGGCACACTCCTTCACACGTAGCATTGCGTACAGCATGGTTAAAAACATCGCCCTGTTTCGCGCAGCATGTGGACGTGTGGCAACGTAGTCCAGCACTCTGCGGATTTCTTGTGGCGTAAGTACTTTTGCTTGTTTTGACATTAGTGCTCTCCTTAATGTAAGCTTTCCAATGTCTACAGTGTATTTTCTTTGTTTCCTAATTCCTACCGATTTTTTACTCAAGTGCGTCAATGTATTTTCTCCAATGATTTCAAAGACTTAACGTGTCTTTGACTCGAAAACAAAGCTTTTAGTAATTAGCTTTGGTTTTGTATTTATTGGAATTTTTAGATGATTGCGACTTTTTTCAGCAGACTTGCGTATAAGCCCTATACGCTGTGACAAGCTGGTCAAGCTATCCAAGCTTAGCTCAGCTTGCTTTGAGCGTTTGTAGCTTGTTTAATAAGGTCAGCTAAACATCTACTTGTTAGCTAAGCTTCAATAATTTTTAAGATTTTATTTTCTGAGATCAATAAACTATCTTCAATGTAATCTGCTTGTATTTTGTAAGCAATACGATTCACATAATTCTTGAATAGCTCAACAACTGCCTCTTCACTATCTTGAGTGACATTTTTACCGAATCCTACAATTGGTTGTAGGTTGATAAATTTATCTTTATCACTATCCCATTCCTCCTTCCATAAAATCCATGGTCTTCTTATAGACAATCCACTTAGTAAAAATTTAGTTTTTGTACTTCCTGAACTAACACTGTAGCTTTCAATAGTAAAACACTCCTCTAATTCATTTCTTTGTAAATTGAAATTTATTTTTAATGGTTGTTCATAGTTAGATATCCAAGCGAATTCAGTAACATCTCTCTTGACTTTTCTTGTCTTTTTCTTTCGCTCTACTTCGCTCAAATTTTCTGTAACTTCAATTCGTTCATTTTCTGAATGTGCTTTAGACAATTTAGCCATTCCCTCAACAAAACTCAATTTTCGTTCTTTAGTCATTGTGTTCTTTCCAAAGTACTACTTCTTCAATTGTATGTTTATTGACAAACTTATCAAGTCTTTTTATAGGTTGTTTTCATTGTTTATACATTTCTCTCTGTATCAGTGTGAGCTTTGACTGTTTACTAATATTTGGGCAAAGCTTCGCCAATTAAAGCTAACAAGCTTTAATGAAAGTAGCAAGAGCCAAACGTGGGCAGTAATGCTATTGAGCCAAGTTCCAAAGCACGTTGTCCGTGTCTTTAGCACCTAACTCTTTTGTGATGTACTCAATCCATCCGCTGTCCGTAATATCAACCTTGTGCTCAGCGTCTATGTAGTCAACGTTGAGCTTGGCATTGGTAACAAGTTGATCAAACTGATTAAACTTGATGTGACTTGGTAAGTCACCAATGGCAAAATGAAGATGTAGATTTTTATTGCTACGCTCTCCCTCAACTACTGGTATGTACTTGAGAGAGAGTCCGTACTTGTCGGCACCACGCTTACCAAACACTTCTCTGTTGAGCTTCTGCTGAAAGCGTCTCGCTATACGTTCACAGTCCGCACGTGTCAGCTTACGCTTATACGTTCCTCTACGTGTTATCTCAAAAACAGTTTGCTTCAAAGTCAGCGTCAAAGCTAAGGGATAATCACTACTCATTCCTCTTAACCACGAGCGTGTAGCCGCTTTTTGCGTTGGCTTAGCAAGGGGATTGTAGGCTGTACGAGTGCGAATGTCTTGTATGTTCATACCCTTATTTATACGAAACCAAAGATAAGAATATATTTTCCTTTAGGTTGACCTTAAATTGGTCTGAAGTTACAGTAAAAGTTCACTTAACAAAAGGAGCTTTTATGACACTTATCGCCAAACTCAAGCTTGTAACCAGCAAGCGTGACCGTACCGTTAGTCCAGTGGTGTTGCGTAGGCAAAAACTTGCCACAAAGATTGAAGAGCAGCTACAGCTGGCACAAGCACAGAAGAACGGCACCTTGTTCGCACCCAAGCGTCTTAAGACTGTGACGAATGAAGCTGGAGAGCGTGTTGTAGTTGAAACAACCAAGCGTGTTAAAGAGTGGTTTTGGACAACGTCTGGCAAGAAGATCAACCTCAGTGTGCGTTATGGAAGCAAGACATTAGAACTCGCCAAGGGCAAGAATGCTATTGAACTTAGCACACAAGACGAGCTGATTGAAACCTTGACGTTGCTACAACAAGGCGTAATCAACGGAGAACTGGACGACGCTATCAACAACGCAAGCGATAAGCTACGAGCTGGCTTTGCTAAATGACTAAAGTAAGGGGCTTAATTTCTGTAAGGTTTAAGCCCTTTACCTTTTAGTGTGAGTTTAGTTTTTATCAAAAATGATTGGTATGCCTTGTTAGCATTCTTTATGGCTTCTAATTTATTGCTGAAAAAAGTGAATTTTCCACTTATTTCTTGGTAATCCTCAATGACTAAGTAAGCACCAATGACACCAACTATCTTTATAGGGTTCATTACTTGTGCCAATGGGTTTATAGGATGTGGATATTCATAAGTAAAATCCAAATACTCCTCAAGCATTGTTTCTACTAATTTTTCACTTAACTTTGCGTCTTTTAGCAAAATTGAAATATCTAATTTTTCTTCACTTAATTTACTTTTTATTAGAAATATTTTCTTAAGTTGCGAATCACGTAAAACTGCTCGAACAATTTCTTTGCTTATTTTCATACCACACCTGCTTTGATAAATATAAGAATAGGAGACGACTATGAGACTTTACGAGTTTGCTGATGCTGAAGCACAATTGGGTTTGCTACGCATAATTATTGACAATACGTGGACAGCGA
>Ga0181358_1001082_pt1 | contig 12551 bp, 23 predicted proteins | sample Fa13VDMM110SD_FD_130096 | JGI IMG/M metagenome (GOLD analysis project Ga0181358, IMG submission 130096) | Freshwater viral communities from Lake Michigan, USA - Fa13.VD.MM110.S.D | ecosystem: Environmental > Aquatic > Freshwater > Lake | place: USA: Michigan | collected 2013-09-24
ATTCACCCTAAGACAATCGAAAGACAGGAAAGACAGAACTCCTACTACGAAACATTATGAAAATAGCATTTCACAGTAATCAATTAGGTATTAGAGGTACTGAGGTTTCTTTATATGATTATGCTTTAGGAAATAGAGATATTTTAAGCAATGAATCAATAATCATCTCAGATGCCAAAGCCGATTTATCAGCTTTAGATAAATTTAAAGCTCAATTTCCTGTTTTTTTATATAATGATTTTAGTGAAGTAAAAGATATAATCAGCAAAGAAAATGTTGATGCCTTTTATATCCAAAAAGCAGGATTTAATGATGGTAAATTAGTACCAAATGCTAAGAACTTAGTTCATGCTGTATTCAAACACAATGAACCTCACGGGGATGTGTATGCTTACATATCAGAATGGTTATCACAGGAAATGTCAGGTGGAAATCTTCCATTTGTACCTTACATGATTAATATCCCTAACCATAATTTTAACTACCGAACCCAATTAGGAATAGAAAACCAACTTGTAATAGGATGGTATGGTGGAGATAACTTTGAAATACCTTTTGCTCGTCAAGCAGTAGTTGATATTGCCAAAAAACGAAAAGATATTACTTTTTTGTTTATGAATTCAACTCCATTTACAGATGAGGATAATATATGTTTTATAGAAAGCACAGTTGATTTAGATGAAAAAGTAGCATTTATTAATACATGTGATGCTATGATTCATGCTCGTGAGCGAGGTGAAACTTTTGGTTTAGCTATTGCTGAGTTTTCTACTAAAGGAAAACCTATTATTACTTATAGAGATTCACCTGAACGAAACCACAATATAGTATTAGGCGATAAAGGAATCTATTACTCAAACTATATAGAATTATGTAACATACTAGATAATTTTATTATTCCACCTTGGGATTGTAATTGTTATCAAGCATTTACTCCCGAAAAAGTAATGGAACAGTTTAACAATACATTTTTAAAATGAGTACTATAGCTTTTATTTTTGCCCACCGTCCTACAGACAAATGGAGCACTCCCATTTCAATAGTTAATGAATTTAAATCTAGAGGATGGGAAACTATTATATACACATTGTTTGATAATAACGATAATTACGTCGATGATAACGTATATAAACTACTAGAAACTAAACCGGACATAATAATGCATATGGACTGGGGTAGACATTTATCCCCAGTACTATCTAAATTAAGACAAACAGGTGCTTTTTGTGTGATGGAGGCAGGAGATGACCCTCAAAACTTTACTAGAAACCTAATTAAAGCCCCTTGGTTTGATTTAATTTTATCTCCAGATATACGTTCAGTAAATGCATATAACCAACAAGGTTATAATGCCTTGTGGTGGACACATTTTGCTGATACTAATATTCATTATTCTTTAAATACTGAGCCACAATATATTGCTGTTAGTTCTAGAGGAGCAGGCAGCAGTGAAATACTAGATATGCTAGCCCATCATTATGAAGGACAAGTAATTAATCAAAATGGGTGGGAAGGGAAAGAACACACTAAATTCCTTAATTCAGGTAAAATGGTTATTCAACATAGTAGGTGGAGTGAAATTACTCGCCGAATATTTGAAGGTATGGCTTGTGGTAAACTAGTAATTACAGACCGATTACCTAAAGAAACAATGTTAGAAGATTTGTTTATTGACGGGGAAGATATTATATTATACGATGATTTATTAGACTGTGCTGAAAAAATCGCGTATTACAATGAAAATGATAGTAAAAGAGAATTCATAGCACAGAATGGATATCTAAAAACATTACAAGCCCATACTCAGGTTCAACGAGTAGATTTAATCTTGGAACAATGGAAAAATTACCAATCTCTATAGGAATATTATCCTGGAACTCAGGACAAACGCTGATTGATACCTTACATTCTTATCACATCAATGGATTATTTGATTTAGTAAATGATGTTACTATTTTATTTCAAGAGGTAACAGATGAGGATAAACAAATAGCTGACCATTTTTCTATCCCATACATTGGCTTAGATGAAAACATAGGTATAGGTAAAGGATTTACCCAATTAACTGAAAATACTCAAACAGATAATATATTATTATTAGAACATGATTGGTTATTAATTGAATCTAAAGAAACAACTTATAACCGACTGACATCAGGCCTAGAACTAGTAAATGATGGATTCCAAGCAGTTAGATACAGACATAGAGCACATCCTGGTTTCCCATTATTTACAGAAGGAGTATATAAAGGAAATGAACTAAACCACTATGACCCAGGAATGGATTTGGTTTCACCCCATTTATTAGATTCAATACATTGGTTAGAAAATCCTGAGGAGTTATTTCCTGATAAGATTCAAAAACAAAATGATTATTTTGTAACTACAAGCAGATGGGGAAATTGGACTAATAATCCTTGTTTATTTAAAAAACAATTTTACCTAGACACTGTAACCCAATTTGCTGGAGGTGGAATTGATTTAGAGGGAAAAATAAGTGGTTGGTGGGCAAGACAAGACTATAAAGTAGCTCATGGTGAAGGATTATTTATGCATAAAGACATAAAGAAATTTGGTCGTTAATGAAAATCCTTTATATAACCAACCATCTAAGTATTGCCCAAGCAAGTGGTGGGTTTATTTCTGACTATCAGAATGACTTAGTGTTTTATGGTTTAAGAGAATTATTTGGTGACAGTGTTGTAGATAGCACACAAATTATTTCATTATATAAAGAAAATGAAGGTAAAATTCATCCTTCCCATTTATGGGGAGGAATGACTGCTTTCTGGTTAATTGGAGAAAATAACATTAATAGAACTAATATTGAGGAAAAAATTAAAGATCAATATTATGATTTAATTATCTATGGTGCTATTAAAAGGTGTAAAGATTACTATGATTTAGTATCTAAAGTTTATCCTGCTAATAAAGTTATTTTAATTGATGGTAATGATGAACCGGAAATTGACGCGTTATACGCCAAGCACTTGTATTTTAAACGCGAGCTACAAACTAGTCACCCCAATCTGCGCCCTATTACTTTTGGAATACCTACGTGCAAATTAGCTACACCAAACAAAACTAAAACTCAGGACTATGCTACTTGCATTCCAGGTCAACCTGAAACCTATATTTTTAAAAGTGAAACCCCATACTATAAGGACTATCAAAAATCATATTATGGTGTTACAATGAAAAAAGCAGGATGGGATTCTTTAAGGCATTATGAAATTTTAGGTAATTATTGTTTACCCTATTTTGTTGGGTTAGAGGAATGTCCTAAAGATACTTTATTTAATTTCCCTAAAGAATTGATATTAGAGGGAATGAATTTAGCAAATAACTTTGATGAGCAAAAATATTTTTGTATATTAAACGAAATATTTGAATACACCAAAAACAATTTAACTACTCAAAATATTGCTAAATATATCTTAGAACATGCATAGATTTGAAATTATAAACCATCTAATTAAAGAAAATAACTTTATAAACTACTTAGAAATAGGTGTTTATAGAGGTCAAAATATTAGAGAAATTATAGCTGAACATAAAGATGGAGTAGATCCTGGGGTTGAAGGTGAAATGGTACCTGAGGTAAATTATCAAATGACATCTGATGCTTTTTTTGATTTAATTAACGATCACCCTGAAATAAAATATGACCTTATTTTTATTGATGGGTTGCACCACTCAGAACAAGTAGATAAAGATATTAAAAATGCTTTAAATCATTTAGTAGACAACGGAATAATTGTGCTACATGACTGCAACCCAGAACAGGAACTTTATTCATTAGTTCCTCGAGTTTCAGGTATATGGAATGGGGATGTTTATAAATCCGTGTTAAGGTTTAGACAAAAATACTCACATAAATTTATTACTGTTAATACTGATTGCGGATGTGGAATTATATTTAACAATAGACCTGAGATAAATCATTGTCCTACAGGTGAATTACAGCAAGGCTTAGAATCTTGGAATTATTTTGATACAAACAGAACCAAATTACTTAATCTAATTCCCTTAAATGAATTTAAAACATCTAATTTCTAAGTCAACTTACGGAACAATAGGATATATCTCATCTCAAAATGATTTGGATGTACTACAATCTTATTTGATATATAACAACCCAGTATTAAATGAATTTAATGCTATAATATTTGCCTTTAATACAGAAAATGACCCCGAATTAGTAATTAAAACAGAACAATTATGTTCTATGTATTACCCTAAATCAACATGTTTGTTTTCAGACATAAATCGAGGACATAATTTTGGTACGGCTGATCTAGATAATATGGTTTTTGACTACTGTAAACAGAATGGGGTTAAATGGCTATGTAAATCAGCTAATGATGTTATACTAACTGAGGATGTATTTGATATTGAAATTGAGGATGCTGATTTCTATTATTTAAATGGTTTTTCATATGAAACACAGTATTTGAATGGTTTTGATTTAGAACAAATGGATAAAAATCATTTCACCCCTCAAACTAATTTTTATTTTATAGATGTATCTAAAACAAGTTATTTAACAGATAAAACATACTTAGATGAAACATATTTAGCTAGTAAATTTATTGACAACTACAATGGGAAAATATGGGAATATATTCCAGGGTGGTCATGTGAGGAATTTTTAGCACAATGTATTAGCCGAAATAATTTAACTAAATTTCATTTACTTAATAAAACAATATATCAAAAACTGTATGATGCTATAAAAATAGATAAAATTGGTGATCCGTCACATAAAAATATAATGGTTAGTGGGATATGCCATTTTCAATACCCCGATCAAAAAGTAATTGCTATCTAATATTTATTAACAATCAATACTAAGGTAATGGAAAAACAAACTAAACCAAGATTACCTAAAATTATACGATTTTCAATCGATAATAAAGAGGATTTTCAAACACTAGTTAACTCAGACAAATTTATGGATATGTTATACACTGAAGCCATTAATTCGATTGAAGACGGAATTAAAAATAACTTAGATATTATTACATTATTTAAAATAGCTGATTTTGATAGTGTTGTAAGAGTTAAAAAAGAAGATATAAACGAGGTATTAGATAAAGCAATTGAGTTCTATGCTAATAACGAAGATTATGATTTGTGTCAAATAGTAAAAAATCTAAAGCAATGAAGAAATACGGTTTTTATAATATAAACGACAAAACTGCTGAAATAATCAGCACTGGTAAATTTGATAATAAAGATCAAGCATTAGGGCATTTTTCCTCTCGTAAACAAATGAGCATTGCTGATTTTTTAAAATTGTTTTATATTATACGGTTAGATGATTGATTTAGAAGATATTGACGATTTTTTTAAAGATGTTTTTGGAGATAAAGTTACTATTTCATCCCAAATTGATGCCTCTACTGAAAAAGAAAAACTACAGTTCATACTAGAAAACATAGAATCAGTTATTGACCGAGATTATAAACTGGCTGAAATAACAAACATTGATTTTACATCATATAGTGAGCCATATTTTATTGTAATTGAAAATTTAATTGCAATGAATTATGGTGAAGAAATTACAAGCGCAATCATGTTTTATTTGTATGGAAATAAAGATGATGACGGAAACGAGTTCCCTTATGATGAAGATGAGGAAGGGAATCAAACATTTATAAGAACATTTGAAGATTTGTGGGCTATAGTAGGTCAACGTTTTTCAAAAAATTAATATAGTTATATGGAAACAACAATTATGGCAAGGTATTGCAAAAAATGTGGGGATGAAATTCACCCAAAACGAGTAGAAATACTCCCTAACGTATCTACTTGTGTAAGCTGCTCGGATGCTAAACCCAAAAGAAGCATTACAGTACAATTAGGAGAGGGAGACCATACATATACTGAATTAATCATTCTAGAGGATGATGAGTACCAACGTGCTAAACACTATATTGACCCTAGGGCAAAAGTAATTGAGCCCGGATTTGAGTCTATTGGTTTTGAAAATGAAGATCCTTCACTTACTATGAAAGACTTTACCCAACCCCCATCAGAAAAACACTCAGACTATGATGAGGAAACGGCTGATGAGCCTCTTAAGTTGGAAGAGTTAGATATTATAGACGATGTCGAGACCGAAACCTTTGACTAAAGAAATGGTTTTAGCCGCTATGGCTAAAACTTTATCAAATAGAGCAGCCGCCCGCTATTTGGGATGTTCCTATATGCATTACAAACGATATGCTAAATTATACAGGGACGAAGAGCAAAATAAATCTCTATTTGAAATCCAGCTAAACCAACAAGGAAAAGGCATTCCTAAATTTTTAAAGAATGGTAAAAAAGAAACCGCCCTTTTAGACATACTAGAGGGTAGAGTTAATCCTGATAGTTTTGGTCCTGATAAGATAAAACGAAGGTTAGTTGTTGAAGGGCTTTTAGCCGAGTGTTGTAATTTATGTAAATTTGCTGATAGGCGAATGAGTGATTATAAAATGCCTTTATTATTGAACTTTAAAGACAAAAATAAGAAAAATTATAAATTACCAAATCTAGAATTACTTTGCTATAACTGTTTCTTTACCCATGTTGGGGATATATTTAGTGATAAGCAAATTCAAGGGGTTGAAGACCATGTATCTATTTATAAAGGACAAGTAGATTGGGAATTAGATGAGTACCAAAAAGAAATGCTTGCCCGTTTAGGTTTAGAAGACACTGTTGACTCGGAGGATGCTTCCGAATTTATTTCTCATTTATGAAAAATAAAAAACATAAAAAAGTCGTAAAAGACTATGATCAAACCAAGCAAGATCACCTAGAAAAGTTAGCCTCAAAGATGTTGGATAAACAAGATAAGCTTCGTATGTTGAAGGAAAAGAATATAAACAACAAATTTTTAGATTTATTCTAATGGAAATTACAGTTAATACCTACGACGAGTTTGAAAAACTAACTCAAGCCAAAGACATCAGGATTGCTGAAGCCTTGTATGATGCTATCATTAGTAACCTAAAAACAAAAAAGCGATCAATATATTTCCTTTCAGTACATATCATTGAGGATGAAAAAATAGTTGATTTAACGGTTGAACGCCCTTATTTTAGTGCTACTTTAGAGGAATTATTACCTACATTTATTGAATATGAAAAGTATGAGGAATGTAAAATAATTAAAGAAACAATTGAAAAATTAAAAAAATAAAAGTTATGATAAACATTAAAGAAAGACTTATGGTCTACATCAACAAAGCAGCATCTGTAATTTTAGTTGCAGGCTCATTAATCTTAGGATTTGGAATTGGATATTATTTCCATATTTTGGATACTATGTCCTCTACATCCGTTAAAGTTGAAAAACTTAAAACCAACAAAGAAGTACGTATCGCCATTGATGAGTCCAATCAATTAATTATAATGGACAAAAATACAGGTTCATACCAAATGTATAGTGATACTGTAGGGCGTACCATATTTAATATGTATGCCAAACAAATTGTTGCACAATAATGGATATTTTTAAACAGGTAAAGCGATGGTATGTCATTATTTTAATCGTCCTCTTAGCTTTGCTATATATCCGGTTAGAATACAAGGTAATTAAATTACAGCGCGAATCTGACGAGTTAAACGATAAATTAAGCGTTATCCCTGTCCAAATGCATGATGCTTTAGAGAAATACTCAGACTCATTTAATATACCTAAACATATTGCCTATAATGTGGCATATTTAGAAAGTAGATATAAAGGACCATTACATTGGAATTATAACCCATCTCTAACATCATCTTCAGGAGCTGTTGGGCCGATGCAAATTATTCCTAGATATGCTCACAAGTTTGCAGGGAGAAAAGTATCTATTAATGAACTAAAACATAATATTGACTTAAATGTTATGGTATCTATGAAAATGCTACGTACATGGCATAGCATATACAAAGATTGGACCCTAGCGTGTGGGGCATATAATACAGGACAACCTGTACGAAACGAATATGCTCAATACGCTGCATCAAACATAAACTATAAAAATAAATGGAATAAATTATGAGCAAAACATCAAACCTACAAAAATTAAGTACACTAAAAATTTGGCTAGCTGAAAAAGAACTTCAAATTAGAAGAGGAAAAAACAAAAAGTCAAGAATAGCATATGAAGAAGAATAGGATTGACCCTTCAGGATTAGTTATAGATGTTATCTTAAAATTAACGGATAAAGAACTGTTATTTTTAATGATATCTAGTCCTCAATCTATATATGATCTGTGTTTAATGGCTACTTTAGAAAGTCAAACACTAGAAGAAGAAAAAGCATAATTAAATCCTAAAAAGTTATCCTAGAAATTTAAAATAAGTTACGTATATTATATAAAAGTTATGAAGAAAAGACCAGTTTTTATACAAAAGTGGAGCCAAGCCAATACCTATGTAGAGCAAAATGAGTTAGAAAAAGCAGATGAAGCATTTGATTGGTGTCTACTATTACTAGCTAAAGCAACAATAAGAGGAGAACATAGTTATTGTGGGCATAAAATTGATTTGTGGAAGATGAGAGTGTGGAAAGCAATTGAGGAAGCAGGATTATTACCCGAACTATAATGGGAGAAAAAAAAGGCAATACCGGCAAATTAAAATATGACTTCCCAGAGGAAAAACTATTACAAGTTTTTTTAAAAGAAAAATGGTATAGAGTTACACCTAAGGATTTTAGAAGTTGGGGAGGTAAAAGAAGAATCGTATATTACAATCAAGGTCAAGAAGAACACCATGAATATGAAGGTAAAGTATATTATTGGGATACTAACACTGTATGTACTGAAGCAGCAAAAGATGGCGTTCAATATATACATGAGCGGGACGTTAAGGTTAGACCTCACGAAAAACATCTAGTATAGGAGGTGATATATGTATATGCATGGCAGCAAAAGCAAAAAAGACATCCATTAGTGCATCATCACTTTACAAAGAAAAACCTAAAAAAACTAGAAAAGGTATTGTAGCAAAAACAAAAACAAGTAAAACAAAAACAAGTAAAAATTATAAAAAACTGTCCGTAGGACAAGGTTAATAAGAAATAAAAATAAAAGTTATGGAAAATACATTCATTTACAATCTGAGTGAAACCGAATACCTGGTTTTTAAACCTCAACGAGATCATTTTGAACTATTTAGCGGACACGAAGGTTCAACTATTAACAGCAAATTAGCTACCTACAAGAGCGGTCGATGGATCTTTGATGATTATCACCAGCAGAAACTATTCTGGTTTTTGTTTAATATCTACAAGATAGATTTTGGTAAAGCTTTAAAGCAGTATATTAGAAGCTTAGAAGAAAAGCCAAAAACTTACATAATTACCTGCGCTAAACGCAGAATTGATATTAAAATTACCAAAATGAGACGAAACTGGTTTAATTGGTTTTATAATAATTTTTACGGAAAATAAACAAAAAAATGAATATACTTATTATTACCCTCGCAGCAATTTTAATTATTGCATTTATTTGGTTACTTGTTAAAGAAACCAAAAACGTAACTAAACTAACTAAAGAAGACAAAGAATGGTTAGATGCACCCTTGGTAGCAGAAGAACCAGAGCCTGTTGTTGTAGTTGAGCCTGTAGCTGAAGTTAAACCTGTAGCTGTCCCTAAAAAGAAATCTACTAGACGTTACCCAGCTAAGAAAAAGCCTAATACTACAAAATAAAACATGGCGGGTTGGTGTAATGGTAACACATTGGGCTCATAACCCAAAGTTGATAGTTCGAGTCTGTCGTCCGCAACAAAAGAAAAGTAGTGAAGCTGTAATTGAGAGGTAGAGTGTTTTAAATACTGAAAAAGGGTTAATAGTAGGTAGGCGTCACTCATTGCACTTAATCAGAAACCCTGAAAGACCCGAAGCTTTTCTTTTACAAAATCCAGTGTTCGTGAGGTGTAAGCAACGAGAACGAAAACACCCTCATTAAATATGTTGCACGTGTAAGTAATGGATCCTTACACAAGTTGCTCGGTTCGTCTATCGGTTAGGACACCAGGTTTTCATCCTGGTAAGAGGGGTTCGACTCCCCTACCGAGTACAAATAATTTTCAATATGTATGATAGATGCAGTTACTGTTGTCTATTATATTATTCTTGTTTCCCTCAATATCGTTTTCCCAAATTAAAGTGGACAAAGCAGGTGACGGATGGGACCAAAAAATAGACTCAGCATTAGCCTTAATTCAAAAAACCGATATTGAAAAATATCAGTTGATTGACAGTGTTTGCAATAAAGTAGAGTTTTGGTCTTCAGGGTTCTCATCTAATGATGGAAGTTATGGAAATAAAGGAACTATATTAGTTGCTGTTAAAGATGTAAAATTAAATTCAATTAACAACCTCGCTGTAGTGTTAGTTCATGAGAGTTTACATTTGCATGTTTTACAAAAAGGATACATCATTGCTCCTGAACAAGAGGAAGCGTGGTGTTACAGGTATGAGCTTACCTTCATTGATAAGCTTAATAATCCTGAACCTTGGTTAAAACAACATGCAATAAGACAACTAACTAATATACAAAAATGAAAAAACTCATCTCATTCCTTCTGACGGCTGTTGCCGTTTTCGGAGTATCGGCACAATCATCTTCAACATCACCTGGAACAGGGCACTGGGTGGTAATTGATTCTGGTTATCAAGTAGCAACCACTACTGTCGGACAGACTGTTGCCCCTTTACATTTCTACAACACTTCTACTTCTGAGAAAATTACAGGTGTGCAGTTTCGTGTATTCTACGATAACACTGCATTTACTGCTGTTGTACCTACCTTAAAAATCTCTACTACTGACCAATACCTTCAGTATGTAGATAGTAACACACAAGGATTCTTAACAGTTACTTTAGCTTACACAGGTACTAACTCAACCTTTAACTACTCTAATGGAGCAACCTTTGATTTAACTTTCACCCATGCTGGTGAGTCTACTTGGAACAGTTTAGATTCTATTAAGACTTTAAAAGTTGCAGGTGTTAAATCATTCTCTAACAGAGCTGCTACGAACTGGGGTAATGATACTACTTTGGTAGTTTACTCTTATGGTGGTCGCTTCAATCAGAAGGTGTTAAGATTTGCTACTAAGTTTAAGAACGTTACAGGTTCAGATGCTAAGAACTTAACAGTTAGCTTAGAGAAAAGAGCTAAAGGTTCTTCTACCTGGACTCAAATTGCAGCACAAAAAACTAACTCTAACGGAGTTACAGTATTTAGAAAATTCTTAGATACTACTTACTGGGATGTTAGAATAGTAGTTAAAGGAGATACAATGACTCCTGGTAACGTATTCTCTACTGCAGATGCACAGAAGATCAATCAATCTATCTTAGGTCAATACACTCCTGCAGGATTTGATTACTACACAATGGACGTTAATGGAACTGATGGTTTAATTAGCATTGCAGACGTTTATTCAGTATATGGAAGATTAGCAGGTAGATTCTCTGCTTGGCCTAACTCTAAAAAGGATGTAATGTTCTTTACAGTTGCCGAATACAATGCAATCAACGGAGCAAGCTCTAACTTGACTTCTACTTACTCAACAGTTAATAACTTCACATACTCAGTAGATGGAAGAGATTCTATCACTTATTATGTAGCTGTTAAAGGAGATGCTAATGCAACAGGCTTTAAAATGGCTCGTTTGACCCCTATTAAAATCACCAACTACGCTAATGCTAAAAGCTATATTATCGATAACACAGTTCAGTACGACGATGTAACTGAGACTATTGAAGTTAATATGCCTAAAATTAAAGTTGATGAAGGTAACTTAGTTAACGTTCCTGTAAGAATGCTTACTGACGGAAAACAATTAGGAGCAATTCAATTAGAATTAAAGTATGATACAGCATTATTAGAGTTTAAGAAAATCGACTTGACTGAAAAGATGATGAACTGGACTTCATACACTAACCCATCTAACGGAGTAGTTGCATTTGGTGCTGCTGACTTAAAAGGAAATCAATTAGTGAATGACGGTGAGAATGTATTTAGCCTTCAATTCATTGCTAAAAAACCTCAAGACAGTTGGGCAACAGCCGCTATCTGGACTGGGCCTAAATACGTTGGAGGTAATGATGCAAGGGATATGAATATTACACCGGCCATGGGAGTAGTAGAAGTGAGGAGAGTTAAAAAAACAATCAAGCTCGCCGAACTTAAAGACTTATTAGTGTTTCCAAATCCAAACGATGGAATAATCAATGTTCAATTTAAAGTAGAACAAGAATCACAAACCGAAGTAATGGTTAGTGATCTAATTGGAAGAAAGGTACTGGAGGTACTAAACACTAAAATGCCTGCAGGAGATTACAAATACGTTGTTAACTTAACTAAGCTAGATAACGGTTTCTACCTTCTATCAGTTAAAACAGATACTAAAATTTCAACTTCAAAAATAATTATAAACAAATAAAATATGGGAATTAAAGACACAATTAAGGATGTACTCAGCCCAAAATCTGAGTTCGTTTCAGTAGACGATAAGAATCGTTTTTACTTTATGTTACAACAAATGCAATCTAA
>Ga0181358_1001083_pt1 | contig 12545 bp, 19 predicted proteins | sample Fa13VDMM110SD_FD_130096 | JGI IMG/M metagenome (GOLD analysis project Ga0181358, IMG submission 130096) | Freshwater viral communities from Lake Michigan, USA - Fa13.VD.MM110.S.D | ecosystem: Environmental > Aquatic > Freshwater > Lake | place: USA: Michigan | collected 2013-09-24
CAGACGGTTCTGGCTATACTTGGAGCACTTGTTTCGCAGTGCTGCATATTTATCTTCAGGAGGAAGAGCAGCAATGGCTGCATCCAGTTCTCCGTCCGCGAGAGGACGAGGCGTTTTAATGACGCTTATCACGCCGCGAAGCGACTGGACGATTACATCAGTCCCCATTTTAGCAGAGCTGAAAATTGCGCTTAGTGCGCGAACGATATTAGATGCGTTGTTCATAGTTGGAAAATCTTAATGTAGTTAAGGTATGCTGATGTGTTCATTACTGCACCGTCAGGACTTGCCCCAACAAAAGAGTTTAGGTAGAAAACATCTCCGACAATTACTGGCATAAACAATATGCCTTGCTGGCTAATATATGCAGTCCCGCCCCCTACACCGTTAATGTAAGCCAAGACCTGTATATCATTAAGAAAAACTGTTGTGTCTATATAGCCAATTGAAGCAGTCGTATCGTAAATTGTTAAAGATAAATGCATCTGAATCGCTAATACGCCAGCAGTCTGCACCGTAAACCTGCCTGTTGAAGTGTTGTATGTTATCCCGCTTCCCGTAAACGAATCAAAAGCTAGAATCGTGTTTACGTTATTGAGAAATATAACTGCTTCTTGATCAACGGGCTTTACCGTGCAAAGCAGCTTTGCCCCTGCGGTTGTTAATACTCCAGACGCATTCACCTTGAGCACTGCATACTCATTCGTGGTTCCTGCAACCAACCCAGCTACAAGCTGTGGTTTGCTGCCTTCCAGTTGACTTGCAGAGAGTGTGGGCATCTTAGGCAGGGACTCCGTCTGAGGTTACTGAGATGACAGCGTAGACGCCTTCGCTGACTTGACCAGCAATGATGACAGGTTTGCTAGTCCCCTTCATCTGGTTGACGTTGAGCGGAGTGACTGACGCGCCTCCGCTTGCGAGTCCTCCATCAGCAGACACGGCAAGAATTGCAAACCCACCGGCAGCGAGTGACGCGCCAAGTAGTAAGGGTTTAGTTCCGATAACGTCGTCTGTAGTGAGGCTCATGTAGTAGGATTAAAAATAAAAGCCCGCCCCGACTCCGAGGAGCCAAGGCGGGCAAACACAAAACAAACTTCCGCCTTAAGCAACTACGGTGTAGGGAACGAAGAGGGTAATCTTCTTTCCAACCGTAAGAGCAGAGGAGAAGGTAAGTTCGCCAGTGAGGATCTCGTTACCTTCCGCGACAGCGGCAGGAGTGACAACCTGTGCGTTGGTAGCAGTCGCCAACGTAGAGGCAGCAGAGGTCAACGTGATCGAAGTGCTGGAATAGCGAGTAGCCAAACCATTATCTCCGATTTTCGTCAACGAACTGGTTCCTACGAGACCGTCCGTGCTAACACGAATGTTAGCGGCTTGCACGACAGCACCAGCCGGGAGGCGGCCAAAGTAGATCGTGTCAAGGGTGGTCTCGGTTCCGTCCACTATGTAGGTGAACGTAGCGACAGCGACTGCGGCAGTCACGTTCGCGCCAGAAGCTCGACTACCAAAGCCTTTGATAGCTTGGGTCTGAGCGGTATAGATAGCTGAGTTTTTAATAGCCATGATATTTAGTTCCTATGATGTTGTTGTAGTTGATGAGTCAGTATTATGGGCTCTCGTCGGTATAGACAAGAACAACACGCTCTTCCTCAAGACGGGCAGCACCAATCATGAGCACGGTGCGGATCTGGATGGTGTGGTTAAGATCAGAACGAATGTCGATCTTCACAGTCTTATCCTGACCAACGCCGAGGGCGATACCGTCTTTCTGGTAGGCGATACAGGTGCGAACGTCAGTCGCGGTGGTGAGGGTGAGGAGTTCGGTCATAACAAACTCGAAACCAAGGAAGCGATTAACAACACCGTCCACGAGGGCTTTGACATTGCTGAAGTCGCTCGACTTAACCTCGACCACGTTGACGAGGAGATCGGAGAGCTGTTGTGCAGAATGCACAAAGTAGCGTCCCTCGGTCTCGACCTCGTTCTTGTCGAGGATATACTTGGCGCGGGTCAGCTTGGCCAGAGTCAGGCCAGAGTTGGCAGCAGCACCGGAAGCGACGTAGTCCACAGCGACCTTCTGGCTATTGCCAAGGTCAACGGCAGTGGTTCCGTCCTCGCCAATGTAAGCAGTGCCTTCCAGACCGGCGATGATCACCTCGTCCATAGTGCGCTTTGCAGCGTAGGCATGGGAGACAACGTGCTCGGACTCAGGAGCGGGAAGCTCTCCAAGGGCGATAGAGTCGAACTGGTCAATGAAGGTAACCTCATCGTAGCCCTTCGGACGCAACCAGCGTTTAGCCATAGGCGTATCGCTGGCAACGGTCTTACCATTGCGGGTGGTGATGAGACGCATCTTGGATTTACCAAGCTGCGAGAAGGTGCGCTCTTTACCATTAACGGTAACACGACGAACCTTGTTTTCGAGGCGGGATTCTTTCTGCTGAACTAGGTGCTCCCAGTTGTCAGCGAAATCGGTTTGGAAATGTTCGGGAAGTTGAGTAAGCATATAAGGATACCAGACGTATCTGGCGGATTGATGGACGAGTTCACGCAACGGGCGTGATTCCGGTCATCGCGGGAGGGTCTCCTTTCGGGCCTTTCGCTTCGGACTTTGCCGAAACCGTAAGGCCGGTTTTATCCGGGTCTCTTCGTGCTTCTGATTTCTGTAATGAACAGTATTTCTGTTTATGCAATAAAAAACCCTCTCCTATTTTACGGGAGAAGGTCGATATACTAACACTACCTATGAGTTAGGCAGACTTAGGACGTTTTGCTAGATACGCCTTACTGAACTGACTCTTAGCTGATACTGCCTGTGCGTGCATCGGATCCTCGGCATTGTGATACGCCTTGTGCAACGGATTCGCAGGGTTGTTCACGATGTCCAGTGCCTTGGCTCGGTCATCCATCCCGGCGTTGGCGGAGCTTTCCCCAGATACAAGCCTGTCCTCGCTCACCATCTCAGCAAACTTGGACATCATAACGACTGCCTTGTGATTGCGGAACAAGGGATCATTGATGTCCATGCCTAGCGTCTTCGCTCCACGCACTGCGAGGTCGATCTTCTTGGCATACTCGTTACCGAATGCCTCCTTGAGTGCCGTTGTTTCCTTTGCATACGCAGCGGTCTCGGCCCCCTTTACTCCCTCAATCATCGTGCCTGCGTGCTGGGCGTCGAATGCCATTAGTTCCTTGGCAAGCTCTGGCGATGCTGAGTGCTTGTGTAGGATCCCGGCGATGCCTTGGACGTATGGTTCTGACCACTGACTCTCCGGGACGCTGTCAGGACGCTTGAAGCCGTATCCCTCTGGCGTCTTCGGTGCGTTGTTCAACTCTGCCATCAGCTTTGCACGCTCGGCCTTTACCTCTGCCGGTGCATCTGCTGGGAGAGGAGCGAGCCCCTTCTTCCCGGCAAGTTGAGCGAGGTTGGACATACCACCGAGCAGTGCCTCAACGGTCTTATACTTGGCGAACGTCTCCTTGTGCGCCTTTAGGTGGGTAGGGAGCGCATCGAACTTTGCTGGGTTAATTGCGCCTGTGGAGTCGTAGAGACCTACGAACCACTGATCGCCGCCCGCCGCCTGCGTTACCGGCGCAGTTGCTGGCGTGGTCGCTTGCGCTGTCCCGGCCCCATTGGTTTCAGGACTGGAACCAGCACTTGGCGAGCTAGAGAGCAGGGAGTCACCGCTGGAAACGGGAGCAACAGAAGCAGCACTAGCACTAGCGGCAGGAGCAGATTGCCCACCACCTCCAGCACCTGATCCACCGTCATTGTTTTCGTCATATAGTCGTTTGTTGAATGTATTCATGTTTGTGATCAGTCACTATACTCGGAGTCGTTAGATGCTTGCTGGTTTGCCTCAACCTTCTCGGTGAGGTGAGTCTTACGCAGTGCAATGAGCGCATCGGCTTCGTATATCTCGGTCTCTGGGATGCCGGTCTTAGGGTTTAAGACCTTGCGTGACTTGGTCACAGTGCCTTCGCCTTGAATACCGTAGCGTGCTCGATACTCCTCTGGTTTGTATTTCTTAAACCACTCCACAATTTCAGGAGTCTTGTCGCCTAAGCGCATCGACTTCTTCGGCATTGATGGGATGTCGCGGGCTTTCGCCTTTGGGTTTGGCTCATCACCTTCGATATACACTGCGCTGGGACTGCGTCCTGCGTCTTCGTTGAGGAAGCGCACAATCGGTGCGCGGAACTTAACCCACTCAGGAACGAGGACGAGTGTATTATCCTCCTTCAGTGTGGCTACAGTTATGGTGGAATCTTTATCGGTTCGCGTGATCGTGCCGTCTTCGGCAATGTTGTAATCAATCACAGGTGCTTTCTCTACTACTTTGTTAACGGCAGCGTTAGCTGGTTTCGTTTCAGTGCTCATTTTCGTTTTACTTTTGGTTTGGTTTTCTGCGTTCCGAGTGTTTGTGCTCGGTCAACGAGATTGATTATGTCGAGGAAGAAGATCCGCATTCCCTCGGCAATTTCCATCTTAACGGGAAAGACGTTGCCATCGGCACTGGCGACAGCGGTGGAGCGGTAGAAGTAGCCTCGACGCTGCATATCCTGCCAGACGAGACGCTGGGCATCTGTGCGGTGCTCGGCATCTCTGCCGAATACTATCGCATACGCCAGTGCCAGCTTCTCGGTGGGTGTGCCTTCGCTTGGGTTTTGTTCAGTAGACATATTAAGCACCTAACAAAGCCTTGCGGACTTCAGGTGACGCTGCGCTTGCGTCCTTCGCTGCCCTTGCTGCGCCCTGTGCCTGCTCCATAGCTTGCTGTTGCTGTGCTGCCTGTGCTCGGCCTTGACGTAGCTCGCCTACCTCCTCGATTGATCGCTCCCAGCTTGTAGGCACTGCGAGGTTGCGCCCGATACCACGGGTAGCCTTGTCGAGATCGTAGTTGTCGAGGATGGACGGATCCATCTGGGCGAGCGGAGAGAGGATGCCGATCATCTGGACGAACGAATTATTCTCTGCTGCCTTGATCGCCATTGCCAGCTTGCTGGTCAGCGTGACCTCTGGCATGGCTAGACCAACCATACCGGGCTGCGTCTCGACCATCACAGACTGTGGAGGTTGCGGGAACCGGCCCAGACGGAACAGCATGGCGAACGTGCGGAGGAGGAGAGGGTTTGTGACCTCGGTCTGGAGCCGGTAAAACGTAGGCGAGAACGCAGTGACCTTCTCAGCCAGACGCTGCTGGACTTCAAACGCAGTCATCTGACGCTCAATCTGCTGTAGCATCTGGAACAGATCAACGTGGTAAGCCTCCCTAATGGCATTGTCCTTCATCTCGATGCGCTCCTTGCCAATGTTATACTCACCAGCAGTTCCCCACTCCTTGGGCATGGCGTTAGGATTATTCGGGTCGAACGTAGTAGCACCACCAGCGCGAAGGTCGAGGTCGCCTTCCATCGAGTCCGGGACGAGCACGCGAGGGAACGCTTTGATCTCTGCCAGAGCGTCCATGTTCTTCTCGATAAAGTTGACCTGACGCACAGTGGGCAGTGCCTCGATAGATGGACTGTAGCCGTATGGTTGATCGCCCCACTTGAGGAACCGGCTCACCGCAATACTCATCTCATCGTATCCGCTTTCCTTGACCAGCATCTTGTCATCCTTGGAGACGTAGCATGATGCTATTGGCTTGTTCACACCGTCGATCTTCTTCGGATCATACTCACCCTGCTGGCGTGGATAAATGGCGTGGATGAAGTCGAACTTCTGATCGATCTTGCGTTGGTCATCTGCTGCCTTGCCAACGATTGGCCCCAGTGCATCTCGACCAAACTTCTGCACTGCCTGCCGAGCAGTCAGCTTGAACTCGCGCAGGAGTGTATCGACCTGACCTTCGTGGTCTTCCTCGATGACGAACGTGCCGACATCGAACTTGTGGAACGCTAGCCGGTTCTTCACGCCTTCCTCCAGCAGTAGAGCGGCAGTGCCGAAACATCCACGGTCGAGCAGCATTTCGTGGATCTCTAGGTTCCAATTAGACCGGGCAAGCTCGCGCATGGTAACCTCGGTGCAGGCTTGGAACCAGTGCTTCGCATCGTCATCTGCCTCTAGCTCTGCCGGTGGATCATACGAGAACCATTTACCAGAGAATAGATAGTCCATCTGTCCACCGGCAAGGATCTGGTTACTACGGACAGCGGTCATGTTATACAGGTCATCGGTAAACCCTTCTATGCCCTCGGTCTTCTTCGTGGTGATCTGACTCTTGCGCGGCTGGACATAATTGGCTATGTCCTGCCACAGCGTGTCCCACGTCCCTCGATCCGCTTTGAGCCGGTCATAGCGGGAGATCAGTTCCTTTGCCTTGTCTTGTTGGGATGTCATCGAGTGGACGTGGTTTGTATGTTATCCGCCGAGCAAGGTTTTCATTGGGCCTTGTCCGCCTTCGCCACCAAGTAGCGTGGATGAGTAGCCTTGGCGTTGCGCTGCGTTGCGCTTCTGCTGTCTGGCTGCGTCTTGAACCTCTCCTGCCTGTCGAGTGACTGGAGGAGCGACTGGTGGTGGTGGTGGTGGCTTTGATCCACCCTTGTTACGACGATACAGGTTCTCGAAAGGCGACTCTAAAGGCCCCCTTGCATATTCATAGCGGTTACGGTTTTTCATATATTAGATAGAGATGACAATCGACGCATGGTGGATAATTTAAGGAAACGCAATTCGTTCTTACGCTCAAACGATATTATTAACATATCCCAAGGAAGCATCGACCACATTCGTGCAAGGTTACCAGCAGCGAGGTGGATGTGCCAGCAGTCACAGCCTCGCGATGGGAAGCGATGGTGACCTGTTATCTGCTCCTGTGATGCTACACTAACCACCGGCCTACCCATTACAAAGAAGTCCGGTCGAGAGAACACGAACCCGTTGAGCAGATAGAACTCCAGATCCTCGCGGAACGTGTGAGCGCAGGGCTCGGTCTGGTAGATCTGTGCTGCTCGTTCTACAGGTGTGGTCATCGTAGGACTCGTATGCTGTTGAGTTTTCTGCTTGTGGATAGGCCAGTGATTGCTTGTCGAGTCTGTCCCGGTAACCTCGGCTTACTTGGCATTGCAGATCTGTCCACAGTCAGACCAAGGCGAATAGCTTGGTGCGTATAGCCAAACGCAGTCGAGGCATGGGATGCCCAGTCATGCACTGGGATATTGCGTATGGTCACACCGTCTGCCTCCTCCTTGGCTCGGAATGCCTCCAGTGAGTCTAGTCCCCACTCGCAGCCCTTGAGGTTGAAGAAGCACCGGGAGAACGAAGTGAGAGCGTCGTTAATGTTGTCCCACTCGTCTGATGGTCGAGGCAGGCACACCACACCTTTAAGCTCGGCCTCGCGCAGTAGCTTGGCCCAGAGAGTCTCACCGTCATGCGGGAGAAAGTGACCACCGTAGCTGTAGCTCTTGGCCTTGAGGCGTGCTGCCCACTCTGCCGGTGTGTTGCAGTCATCTCCACCTCGGAGGCACTCAAGGTAGATGATGCGGTCACCTACCATCTGCCACAGCCAGCAGTTCGTGTTAATTGGTGCGCCTATGTCGAACGTCGAGTAGACAGGGAACCCTTCGTAGTGATTGCCCACTGTCGCGGAGATGCGCCCGGCAGTGCGAGCCTTGTCCACGTCTGATCCGTAGATTGCACCTACGATGGGAGTCATCCAACACTCTTCGAGCACGGTGGGGAACTCGGCGTAGATGGCTCGGCCTAGCTCTTGCTGCTTTTTGTAGTAAAACAAACGCTGTCCCGGTGTGAACTTGTGACCGGTGTCGGCTTCTCGGCGTGCAAAGTAGTCAAGCGTCTGGGCGTCGATCTGGCGTAGGTCGCCATCAAGCGTGTATCGAGGTTCTTGCCACCACGGAAAGAACATGACCTTGAAATCCTTGACCGTTCTATACTCGGCAGGCGTCTCCAGCGAACGCTTGATCAGTTCATACCAGTCGCCTCCCTTGCCTCCCTTGTGCGTAGACTCTGCGAAGATGCGAGCGTCAGCACCAGACGCAGACTGCATAACGCCAGTGACGATCTCCGCTGATCGTGCTGGGTCATTGTATGCTATCGGCCCCCACTCCGAGATATGGACTCTGTGCGGCGTCTTACCACGCGCCTTGAGACCGGCCATGATCACCGAGCCGTTGGCAAACCCTAGCTCCGACTTGCTGTTCGATGTAGTCGCATCCTTGAGTTCGCTGGGCATACGCTCATAGGCGAACGAGATCTTCGACAGCTTCGCCTGTGCATCAGCGGCAGTCTGGTCGATGATCGCTGCCCGGAGCGGCTGCTGCTCGGAGCTAAAATGACAATCGTCAAACAGGATGAGAGCGATCAGCGTGGAGAACCCAATGGCTCGCGCCTTGGGGATGGCGATGCGCTGCTCCTTGGCGATGTAGACGGCATGGAGAACCTCGCACTGTGGCCCGTTGGGGATGAACCTGACTACACGCCCATCAGGATCCTCGATCTTGTAGAGGTTGCAGATCCTGACGAGTGGGTCGCTCAGTCGTTCGACTACCACCGTGTCACTCAATCCTTCTGGGAGGACGTAGTCATCTGGATTGATGCGGGGATTCATTCGCGAGTGATCGCTGTGTCCTGTGCGTTGGTGCGCGATGTCTCGGCGTGGTAGGTCTCCGGCCCCATCACCGAGTAGTCGAGGTCGAGCCCCGGCTTCACCCAGCTATCGTCCTTCCACAGGATGCGGTTATTCGGCTGCGCTGCGATCTGCCCGCTGCCGTCATCGAGGAGGAGCAAGTGGTAACACTTGTGCTCAGGTGGGTAGTTACTGTAACCGTTGTCGGTGTGGTCGAGCGTGAACCAGTAGGACGCAGGAACCATCGAGCCGTCTCGCTTGCGATATTCGCATGACATTTCGCGCAGATATTCGTAGCGGTTTACGGAGAAATCCCAGCCGTGGCAGTCCCACATCTGGAGTTCGTTAAGTTCATGGACTGGAGCGTCCAGCTTCGGTAATTCATGCCGTAGCATATGCAGTGGAATGCGAGCCCACTGCGCCCCTGTTTCGCACAATATACTAAACATCAAAGCACGGCTCGGTATCGAGGTGACACCAAACACTACAGCACGCTCAAACGTGTTGGTCGCCCACTCGTCGAGCCCTCGCAGGATCGAGCGGTCAACAAACCCGTAGAGGTGCTGTGGCACTGACGCATTGTGACTGTGATGATTGACCATGTTTTAGATTGTTATCCGTTGCGGATCTTGTGGAGCAGACTGCCTTCCAGCTTCACCTCGACCTTGCTGGGTGCGTCGTAACCCAGCATCTTGCTGGCTTGTGCGGTGGCGGCGATGCGGTCGCGAGTCGATGCACGCTTGTCCGAGCCCTTGGCGATGCGGGCGAGGATGCCCACTGCTTCCCGGCGGCTCAGTAGATCCTCCTCGGCTACAGCAGCAGCGAGGATTGACCGGCTGGCTGCGATAGCGGCAGCGATGTGCGGCAACGATGCGAGCTTCGTCGCGTTCACCGTGGTGGCGGCGCGGTTGCTGCACTCCGCATACCCGGCAGCGATGTAAGCGTCCGTGAGCAGTTTTCCCGCTGCACAGTGGCGAATAAATGTCTCCTGCCGGTGAGTTAGTTTAGCCATGATGATCAGTTCTTCCCCTGTCCCAATGCACACCAGTGCCATTCGACGATCATGATGTAACCCTCAATGCGTGCTTGTGGCTCCGTAAACACTGCCAGAGCTTCACCATTGCGATCTGATGGAGTCGCCCAGACCACCCAGACTAGACCGCTCTCATCCTGCCTAAGCTCGGTGTAGCCATCTGCCGGGTTTTGCACCATCAGAGCGACTGCTTCCTTGATGTAGCGTTCCCTCGTCAGCTCGACATCATCGTAAAGAATCTGGGACTGCCTATAGGTCAGTTCCTCGTCCTCATGCCAGCTAGCACGGTGACGCTGGAGGGTAAGTGGGCCAAAAGTAATCATGTTAGTATTGGCGGAGTAAACCGCTCAGTAGTATCGAAGTAAATACCATACTGCCTCCGGCTGTCAATCCCTTGGGTTCGCGACTACTCTGGTTATTCGCTACGTCCTACCAGATAGCGGTTAATGGTGAGGTGGGAGCACAAAGAGACTACGCTAGGTAATCTCTTTGCAGATAACGGCAGATAATGGAGCCGGTGGTATGCAGGATGCCCACCCTCGGCCAGCGGTCGCCTTGACCTAGCCTTACCTGTTTCTCGTAGGTTGGTGGGAGAGAGAGCCAGCAACGTGAGGTTAGTCACGCACTGGACGCATTAAGTGGGCAAGTCTCTCGAAATCCCACTCCGCTCCTTCGCCGGTCTGTCGGGCCGTCAAATACGGATGCCGCCGGTTACACGTTTCGTTCCTCTATTGCGGTGAACGAAAAAGCCCGCCGAACGGGTGGAAGGTTTCGGCGGGCTCAAGAGCGGGCTGGTTGCAAGTCTCCTTGCAGTTCCACCCGCTCGGATGAGATGACCATGCATTCTGGTGCGGTTTTGGTCAAGCAAATGCTCGCAACAAAAGATTCTTGAAAATAAAATCATGCGTTAAGTGCCGATTCACCAACGTGTAACAGATAAAGAAAAAAGAATCTTTCTTAATGCAGGCAGAAAAGACTTGCTTAGTGCCTGCGGTTAATTCATGGTCTCATTTGTCAGCACGGAGTCACGATCCGTGGACTGACAATCTAACCAACAAAAATCCAGTCACTACCATGTCAATCAACGAAATGAAACGCCTCAACGACTCTATCGCAGAAGCCCTCTCCTTGGCATCTGACGCAGAGCACAACTACCGCGACACCGTTCGCTGCAAAGATTCCCTCGGCCCAGACGCCGACGGCGAAATCTTCTCCGCTTATCAGGAGTTCGTTGCTGCATTAGGTGAGGTGACCAAACGCGCCGGTTGGCTCGTTCGCACGACTGAAGCTGCCGCGATCAACGAACCTAATCCTTCCCGTCGCAAACTTAGCTATTTCGAGGCCGGTCTCTAATTCCCACTAACCCTTAGCCACCTACCCAACATGACCACCATCACCAAACTCCGTAACAATCTCATCAGCGCATCGCTGATTGCCCAGCGTGTAGACGCCTCGTTTCGTGCAGGAATCAGAGGTCGCACCCACGCTGATGTAGAGCGTGCCATCAAAGCCGTTCGTGCTGCCGAGCAAGCCTACCTCGCTGCCCTCGCTGCCCGCACTGCCTAACCCTCAGCCACCTACCCATTATGCCCTACACCACCACTGCTCGCATCTCGTCTGACCTCATCTTGGTCACGTTTTATCAGAATATCCTCACGGTGCAGATCACCGGTTACGAAGACGTGTTAGCTCTCCAGAATAAGGCACTGATCTTTGAGGGTCGCACCTTCCGGTTCAGTGGCTGGAACTCAGATACCAACGAAGCATACTTCCGCCCCAGCGCAGCGTTTGCCCGCCTCGCCTAACCCACCTTTCCTGCCCGCCAGCTATCTGGCTTACCCATCCCCTGTCCGGCGTTGCTTTGTGCCACGGACTCAAGGGCAGCGGGACAGGATCCCCTCTTTTACAATGATCGCTTCAGACCTCTACAACTTCCGCCGCCTCTCTGCTGGGCGCGGAGATCTCGCCACCCTCGCAGACTTTCGACGCCACTGCCTGATCGTCAACTGCCGCCAGATTGCCCGGTTTATGATCAGCGACAACCTCACCCCAGTGCTACGGGGCCGGGGTAACGCTGCCGCCCGCCGGTTGGCTGCAATGGGACTGCGTGCCGCACACGTTTTCCCCTCTCAATCCGACATAGACTACGAAAACGAGACTGAAACCCGCATCTACGCCCAGTCAATTAACTACCATGAATAACCCTTGGAAGATCCGCTCCAACTGGACGGAGCAGGACGAGGCCGAGCTTGATGCCAAACGCAAGCTCGCCGCCCGGCGACAGGAGGAGTGGGACGCTACCCACCCTCACGTCGATGACGACGAAGACGAACAAGACGACGAAGAATAACCCTTTTCCCTACCAAACATGAACACCACCACACGCCAGACCATCAACGCTATCATCAACGCCCGCACACGCCTCACCGCTGCGCTCGCTCAACGACACGCTGCCACCCAACGCAGCGCAGTCCGCGCCGCCACACTTTCCGGCCTCATCCGCCGGTAAACCAAACCAAACCAAACCCACACCAATGACACACACCACCACCGTCACGATTGTGACCACCAACGACACAGGAGCCGAAGTCTTCAAGGCTTCGCATGACATCGCCATCAACCTAAATCCCAAATCGCATTTCGGTGCTGCCGTTGCCGCCGCCGAGGAAGTCCTCGGCCAGATCCACCGGCATTGTTTTCCCACGCCGACCGAGGCGGACGTAGATGCCGTCGAAGGCATCGCGGGGATCCCTCCCGCTGACGTTTTCGAGAAGGAGAACGATGAATGAGTCGCGCCATCACCTCCAGCGTGGTGAGCTACCTCGCGTGCGCCTCTGTCAGGGGCCGACCGTAGATCAACACACCCTTGCTACGCTCGCAGAATGGCGAGCCAAGGGAGTGAGCTACGGAGAACTGATCGACCG
>Ga0181358_1001084_pt1 | contig 12545 bp, 9 predicted proteins | sample Fa13VDMM110SD_FD_130096 | JGI IMG/M metagenome (GOLD analysis project Ga0181358, IMG submission 130096) | Freshwater viral communities from Lake Michigan, USA - Fa13.VD.MM110.S.D | ecosystem: Environmental > Aquatic > Freshwater > Lake | place: USA: Michigan | collected 2013-09-24
CAACATAACCATAACGTGTCATGAATGATACGACTGGTTCGAAAGTTGCTGGGTCAAGAACAACACCGCTGCTCATCAATGGAATGTATGGGCAGTAGAATGCTGGAGCATCAGACTCGCTAGAACCTTTGTAACCGATAAGAACATCATCAGTTGTTGCGTAACCGTTAACATAAACTTTCATTGCGCTGTTCAATGTTCCAACAAACTTGGTGTTTGTAGGAGCTTCGAAAGTGCCTTCTGTTGTTCTTGCGAACGCAGAAGTTGTTGCGCTTTGTAGCAATGTCAATACTGTTGGAGATACAACAGCGTAGTTACCAGCACCACGACGTGTACGCTGAGCGATCAAGTTAGCTGCACGATTGATTTGAACAGCTAGAGCAGCGTGTTCGTCACCAACGAATGTAGCAGTACCAGAAACAGCAGCTTGGTCATAAGTTAAAACTGTACCAGCTAGGCTGTTCAAAGAAGCAATAACTTCTTGGTCGATTTCAGCAGTAATTTCTTGTGCTAGAGCAGCCATGATTTCTGCTTCGATGTCAATGCCTTGTTGGGCTTGTGCATCTTGAGCAGCTTCAAACGTCCAACGAGCTGACAACTTGCGTGTCTTAGCTTCGACAGTTTGTTTCAAGATTTGGATGCTCATTCTGTTACCAGCTACACCTTCAAGAGCAGCAGTAGCAGCAGCCTTGTCAGTAGCAGCACCAGAATAGCCTTCAGCAATCTTAAACGGGCTTAGTGCTTCATCACCAGCAGTGGTACTAGTACCAGCTGTGCTAGCAAATGTGTCAGCATAACGCACACGCAATGTGTGAATTTGACCAACTGGGCCAGTCATAGGCTGGACACCTACCAACTCGTTAGCGATAACGGTTGGCATTACACGTCTGATGACGGGTAGAATAACACGGTTAAGTGTTGCAACGTTGCCAGCGGAAGTAGCACCAGCAGTAGCACTTTCTGCGAGATACTTGCGGGTATTCTCTAGAGTAGTTGCCATTACTGAACGCTTGTTACCTTGAAGACCTTCTAATAGGGCCTCTTTGGTCTCCGACCAGCGTGACTCGAGTAATTGTGACATATTAGTTCTCCTTAAACTTTTAGTCCCGCAAGCCTGCGGATGTCAAAAATTTCAGCAGTTTTTTCTTCACTGCTAAATTGATGTGCCTGATTCTTATCGCCTGTAATTTCTTTGCCTTCGGTCAACGCTTTCTTAACTGGAGTATTACCGCCGTTCATTACTGAAGGAATATACTTGTCATAAGCATTTCTTAATTTTTCTGTCTGAACTGATTCTAACAGTTCACGCATAACTACTTTCTTGTCGCCAGATAATGGGTTTAGCAATTCGCTCATAACTTCTTTGCGTGCCATTGTGTCCTTTGCTGTGCGTAGTTGTGCTTCACGATTTTCTACTAACTTTTGTGTGTCTGCAACGATCTTTGCTGCTTCTTCTAATTCCTGTTCTCTTTGAACCAGTACTTTTAGAAGTTTAGCTGTCTCTGATTTCTCATTAAGATGGCTAGCTGCATATTCGCTTGCGAAACTCTCGAATATTCTGCGACCAAAGTCATTTCTGCGGGCTGCTTCAATGTCTTCTTTCAATTGTTTCATTTCAGACTTTAGTCCTTTAGAGACTGTTTCTTCAATGATTTGACTTGAACGAGCAATAAAGTCTTTCTTGATAGCTTCAAACTTAGCTTTGCTTTCGCGAACCAATTTAACTTTGGTTTCAGCTAGGTCTTTCTTATCGCTGTGGAATTCTGCGATTTCTTTCGCCAGTGCGTCCACAATAAAAGATTCTAATTGACTAACATTTCCTGCTACCTTTGAACGGTCTTCGTGTAGTTCAGCAATTTCTTTCTGCAAATTGTTCATGATAAAAGATTCCATTGCTTTGGAATCGTCTTTCATCTTTTTTGCATAACGAGCTCTTGCTTCGATTAGTCCTTGGCGGTCTTCGGCTAGTTCACCTAGTTCAGCTGATAAACGATCAGCTAACATAGATTCAACAGCTTCTACCAATGAGGATTTATCGTGCTCATACTTCTGAGCAAATTCTTCACGTAGCATTGCAGTGACTTGTTCACGGTTTTCTTCGATTCTGCCTTGCCAGGCAGACTCAATTTCCGATTTCATATCTTCGGAAATCACATTGTCTTCAAACAATTTTTTAACGAAATCTAGCATGTGATTCTCCTACTGTTATTTGAGACCCTTGATGATCTTCACCAAGCTCTCTGCTATGTATTTCTGTGCCTTTGGGTTGCCTTGAACTTCTTTTGATATGTTTAATGCATTATGTCCACCTAATGTATTCATTAAATGTTCGTATACTGGTGTTGGATAAGCTCCCGGGGCGCTTGGTTGTGCCACAACATCCACTGTAATAATTTCAAAACCTTGCACGTTCCCGGATCCATCTACTTCACCAGAACCTCTGCTTGAAACTCCCAACTTGACTCCCGCTTCCAACATGGACTGAATTAACTGCCCCATTGGAGTTGGGAGTATTTTAAGTTTTCCGTAGCCGTTAGGACCATCCATCCACATCTTGGTAATCATGTGACTAACACGATCTAGATTGATTTTTAAATCCTGAGGGTGATCAACTTCTCCTAGCACAGAGTATCCGCCAGAGATTTGTTCGTTAAGCGTTTTGACAGCCTTGCCAATCTCTTGAGAAGAATAAACACGTTGATTTGCATTACGGATATCACCCTGAATGCAAATCCCGTTTAGATGCAGCGACTTCTTGCCGCCCTCATCCTCGCTCTCCAACACAATCTTGGCCTGGTCGAAACTCAACTGTTCACTAAGAGTATGCTTCACCTTATCGTCCTATTATCTACGACCACGGAAAAGACCTGCGGCGCCTTTGTCTGCAGATTCTTTGGAACCAGCTTTCTCAGCACCGTGTCCTGGTTCTTTTGTAGAGAACGCATTACCGTTCTTAGCACCAGGAGTATTCACATTGCCACCGTCTTGTAACTGTGGCTTACCTTTTAGCAAGCTAGAACCTTTTACTGTGCTGCCTGCACCTGGGTAGCCGCCGTCTTGGCCGTTTTTACCACCTAGGATGTTAGCACTTGTTCCGCCCATGTCATTCTTTTGAAACTTTAGACCGCCTGCTGAGCCGTCAGCTTTTTCGCCTTGGCCTTTCTTTTCTGCGCCGTGACCTGCTGGAACTTTCTCAACATACTCACGAACAGTTGCTAGATCAAAACCGTCTTTCATTTCTTCTTTATCACCCATGCCGCCCATGTCGTCACCGTCCATGTCGTCATCACCGTTCATTGCATCAAACTTGGCTTGTAGTTCGTCAACGATACTGTCTAGGTCTTGAAATAGTTCTTCTGGTGCTTTGTCGGCAAATTCGTCATTGCCTTCTTCGTCAGGGCCCATTTCACCTTCTAGGTCATCTGTTGCGTCACCGCCAAACATTTTGCCTTCTTCGTCACCACCTTCATAGGCAATGTCTTCAAAGTTTTCGTCTAGGTCGTCTTCACCTTCTTCTTTTTCTTCATCAGAAGATTCGTCAACTTCTTCTTCTTCTTCATCATCCATTTCGGCTTCAATTAGTTGCTCATAGATTTCGCGAGATTTAGATACCACATATTCGTGGAATAATTCTTCTGCTTTTTGTTTGTCGTCATTGACCAGATGTCCAAGCATCTGCTCAAGAATATTTTTATCTGCCATAGCGTATTCTCCTTGATTGTTAGGCTGTATTTTATTTAACACTACGATTACAAAATGGTGTTAAATGCTAGTTTTTTGATGATTTTTGGTAGTATAAGTACTACCCTTAAATTTTTGTTCAAAATTCTCGTAGGTGATGTGCTGAAGGTTGGGGATGCCTTGCAGCTTGTCTGGAACAAATTGCCCCGGTTCCATTACTCTAAAGAAGTTAATATTCTTAAATTCTTTAACAGTTTTTTCAGTTTGACTCAGCCAGTTACCAAAGAATGTTGCAGCATCATGGCTCTTTTTGTAGTTAAAAGTGTCTGCATATACATTATTAAACTTGCCTTCTAGACCTTGATAATCAAATCCAAATATATAGATCTGTGAATATGGCTGTTGACAAGCCATCCAAAGTGCTGTAGGGCCGCTACTCCAACCCTTGTGCGGGCTAAAGAAGTTTACATTGCTCTTGCTGGTAATGCCTTTGTTAGGATTTGTCCAAACTTGATGATCTTTATGATACCCTGCAGCAATAATTTCGTTGACCATTTTGGTATCAACTGCTATTAGGTAGTCAGGTTCAAACTCTCTGTATAGGGCATTGCACCCATAGACAGTTCCCCAGTTTTTTGTTTCGTTTAGGTTTAGGTTTTTTCTACTTGTTCCGTTGCCTAATACAAAAGCAACATTATGCGGCCGGCTGTTCTGCTTCAACTTTTGCACCATACATCTGTTTAATAAAACCTCGCTCAGACTCTGTTTCAAACTCATGCGCTTCGGTTTGATGTCTTAACTGGTTAATTTGACGAAGTGTAAGTTTGATCTTACGAGTGTCGTCTTTTTCTAATACAGATTTGTCGCGAGAGGCATCATAGCGACGATCATTGGCAAAATCGTTCTGGTTATCGTTAAAATAAAAAAACTCTCTTAGAAGCATATCTGTATTTATGTCTTTAGGCTATTGGAGCATCTGCTGGCGCAGCTTCGCCTTCAGCGGGCGCAGCACCTGCTTCTGCGGCAGCTGCCATGGCTGGATCGGCTTCGGGCTCTTGAGCCGCTGCACCCATTCCTCCGGGTGTAATGCCTACTGAGCGCATGGCTCCCGGAGCATCCATTGGAGCAGCTAGGTTATCACCTTGTTCTTCTCTCCACAGGCGTTCGTTTTCTTTGATCTCTTCTTCTGTGAGTCCTAAGAAACGTTTGAGTGCAAAACGTTTGCTAAGGTGTGGTAATTCTTGCAGTGTGGCAAATGTAGCTGCTCGTGCAGTATCCATCTCTGCTTGACGATAAGCAGCAAAGTTTTGAGGAGTGTTGAACTTTAGTTCAAACAGACTCGAATCAATGTTGATACCATTGTTCTGCAACCAAAGTTTAAATTCTAGATCAAATGTTTCTACAATATTACTTTGTAATCTTTTGCAATATTCGTTAAATCTAAGTTCTTGAATATAAGCTGTACCTACTTTACCGTCTGCAATGGTGTTAGCTGCTTCATCGATGCCTGTAGGCAAGTAAGCTGCTGGTATTCTTAGGGCACGAAATAACTTGTTGGTAAAGTAACGCAGGTCTGTAATTTCGCCTAGATTAGTACCACCGGGTAGTGTTTCAACTTTTGATCCACGACCCTCTGCTGTCTGAGGGAAGAAGTAATCTTCTGATACGCTAAGTGGGTTATAACTGGCATCAACCATGTTTTGACCACCACCTGTTGAACTAGGAATCCTGCGTTGATGAATTTCATTTTTAACTCTCTCAACGAACGCCATGGCCATGTGTGCTGGCATGTTACCAACATCAACATAAAAAATTCTACGCTCGGGAGCTCGCTGTATACGATAGATAATGATAGCATCTTCAAGCAGTTCTTTCTGCTTGTAGACTTTAAACACTGATTCTAGTAGGCTGCTACCGAAAGGATAGTTGTTGTCTAAGCCTTCGCTTAATGAGATATGTACAACATTTTTTGCATCAATAGTGACTTCGTTGGTTTGATTATGAAATCTTGTGCCCGGAGGTTGTGATGCTCCGCCAACCATGCCACGACCTTGACTACCACCACTAGTATAAGAACTAGTACCGCTAGGTGCTGTGTTAGTTGTTCCGTGTGGAGTTACTGCTACCAAGTTCTTGAAATTAAAGTTAATATCACGAACAACATACTGCTCAGGAATCTTTCCTTCACTTTCGTTTACAATGATCTTTGTGACTTTGGCTGCATCAACATATAACCACTTTTGAGTTTCCGGATCTCTAATAAAGAAACAGTCGCCGTATTTGAATGTGTTGCGAATAATACGGAAGATGCGTGTTTCAAACTGTTGTTGTTTGGTCCACTTCTGTAGGCTTTCTTTGATCAGTTTTACTTCAGTTGCTGTAGGTTGTCCACGAAAGAATGTGTTAAACGGTGTAGCATTTTCCTTGTCTTTCTGTGTGCAAAATTCTGTAAGGATGTCCAAAGCAGCATTAACTTCTGAGTCCATGTCCATGGTGTCGTACTGCATATAACGCTCAACACGATTGGGACTACCTGCATAGACATCAGGTAAGAACGAACTGTAGTTTGCTCGTGCAGGACCTGGACGACCGCCATTGCCCATAGGGCTCATAGACTTTCTATTTTCAAGATCTACAGGAGTAAAATATTTTTTCCAGCTCATTTATGGTTCCATTTTTAAGCAAACAAGTCGCCGCTTAGGCTGCTTTGTACACTTAGTTGTTTTTCGTTTAAGTCTGCTGTTCTCTTGCCAATGGCAATTAATTCAGCTAGTGCTGTATTTAAGTCAGATGACCCGGATAACGGGCCTTCTTGGCTTGAAGGTTCGGTTTTGGCCATAGCCTCTTTAAACTTGGCATCTTTTTCTGCCATCTCCTTCTCTTTGGCTGCGGTTTTTTCTGCTGCGGCTTTTTCTGCCTGGGCAACAATTTCAGTCTTTGGTGTTTCAAAAGAATTCGCCGGGCCTACATTTTTAGGCTGCACTGTTTTGCTAGACTTAGTTAAATCAGATGTTGCACTGGATATCGATGCTAACGGATTTTCAAGCATTTTTGCCATTGATACATACGACTTGCCTGCTTCTGCATCAAACATACCTCTTGTTTTATTTTGTGCTATCATTGTCTCTGCAACTTTGGGCAGAGACTTCATAAGTTCTTCACCTGGCTTTAGGCTGTCTTCAGGTTTTACTGTACCTTTATCTAATCCCTTAACTTGTGTGCCGGTCAACATAGGCATAATGCCTTTCTTGATTAGATCTTGGAAAGCAATGGTTGTAGGAACAATACCATCTTTAATCAATGACTGCATTGCCCCTACAGGTGTTTGCGTTGCTTCTTCTTTTTTAGGCTCAACAGGTGCAACAGGCTTATCTGTTCTACGAGGATCGTTCGCAGCAGCGTTGGCTCTTGCCTTTGCAGCGTCTTCTGGTTTAGTTTCAGTTTTACTGTCTTGTGGCTTTGGCTTACCTTCGGCAACTGCATCAACTTTAGTTCCCGGCTTGTAAGATCCACCCCCAATGGCTGCAACATCTGCATTGACTTTACCTTTTTCAACTCGCTCAGACTGTGCTTTAACTTTCTTATCCATTAGGTCGTAGACTTCTTGAACACTGCGTTCTTTGCCTTCTTTGTTATAATAGATATTTTTGTTAGCCTTGGCCGCTGCTGGATCTAGTGCTGCTGCACTTTGTGTTGGATCTTTGTCTTTGGCTTTTAGGAATTTACTTGCACCGCCAGCTCCTAAGAAGTGAGCCATGTACATGTCTGTCATGCCTGCTTCACGACCTGTGGATTTTTCAATCTGTGATTTCTGTTTCTTACTAAAATATTCGGCAACCTCAGCAGCCTTCTTGGGATCAAAGCGATCTTCCTTAGAATAGTCTTTGCCCATTTCTTTGGTCATTTGTTTCCAAGTGCCTTCAGTAAACTGGAACATGCCTGAAGCAGAACTTGTACCAGCTTTAGCATTTTTATCTCCACCAGACTCAATTAGTGCAATAGTCTGTAGGTACTTGGCCATAGCCGCATCTGTCTTAACACCTTCTTGTGGTCCAGATGATCCCGCTGGCTTGCCCGATGCTTCGGGTGCTTTAGCTGTTTCTGTTTTTTCTTCTTTAGGTGATCCTGGTGCTACTGCGCCTGTATCTTTACCTTGCTTAGCCGCTTTCATTCTTTCTGCTGCTGCTTTAACAACTTCATCAGCAGATTCATTTGCCTTGTTGGCTTTTCCTAATCTTTCTTCAGCAGCTTTCATTCTTTCTTCAGCGGCCTTGCGTTCCAAATCAGTAGTGGCTTTGCCATTCTGTTCAACAGCTTTAGCATATTCTTGGCTGGCTAGAGCAAGGTCACTACGAGCTTTATCTTTATCATCAAGTGCCTTAGCCTCTTGTGTAAATGCTGACTTTTGTTGTGCCGCAAAAGTTTTTAACATCTGAATAGGATCACTCTTGTCAACTGTAACACCTTTAGCTTCTTCAGCTGCGGTTTTTTCTCTTTCTGTTTTTGCATCAATTGCGCCAAGTTCAGCAGTTTCTTTATTCTTAATTGCCTCCTGTTCGCGTCTTGCTGCACGAGCTCTTCTTTCCTCATCTCGTTTGGCCGCTTTCTCATCTCTAGTACTAGCATTAGCATCGCCTTGAGCTTTGGCCGCTGCCTGGTCTGCTTCAGCTTTCTTTTTGTCTGCTAATGCTTTAGCTTCGTCGTCTTTTTGTTTTTGTAGATTTTGTTGTCGACGGTTAGCCATATCGTCTTCTAGTTTAGCACGATTATCTTCATTCTCTTTTAATTTTTCTCCAATTCCTTGAATGTCTTTGTCAAAGTCTCCGCGCATACCGGGAATCTTGTTGAGCAAGGAATATATTCCTAATTGCAATTTCAAGAATAATGTACTAACCCAACTACCTGCCCATTTAAATGCATCTGTTAACACAGTCAAGTCACCGCCTAACTTTTTAAACATGTAAACTGCACCACCTATTGCAGCCGTTACAGCTAGTGCAATTAATGCTACAGGACCCATGGCTACTAGCATTGATATTCCGGCCATTACTGCTTTTCCGGCCATTAGACCTAACGAAAACACAAACTGTGCGGCTGCGATTCCTACCTGAACTGCCAATCTTAAAACTGAAAAAGTTGCCGAAGCTAGTCCTACAACAAAACTACCAATAGGGGCTAGCATAGCCAGCATTGCTGCACCAAATGCCATAACTTTAGCTACAATTACTGCTCCTATAAGTATACCAAATCCTAATAAAATTGGTTTTAAGTTGTCTTCGATAAAGTAAGAAATATCGTATAGAATTTCTTCAAAGACTCCTAGGCCATCTCCAAGACTATCTGTTATACCTAACATTCTAGCAAAGCCACCAACAGTCTCGCTGATAATACTCCAAGCCTGTTTAAAGATCGGTACAATAGCGTCTCTTACCCATGTGCCAAGAATATTAAATGCAGGAATTATTGTAGACTGCATGAACTCACCTAACACTTTGAATGCAGGCATCAGCAATCCAGTTACCACAGGTATTACTGCTGATAGTATCTGCGCAAAAATGTTAAATGCCGGAACTATAATCTGCTGGACAAATGAGGCCAGTGTTTCAAACGACTTCATCAACATATTAAGCATAGCAGGATTAGCCAATGCCTGTTGGAATCCATTACTAAATTCTGCAAGTCTTTGTTTAGCTTTTGTTAAATTTTCTGCAAGATTAGCTTTGTCTGTGGCTTTACCTTGCTCTCCCATAGCTTTACTCAATCCATCAATTTCCATTGCAGCAAGATTGGCCGCTCCTACATAAGCTTCGCCGGCTTCTTTGTCGTACATACCACGAGCTTTATTTCGCATAACACTATCTTTAGCTTCTTTGATAGCATTGTTTCTAGCTGAGTTCATTTGGTCAGCATTAATCTTCCCACCTGCTTGCATGGTTCGGCCAAACTGCATAGTCTGTTCAGCAACTCCGGGCAGCATACTTTGTAGTTTAATTGCTTCTTCGCTGGTAACATTACCTGTAGCAATCATGTCTTTGATTGCGGCCTGTTGTTCTTTTGGAAAGCTAGTGATGTAATTCATCATTTGCTTTTGCGACTCAGCATCCATGCCTGCCATGGCTGCTCGAACTTGTGCATCTCGCATTAATGCATCTTGTTCTTTTTGTTTTTCTTCTCTAGTCTGTCCAGTAATTTTTGCCAGTGCATCAAGTTCTTTTAGGTAACTGCCAGATGCTGCGGCAATCTGACTTGTGGTCATTCCTTGAATTGCTCCAGTCTTTCCAAGTATACCAATGTACTTGGCCATACCGCCATTAATTTGTTCTGTGGTAAATCCCAGTCTTTGTAGTTCAGCACCTGCGCCACTGCCTTGCAGTTCTTTAGCCAGTCCGGCAAATTGTTTTGCGCCTGCTTCAGTAGTGCCTCCAAGATAAATTAAATTTTCTGCATTGTTTTTTATTAAGTTTGCAAACTGATCTAGAGTCATGCCTGCGCCACTAGCTGCGCGACTCATGTCTTGTACGCTGCCATTAAATGTTGCACCTACACTAGCTGCTGTTTGGTAGCTCTTAACAGATCCTTCCACTGCTCCAGCCACTGCACCAAACACTCCAGCAAGCGGCCCGCCAACAAGAGGAATCATTCTTAATGCACCAGCGGCTGCTGTTGTACTGTCGCCAACATTGGCCATTGTTTGCAACACATCAGCAAACTTGGCTCCTAGATCTAATGTATTTTTACCTAGACTAAGTACAGCACCAGCCGCAGCACCAGCTCCTGCGGCAAGACCGGATACTGCATATGTTGCCAAGTGAGCCGACTGACCTACTAGTTTAAGACCAGACCCTGCTAATTTACCACCAGCTGCAAATGCTTTAGCTGCACCTATACCATCTTTATTAGCTCTGTTTAATTTACTTTGATTGTCTGCGCCTTCTTTGGCTTCTTTGCTGCCACCGCCGGGCCCGCCTTGGCCAGTACCGCTTTTACCTTTAGCATTTTTGTTTGCGTCTTTTTGGGTACCCTTCATTACCTCAAGGATTTCTAATAAGGTGGCTTCCGTGGCGGCATTTTTGGCTTCTATTAAACCTATGCCTGGAATGTCAATTTCTACTTTTTCTGCCATTTTAATATTTTCCCAGAAAACTGCGCATATAAATACTATGCGATACAGTGACGATATTGTATTTATTGGAGATAAAAACCGTGGATCAAAACAATCAAGTAAAAAAGCATAACCCATTAAGTCAATGGTTTAGACAGCCTAAGATTTTTGTCAAACTACCTTCTCAGGGTGAATACTACCCCGCAGGCGCACTAGACAAGAGTACTACAGGCGAATATGCAGTTTATGCTATGACTGCTAAAGATGAACTGATGTTCAAAACTCCCGATGCATTACTAAGTGGACAGAGTACAGTTGAAGTTATTAAGAGCTGTATTCCGGCAATTCAAGACCCCTGGACCATGCCTAGTCTAGACATTGATGCCGCATTGATTGCTGTGCGTATTGCTACCTACGGTGAAAATATGGGCGTTGAAGCCAACTGCCCGCATTGTGAACATCTTAACGAATACGATATTGATCTAGTTAAATGGCTAGATACTATTAATGCTTGGAAGTTTAAACCAGAAGTAGATATTGCTCCCCTAATTATCCATGTTCGCCCTTACACCTACAAAGAACTCAGCCAAACCAGTTTGAAAACTCTTGAACACCAACGCATCTTTAATGTGATTAACAACGAAGAAATGAGTGATGAAGACAAAATTGAACGCTTTGGTAAAAGCTTCATTAAACTTACAGAACTAACTGTGGACATCATTGCAGGATGTGTGGCCATGATATCAACGCCCGACGGTGATGTTACTGATCAAGAACAAATTCAAGAATTTATTCGCAATTCGCCAAAGGATGTGTTTGATAAGATTTCCGAACATATCAACGACATGAAAAAGAATATTGAATTACCCACTCAACATGTGGCCTGTAACGAATGCACAAAAGAATTCGATATGCCAGTTACAATGGATCAATCAAATTTTTTCGCAGTAAGATCCTGAGCCTCTCGGTACCAGAGATCGTAGAGTACTCTAAACGATTAGATAAAGAAAGCCGAGAAATTAAGAAAGAAGCACTTAAGATGTGTTGGTACATGCGCGGCATGAGTTATGCAGAATCAATGCATCTCAGTTACGAAGAGCGCAGTATTATTGGTGATATTATAAAAGAAAACTTAGAGACTACCAAGAAAACAAACTTGCCGTTCTTTTAAAGTTTCTGTATTTGATTTAACAAGTCTCTGGCTAGTTCAGTTTGCTGTTGAGTTAAAACAGATACATCCCCTTTTACCACCGCCTGCATAATTCCTTCAGCATCTCTTATCTGATACTTTTCAAGAGTTATCGTTGGTTTACTTGATTTTGCACTGCCTGAAGAAGGCTCGCTAGTGCCGCTGCCTTTACCCCATTGACTAGGAGTAAAGACTTTATCCACAGCTTGGCTAGATTTTTTAAACCCTGAAGAAAATGCATCTCCAGGATTAAGACTGAGTTCTTTTATTCTCATGTTCGCTTTCGAAACAAGCTAAAACCTTCAGCCATCATAGGTTGTCTACGAACAATGCTGTCAGAAGTTACACCCATAATTCTTTCACGATCGGCATCAATCTCAGCTTGCGTCTGTGCTGGGGCCGCCTGTTTTTTTGGTTCGGCGGCCAGTTGTTTTGCTGCATTAGCTTCTCTTCTTTTCACAGCTCTGGGATCTTGACTTAGTTGGCCTTTTACTCTACCACCTGTTTTCTTTGGAGTTGCTGCCGGAGCAGGTGTCGCAGTTGGTTCAGCTGCTGGCGCTTCCGGTGCTGCTG
>Ga0181358_1001086_pt1 | contig 12533 bp, 10 predicted proteins | sample Fa13VDMM110SD_FD_130096 | JGI IMG/M metagenome (GOLD analysis project Ga0181358, IMG submission 130096) | Freshwater viral communities from Lake Michigan, USA - Fa13.VD.MM110.S.D | ecosystem: Environmental > Aquatic > Freshwater > Lake | place: USA: Michigan | collected 2013-09-24
TATAGTAAGCGAATGGATCATTAAAGGTGCATTTATTAAATCTGCCGAATTTGGTGAATATAACTGGGATACTGAAGCTGAAGCTCAAAACTTAACTATGGTATTAGGTATGGATTACTGTATCTTGAACTACTAATTAAAATTAATATTTTTAAAAGAACCCACAGAAATGTGGGTTTTTTTTTATCTTCCTATTTTTCAATATATTTATATCCGAATATAAAGTTTTAACAAATAAAAATCTATGAGCGAATCAAATCCAACAACAGAAATTACTTCTGAAAAGCCAAAATTCCCTACTGAATTTATTTCTTTACCTTCTAAAGGTTTACTTTACCCAAAAGGAAATTCTCTTTCTAATGGTAAAATTGAAATGAAATACATGACAGCTAAAGAGGAAGATATTCTTACTAATCAAAATTACATTAAACAAGGAACAGTAATTGATAAATTATTGCAAGCTTTAATTGTATCTCCTATTAACTATGATGATTTAATCATTGGTGATAAAAATGCTATTATGTTAGCAGCTCGTGTTTTAGGATACGGAGCAGAATATACTTTTGAATGGAATGGAGAAAAAGTAACAGTAGATTTATCTACTTTAGAAGAAAAACCATTTAATGAAAATTTATTTGTTCCACATGAAAATGTATTCTCATACACTTTACCTCATTCAAAGAATGAAATTACTTTTAAACTTTTAACTCATGGAGATGAAAGAAAAATTGATGCTGAAGTAAAAGGACTACAAAAAATCAACAAAGCAGCATCATATGAACTTTCTACCCGATTAAAACATATGATTACATCAGTAAACGGTGATTCTGAAAGAAAAACTGTTAGAGAATTTGTTGATAACTATCTTTTAGCCAGAGATTCCCAATCATTCAGAGAACATCTACGTAATATCACCCCAGATATTGACATGACTATTTCTTTTGAAACATCAGAAGGCCTACAGGAGGGGGTCAGATTACCTATGAATACTAGCTTTTTTTGGCCTGACGCAGGAATATCGGATAAGTCTTTTTAAGCAAATACATGATATAGTATATCACGGTAAAGGAGGATACGATTGGTTTACAATATATGAAATGCCTATTTGGTTAAGAAATTTTACTCATAAAATGATTGCCGATAGTGTAGATAAAGAAAACCAAAGATATCAAAGTTCATATGGTAACAAAGGAAAAAAAGGAATGTCAAATTCTAATTCTACAGTTACCAATATAGATATAGGAAATCCTAATCAATCCGTAATAAGTGCTATAAAAAATAATCAACGAATTTAAAAGGTGTTACAAAAGTAATGCCTTTTAATATTTATAATAAAATTATAATTATATTTTTGCATGGCTAAAAAACCACCAGCTAAAAGTAAAGGTCCAGCAGCTGCTCCACCACCACCACCAGCACCTGATTATTCAGGTGCAGTTGATACTTCTAAAGGATTGTTAAAAACAATGCAAAAGTTAGGTGATGTTCAAGGGAAAGTCGCTCAAGGTGCTAAAGATCTTACTAAATCCTTTAATCAAACTAGTCAAGAAGTTGATAAAGCTGGAAAGAGTAAATTTTGGACAGTGGGTAAATCATCTATGGATGGGATGGTTAGTGGGGCTAAACTATTGGGTAAGGGAATAACAGCTACTTTAAGCCCATTAGCTATGATGGCTAAAAAATTCCTAAGTGTAACATCTATAATAAGCTTTATTACCTCTGCTTATGAAAAAGGTAAAGAAGCAGCAATGAAATTTAGTACCCAAAATACTGAATTAGCTAGAACAATGGGTCTAGCACAAGGGGAGGCATCTAAATTAGCGGGACAAGCCAGAGCCATAGGAGCACAAATGGGTATTAATAATGAAAAAGCTGTACAAGCTATGGGTCAAATATACTCAGCATTAGGATCTACAGAAAAGCTTAGTCAAAGCACATTAAATACATTTATAAGATTAAGTGTATTTGCAGGAGTATCTGCAGATACATTAGCTGAGTTAGCTAAAACTGCTAAAATCTCAGGAGAAGATGCTGGAAAATTTGCGGATGCAGTTGCAGATACTTCATTAAGCTTTATTAAAGCCAATAAAATGGCAGTTAGTATGAAGAGCGTAATGGAGGGTGTAAGTAAAGTATCTGCATCTGTTAAATTAACATTAGGTGGTTCTGCTGAAGCTATTACAAAAGCAGTATTAACTTCTAAAAAATTAGGTATGGAACTTCAAAAGGTTGAAGACATAGCTAATGGCTTATTAAACTTAGAAGATTCTATAGCTGCAGAAATGGAAGCAGAATTGCTTACTGGTAAAGATTTAAATTTAGAAAAAGCAAGAGAAGCAGCATTAAATAACGATAATGTTACTTTAATGGATGAGCTTGCTAAAAATATAGGAACTTCTGCAGATTTTGCTAAAATGAACAGAGTTCAACAAGAAGCTGCTGCAAAAGCTGTAGGTATGAGTCGTGAAGAATTAGCTCAAACTTTAGCTAGTCAAAAAGCAGTAGTAGCAGAAAATGGTACTTTAGTGGATAGTCAAAAAGATGGAGCCAAATCAATGGAATCTAGTGCTTCTATGGCTGAACAGTACCAAAGACGACAAGAAGGAATAGCAGCTGCATTTATGGGAATCTTCCAAGCACTAGAACCAATTGTACTAGCATTCCAGGAATTATCTACTAAATTAGCCCCACCATTAGCTAAATTATTAAGTGCACTTGTTCCTATAATAATGCCAATTGTAGATTTAATTATACAATTAGTAGAGGCATTTGCGGGTATTTTAAATGAACTTATTCCTCCAATTATAGAAATTGTTAAAGTATTAGTAGATGCAGTCAAACCACTATTCCAGATTTTTATGGATATAATGGCGGCTGTTCTTCCTCCTATAAAAGCTCTTTTAGAAGCATTAGTACCTGTTATACAATCAATATTTGCTGCTCTTCAACCATTTTTTGAAGCAGTAGGTGAACTTGCTAAAAAGCTTATTCCTATAGTAGTAGAAATCCTCATGGCTATTTTACCTATAATTCAATCTTTATTTGAAGCAATCGCACCTATTTTAACCCAATTTGTTCAATTAATTACAGATTTACTTCCAACTGTTAAAGATATCTTTATGGCTATTATCCCTATAATCCAAATTATTATAGATGCGCTTAAGCCATTTTTACAAATCTTTATGGATTTGTTAAATATGTTACTCCCCCCAATAGCACAATTTATAAAAGATTTAATTCCTATTATTCAAAAAATATATGAAGCTCTTAAACCTGTAATTGAGGCATTTGCTGAATTAGCTAAAAAATTAGTTCCTATGATAGCAAAACTATTTGAAACTTTAGCTCCTGCAATACTTAAATTAGTAGATGCATTAATTCCTATCATTACTATGATTGCAGGTCTAGCTGTAGATCTTATGCCCGTTGTTTTAGATGTATTCCAAGCCCTTTTACCAGCAATAATATCTTTAGTAGATGCTCTTATGCCTATTATAGAAATTGTAATAGCAATAATTAAACCTCTTTTAACTATTCTTATACCCGTAATTAAATTTATAGTTAGTTTATTTGGTAATCTAATACAAGTTGTAGCGGGTATATTAAAATTTATATTTGATATAGTAGGAGTAATAGCTGAATTTCTATTACCCATAGTCCAAGTAGTTTCAGAAGTATTTACTGTTATTTTTGGAATTATAGGAGCAATGATAGATGCTATATCCTCTTTTATAGATCTTATAGTTGATGGAGTTGTAGGTGCGGTATCGTTTGTAGGAGATGCATTTAGTAAAGTAGGAGATATGATTAGATCTATAGGACAGGCTATTAAAAATTTCCTTCTTGCTCCTATTAATTTAATTATTGAAGGTATTAACTATTTTATTGATGGCATAAACGAAGCTCTTCGTATTAAAATGCCAGATTGGCTAGGAGGTGGAGAATGGAGTCCTAATATTTCAAAATTAGAAGTAATACCATTAGCATCTGGAGGTATAGTTACATCACCAACTACTGCTCTTATTGGTGAAGCCGGACCTGAAGCTGTTATCCCCTTAGATAGATTTCAAGATATAATGAATGAAGCATTTATGCCTGTATTACAAAAATTAGATGAAATATGTGATATTAATATAGCACAAACTTCTGTTCTTATAGATATAAATAAAAAAGAAGCAACTATTACTTTAGATGGTAATAAAATAGGAGAAGCATTAGTAACATCATTCTCTGGGTTATTTTAATATTTATAAATAAAAACATTTACAATTATGCCAAGCTTATTAGATTTACTCTCAACTACTAATTTAGGACCTACAAACAACTATGCTAGTGAAAATGATACACCTTCAATCCAAACTGGAGAAGGACTTGAAGACTCAAATTTAGATTTAACGGATAATGGTCCTATCAATGATCCTAGTAGCGGATTTGAGCAAACTTATCTTCCAAACACAACCTATAGCAATGTAGTAGGTCAAGCTTCTCCACCAGATGATGCTTCAAACCTATATAATAATGGGTTTAACGGACCATATGGGTTTGATATTGAAAATAATTCCCCTGTTAGCGCATATGGATTTACTCAAACCTATTTGCCTAACAATACTTACGAAAACAACCTACCAGGGTAATAAATGGGATTAATAAATTTAATTGCTAATCAATCTGACTTTTACTACTATCAATCTAAAGGATATGTTGGTGGTTTAGGTAATTTCTCTGCTAAAAAGTTACCATATGGAGATGACTTAATAGGAAATGGGAATAGCAATCAACCATATATTAAAACCCCAATCCCTGATACCTTTTCAACAGCCCCCTCCCAAACTAAAGATGTATTTTTAAGAGGAGGAGATAATTATCTTTCTATTGTTTCTACCAATATCCAAAGAATCTCAGCATTTATAAATGATGATCGTAATCCTTCTTTTGGAATATTTTTAGATAAACAAAAAGAATTATATAAACAACAATCAAAACTTCCTTCTACTATACTTCCATCTCGCATTTATGATCCTAATAATTTATATATAAACTTAGCAGGAGGATCACAAGGATTACATGAACGAGGAAAAGGAGAATCAAATCTCCCCCCAATAAATTTAAATGCTCCTCTTGGCCCTCAATTATCGGCTTTAGCCCTTGCAGGAAGAATAGGTAATATATTTGATAATGAGACTACATATGAAACTCAAACTCGAACTATATATAACAATGTACAATTTGGAGGAAATTTTTTCCAAAACACTAATTCTAACAGATTAGGATTACTATGGGCTTTAAAAATTAACACTGTTGCACCAACTGGAGCGGGAATTGTAGTTGCTAATAGTTTTAATATAGCTCTTCTTAATAATAATAATTTATTTTATTACCCTGAAGGACCAAATGGCCCATTAAATTTCTATAAAAGAGCAATTGATACTACAAAATGGTCTGATGATTCTGGAGGAATAGTTCAAATTGGATCTGCTCCTCAAGTTGGAGGAATTAATGCTTGGTTTTCTGTATTTACAAGTAAAAATTTATTTAAGTATAGTAACGATAATACTTTTAAAAATGCTCCTGCTCCTGGATCTTCAATAAAAGACTTCCGACAATTTATAAGCACTGACCAAGCACCAGATGCTGGCTCAGTTGCTGCAAATAATTTATCATTTACTGATTACACTAAATTTAACAGGATTTCTACCTATAAAATGGGTGACCCTGGGGTAGGAGGTTTAAATCGTTCTAACCCATACTCTTTTGCTCCATTAGGGGCAAACGGCCAACCAGACATTGATTCTGTTGTTGATCAAGTTAATTTTAAATCTATATACTCAAGTGATCAACCTGCTGCTGATGTTAAAGATTCAGATTCAGTCCCATTTTATATAGCTGTCATCAATTTAGATGATCCTACTAAAAATAATTATATTCATTTTAGAGCATACATAAGTGGACTTTCTGATGCTTATGGAGCAGAATGGGCAAATTTTAAATACACAGGACGAGGAGAAAATTTCTTTACATACGGTGGATTTACTAGAACTTTAAGTATGAATTTTGTAGTTCATGCCAATTCAAGAGCAGAACATAAAGTTATGTATCAAAAACTTAATTATTTAGCTTCTTTATTAGCTCCTAATTATTCAAGTTTTAATAAATCTGTAAGTGGATTTATGAGAGGTAATATAGTAAAACTTACTATTGGTGACTATTTAGTAGACCAACCTGGGATTATTACTGCATTAACATTTAATATAGATGATGGATATTCTTGGGATATAAGTAAAAATAGTGATGGAACAAAAGATGAAAATGCATTAAATTTACCCCAAACTATAAACGTATCAGGATTCTCATTTACACCTATCCATTCATTCCTTCCAAAGACACTTAACCAAGAATGGATTGATAATATTCCTAATTCTAACTTTGATACTCCATATATCAACATGGGTATTAACCAAACTACCGGATTAACTGCTAATAAGTTTACTACTTCTGGAAATGCTGCTATTGCTGGTCAAGCTTTATAAGAATTATCTTGTTTTATATTTATAATAGAATAATAATTTTATAAATGACTAGTCGATACCGAGATATAAAATCTGCAATTACTGATCCTTCTATTGATATAAAAAATAAAAGGACTTTTGCTATTATGGGGACAGTAAAATACCCCAAAATCCCATTCAGCAACGATGACATACAAGTCATCACTACAGAAGGAGATAGATTAGATTTGCTCGCTCAACAATTTTATAAGGATAGTACACTATGGTGGATAATAGCCTCAGCTAATCCCAATGTATTATCCCAAAACTCCCTCTTCCCTCCTGTAGGTAGTCAGCTTCGAATTCCTATATATATTCAAAATATACTGGCTTCATATTATGTGCTTAACCATTTATCTTAATAATTAAACTATAACAAGTTATGGGAAATTTAACCGGAGAACCATTTCAAGCTGGGGTAACAAAACAAATTGACACTAGACAACGCCGTTTAGGAAAACTCAACCGCTCCCCAGAAGATTTGGTGTTTTATAATAGCAGCACAGCATTTTTAAGATTAGCATCTTCAATTAATGTTGCTGCTCCTATAGATCCTAGCGGTGCTGCAAACCCAAATCTTCCTATAGAAAAACTCCCATTTCTTACACCTGCTTCAGATTATATTGGAGATAGCTTAGCTAGAAAATGTGTGTTATTTGGAGGAACTATAGATATCTCTAATGGTGTTACAGATCCTTCATTAAATTTTGGCCTTAATTTAGATCCATTTTCTAGGCCATTAGTAGGAGCATATGGGTGGGGAGGAATTGATCAAGGGTATAAACCTATGCCTGCTATAATGTCTACTAATGTATCATATTATAATAGAGGAGCAATAGCAAAAGCAACAGTAAAAATACAAGTTAATAGTATTAAACAACTTGAAATTATTGATGTTCTTTATTGTAGAGTAGGGTATACTATGCTTCTTGAATGGGGAAATACTGTATACTTTAATAATAATAATGAGTTAGAAACATTTAAAGATTTCTCAACTGCACCATTAAAAGGTTTTTTTGATGGTAATGCTACTCAAAACGATATTATAACATATATTAAAGAGGAAAGATCAAAACATTCTTTTAATTATGATGCCATGTTAGGAAAAGTAGTTAATTTTAAATATGATTATAAACCTGAAGGGTATGAAGTAGAGTTAACTCTTATAGGTATGGGAGATGTAATTGAGAATTTTAAAATTAATAAAGGAACTGGAAAAACAACAGACCCTAATGCTTTAAGTGAAAAGGCAAGTACTAAAAAAGAACAAGCAAAAAAAGCTGCAGACGCTGCTAAAGACCAATTAAATGCACTTTGGAGCGATAGAGGTAATAAAATAGGATTTAAATTAAATTTAGATGATGCTATTAATACCCTTTATAATAATGCTGGACAAGCTCCTGAAATTGCATCTTTTAAAGCTGGGGATGAGAGTTGGTTAAATTCTACCGCTAATTCGTATATAACAAAATTAGAGGAAATAGCTGCCTTCATGCAAACCCAGAAAAACCCAAACTCTTCAGCTCAAATTAATGGAGTTGGGGTTGGTGGATTTACAGATTTTCACTATAAAGCATTAGGAGTAATAACAGATATTTCTCAACCTAAAGCTGATTATAGAGTTGAAGCCATAAATACTAATCCATTCCTTCTAGAAGAGGCTGGAAATAAACTTGCTACATTTGCTAAAGAATTAAAATCAGCTGTATCAGCTGTCAGATCAGCAGCAGCTAATATTGCTAATACGGATGCTGCATTTGACCAAGCAAAAGTAACTGAAAGTAATGCTATTGTTCAAAATCAAAGCAGATGTAGTCTTACTCAATGGTTATATGACAACGTATATAGAAAAAACCAAGCTGAAGCCACAGTAGCTATTGGAGCCTACTCTAATGGTTTTACCAACCCAGTCCTAAAAATACCTTTTAAAAAATCTGAAGGTCAAAGTAGTTGTAATTTTGAACAAGCATATATTAAATTAGGAGTTTTGTTTAGTTATTTAAGAAATGAGCTTTTAGTATATGATAGTTCTAAAAAAACTGCCAACCCTGATCAAAAAGCTACTAGTTACTCTACAGGAGCACCTATTGATGTTGGAGTTCCGTTTTTTGATTTTGACTTAGATAGGGTTAAAACAGTTTGTATGAATTTCCCTAACCAAATGTCTGGAAACCCAGAAATATGTATTATTCCTTTTAATTATTATGATAAAGAAACTCTTAAAACTCCTATAGATGGAAAAACTAAAGTTACTACGGTATATAATTTTAATTTAGTAGGAGTTGAAGATGATAATAGCGGATATATAGTAAAAGGAAATCCATACTTAGGAAGACCTTTAGATATATATGTTAATATTAACCATATAACTAATTGTATTGATTCTTCTACAGATGCATATGGTAAAACAAGTATGTTACCCTTTTTAAAATCAGTAATAAATGGTATAAATGTTGCTTTAGGTGGAATTAATAGATTATCTATAGGATATGATGCTGACATTAATTCTATAAAATTAATAGAAGAACATAATTTACAATATGAAGAGTTAATGACAGGGGGTGAAGTAGCTACTTTTAATGTTTATGGAATAGCTAATGCTCCCGTACAGCAATCTCAAGAACAAACTACATCTCCTAATGTAAGTAATTTATGGGGGAGTTTTATTACTGATGTTAATTTTAGTATTAAAATCCCACCTAACATGGCAGCTATGGCTTCTATCTCAGCACAAGCTTCTGGGAATATCGTAGGAGAAAACGCCACAGGATTATCTAGGCTTAATAAAGGATTAACAGATAGAATTATTACTCTTAAACTTGACCCAGCTTCTATAGGACTCCCAACCCCAGGACAAGCTAGTGACCCTACAGTAATTTTTGGAAAGAATTTAGAACTTCAATCAACTCTTTTTAAAGCAATTTATGATAATAAGCTTTTAGATAAAGACTCAATCTCAAGTTTAGTAGATATTAATAAAGATTTAGCATTTTATATTACAGGATTCGCAGCTGAAAAAGAAAAAATGCCACCCCCATTTTTCCTTCCATTTGACCTACAGCTTACAATGAATGGCCTTTCAGGAATGACTAACTATCAAAGGTTTGCAGTAACTGAAAATATTCTCCCAACTACTTATAAAACATCTGTAGTAAAAGATGATAATACAAACCAAACTGTTACTCAAGGAATTATAGATTTTCTTATTAAAGGAATATCTCATGCTATTACTGGAAATAAATGGACTACTACTATTGATAGTTTAACTGTAATTTCAAACAGATTTTCACGCTCACAAGGATCTATAACTGTGACTAATACACAGACCAATACACAATAACATATGAATTTTAACTCTCCTTCTATAGCACTTTCAGATTTTTTAATTCGAATTCAAGCTTTGATAGATACTATTGCTTGGAGTGAAGGTACTGACTTTAAAAATGAAAATATTGGGTATAATATGATAATAGATGGTATACCAAATGATGGAACAACTAAGTATACAGGTACATATGCTTCATATAGTAAACCTAATACTTTAGAAAAATGGGGAAGAAGTTATATTAATGGAGATTCTAAATTTAATAATCATCCTAACATTTTAATTAAATGGAAGCAAGGATCTGATACTAATCAAAATAATTTCTCAAGTGCTGCTGGAAGATACCAAATCCTGGCTCCAATATGGAAAGACCTTGCAAGTAAATATTTTATTGATAGTTTTTCTCCATCTAATCAAGATAAAATATGTTTAGCAATGATTGAAAGAGCTCTCCCATATGTTAAACAAGGTAAATGGGAATTAGCTATTACTTCTATTTGTAAATCTTGGCCTTCCCTCCCAGGCTCAGGATATTTAGATCAAACCGCATATCCTATAAATAAAATATTATCTAAACTTAAAGAATATTACCAAACGAACAAACCTCTTTCCCCAGAAACTGCTGTTTTTTGTAACCAATATTTTTCTTTTTATCTTTCATGACCTATATACCTAAAAATAGAATCCTAAGTAATCTATACACTGATGGATCGGAATTTGTATATGTATCAAATCCATCACAGGAGTATATAGGATACTACCATAAATTATATACAGGGAAAACATATACAGGAAAAAATCAATATGATACTCCTATTAATGAAATTATTCCTGCAACCCCATCAAATGTAGTTGATTCTTATACAGATGTTTATATTCCTTCAATTAATAATAAAGTAACTACTATATTTAATAGCCCATTACCCATTAACACTACTTACTCATATACCGATTCTATACTGGAGTATGCTAAATTAGTTGATGACATCCAACAGCCCACGTTAAGAGAATTACCTTCGCCATATACCCCGTTTCCACAACAGGGTGACTATGATAGTGGAAGTTTTAATAGATATTTTGCAAGAAGAAATGTTGATTCATCATATATAGAAATAAATAAACTTACATATGATAATTTCTCTTCCCAATCTGTAAGAGACTATAAAAAAGCTAAATACGCTACTGATGTATACTCAGTATATTCAACGATATGGAAAATTAGTGGAAATATAGAAGCTACATATAATTCTAATTCTACATCTATAAAAGATATTCAATCTGGTAATAACATTAAAGGATTAGACGCATATTTAAAATATAATTTTTTACAATTTTATAGATATGCTCCCCAAAATGATTTGTTTGCATCTGGAGATGAGCTAATTACAGTTACTGGAGAATCATACAGTGGATATTACCATATAGAAGAAATAAAAGGACCTACTGAAGACGCAACCCCAGCTATTGGTCAAAGAAAATTACTTTATCGTAAATACTCACCACAATTTCAACAAAAGAAAACTGTTAGAAATTTGGGATTAGGATAATATTTTATTATATTAATATTGTACTAATAAATAAAGGTTATGTTTTGGTTAATAGAGACTCCAACTCAATTGGAGGCATTTTATAATAAAGGATATAGGGAAGTATTCATAGAGGTTATACCACATAACAGTAATACCCATCCTATATTAAATGATGTATCTTTAATTTACATTAAACCTATTAAAGGAAATCATGGATGCTTAATTTGTATCGATCATAGTGAAACTTTATCTTTAGATATAAATCATGTTTTTGATTTTTTAAAGAAATTAGATATCATTTATGTTCGAGACAAAAAATCTTTTTTATATTATTTTCCTATAAAGAGTGTTATTAATTTAACTAATTGTAGTTCTACCCCAATAAATGAATCTACTAAAGTTCACACATATTTTTACTCCCAATATAAAAATCGTAATAATATTAATAAAATTATCCCTGTAGTAAAACACTATGAAGCCTGCGAAAATGTGTTTAAAACAGCTACCTCAGAAACTAGAGACATATTTATGGATAAGACCATTTTAGCATTTTTCGGAATAGAAAAAAATGGTATAAAAATTAATTCTAACACATTTGATAAATTTTATGAAACAAAATCTAAGTTATATTCAATTCAAAACGACACAGTTTATACTCAATACAACCTATTTACTACAACGAGAAGACCTTCAAATAGTTTTAATGGGGTTAATTTTGCTGCTCTAAATAAAGAAAATGGCTCACGTCAAAGCTTTATACCAAAAAATCATAAGTTCACTGAGATTGACATCTCAGCCTATCATCCAACTTTGGCTGGACAACTGGTTAATTATGAATTTGACGTACCTGATATACATGCTGCTTTTGCTAGCATGTATGAGGTAGATTATAATAAAGCTAAAGAATTAACATTTAAGCAGTTATATGGAGGTGTATTTGATGAATATAAACACCTAGAGTTCTTTCAAAAAACAACAGAATTTATAAACAATAACTGGAAAACATTTAATAACTCAGGCGAAGTTATTGTGCCAATCTCAGGTTATCGTCTTACAAACCAATTACCTAATATGAACCCTCAGAAGCTGTTTAATTACATGCTTCAAAATTTAGAAACTTAGACACATGTTGAA
>Ga0181358_1001087_pt1 | contig 12527 bp, 1 predicted proteins | sample Fa13VDMM110SD_FD_130096 | JGI IMG/M metagenome (GOLD analysis project Ga0181358, IMG submission 130096) | Freshwater viral communities from Lake Michigan, USA - Fa13.VD.MM110.S.D | ecosystem: Environmental > Aquatic > Freshwater > Lake | place: USA: Michigan | collected 2013-09-24
CTGATATAGAAAATAGAAAGCAAGAAGCACTTAATAAACATTATGAAAGCCTTACTGGATTAATGTCAAAAGAAGATGCTTATAAAGGAGATGATAATGTATCAAAAGAAATCAATGCTAAATACAAAGCAGAATTAGATGCTGTAAAAGAAGTTAAACCTGCTACTAAAACTAATCCATTAGCAGATGTTGAAAGTACAACAAAGGCATTGGACGATATTTCTAATACAGATAAATGGTCTATGTTTCTAAAGAAGTATTTACCTATACTTCCATTTAATTCAAGAGAAGAAATCTCCGAAGCTTACCACAAAGCAAAAGCAGACGGATTAAACCCTGAGTTAGTACAAGCGGTAGAAGAACTTTTAACACCACAACAAGCACCTACTACAGATGCCAAAGCTGATATAGAATCTGCATATAGTTATATAACTACTCGTAAATATGAAGGAGATAGAAGAGAACAAGTAAATAAAGTTGGTGAAGATCTTGCAAAAAGATTTGTAACTACTCTTAAAGATAGAGGGTTAGTTAAGGAAGACTTTAGAATGGCACCCAGAACTGATGGATCTGTAGAAAAAGTAAAAGTGAATACAGATGCTGAAGGCAACAATCTAGGAAATGATTGGAGTACTGCTGGTAAATTTAAAGAAGAGTTTAGAAAGTTTGTTGATGCAGAACTAGCTGCTTTAGAATCTAAACAACCTGAAACTGAATTAACTATAGAAGAAAAGAAAGCTAGATTTAGAGCTAGAATAAAAAATAATAAAGACTCTGATGATCAAGGTTCTAATAGAATTTCTACTAAAACTTCTTATACTAAAGCTGATGTAGAAAAAGAAAAATCTTATCTCAAAGAGAAATTAGGAATGACAGATAGTGAAATTGAAGTTGTTGCTGGATTAATCTCTGGGAAAGCTATGGGTAGATTCTTAGCTGATGGTAGAATTCTTCTTTCAGATATTATGGAAGTAGGTACAGCTTACCACGAAGCTTTCCATAGAATATTTCAACTATATTTAACTAAGAAAGAACAACAAGATTTAATCAATGAATTCAAGTCTCAAAAAAATTGGAAGGATAAACTATTACCTCAGTACAAACATCTCCCAATTGAAAGACAAATTGAAGAAGTTATTGCAGAAGAATTTAGAGATTATGTTTTAAGCGGTGGTCAAAAGATTCCTGCAAAAGAAAAATCATTCTTTGAAAAGCTAATTGATTTTGTTAAAAAAATGTTAAGACTAAATCCTGCAACTAAGGATGAAGTATTTAGTAAAATTAATTCAGGGGCTTATAAAAATAAAGCTAGAGTTTATGAAACTGGGGTAAACTCTGATAAGATTGTTAAAGTTGCTAATATAGAATTAACTCCAACAGAAACTTCTGAGCTAATTAACTATATGAATTTCAAGTTCTTTAATAAAGTATTTAACAACAAGAGTGCTAATTCTAATAATTTCTTTAGTACTAAAATTGATGTTAAGGAAATATTTTATGGGAAAGATGGTATCTTTGAAAGCTTGATTAGCAACCTATCTGTAGCTGGTGAAGTCTATTTAGATGAAGATCTAGTAGATGAAGCTGACAGAGTTGCAGATGTTATCAATGCTTTAGAGAAAGACTTTGCTTCTCTTGTAAAAGTATTTGCTAAAAATCTAGAGTACTTTAATGTTAAAGCTAACTTTGAAGAAGAGCAAACAGATAACTTTAGTAAACCTTCTTTATCTGAAAAAGATAACAAAGTTGAACTTGAAGTATTAAATAAACAAGATGTTTTAGATAAACTAGAATTAAATACTAATGAAGATGCTCATAGAGATACTTTAAGTATTATGAGTTCTGTTGAATTTAATACTAAAGATCTAATGCCTAATAACATTAAGATGTTAATTGCATCTTTACAAGATGTTCAATATAATTCTGAAAACAAAATAGAATCTAAAAGATCTAAAGTATTTGGATTAATTCAACAAGCTAATTGGGGAGAGTCTGTTAACCTATTGCTTAACAACTTAGCTGGAACTCCTGCTGATATAAACTTGCTTTTAGATAAAGTTAGTGAACTAGCAATTAAACAACCTAGATTTTTAAGATTGATTGATTACCTTGGTGGTTACAGTCAAGATTTCAATTCTAATGACGTTAATAGATTTCTTCTTAGAACACAATTTGTATCTACATTTGCTAAAACAAAAACTAATTTCTTACTAACTCTTTTAAAAGATAATGGTGATTTCCAAGTTATTGATGCAAACTCTGAACAAATTCATAATAGAAAAATTTCAGAAGCATTATCTAATGTTAAACAAGCATTTAGTACTTTAGGAGGTACTCAGTTTCAATCTAATTTAAATGAAGCTAGATTAACTAACAACTATGCTAAAATGGTTGAGGTTTTAGGGATTGATATTAAACCTGAAGACATTACTGAAGCAGTAAAGAAAGAACTTGATAATATATATCCAATTGTAAGCAAAGCACTTGTTGATCCTGGTTTCAACATCAATAAATTTGATGAACTGTTCCAAGGTAAAGATGGTTTTAAATCTAGATTGAAAAAAATCTTTGAAGAAGCTTACAAACTAGAAGATAATGTTGAACTTCAATTAGTTAATGGTGAAGGTAAATCTGTTTATTCAATTTCATTAAACACTTACCAAACATTAATCATTGATCAAATTAACTATTGGGTTGCTAAAGGGAATTCTAGAGAACAAAGAATAGAACTACTTCAGAAAAATCTTCCTCACATTTTTAATCTAAGTACTCAGAACAGTTACTGGTTAAACAATGTTTTAGATACTGGAGCCAAACTAAACTACAATCTATCAGATGCTTTGAAAGATGAAGATGGTAATGGTGTGCATGTATCTGAACTTAAAGAAGCTGATTTAATTGCTACTACTTTTAATAATCTTTTAAGAGGCTACTATATGTCTATGAAACATTCTGATAGAAGTATGTTCCCAACTTATAGTTTCTCTAATAACTATGCTATTGTTAAAGATGGAGATCTTTTAACTAAGGGTGCTAGTGTTATGATTAACTATCTTAAAGATGAAGTTAACAAGGTTAAAAACCTTAAAGGTTCTGGAGCTGATTTAGTTAAGTACTATAAAGAAATAGCTACTGATTTCAAAAGAAATATTTTCGATGGTATTATTAGTCAAAAACAATTTATGGATTTAGTTAAATCTAAAAATCCTGATTATGAAAACGCTAGTTTAATTAAAGCCATTAGAGACTTTCTACAAAAGAAATATGAAGCTGATCTAGCTTTATTCCAAGAGAATCTACTTAACCAGGGTTATTCAAATGCTAAAGAAGGTGTTAATAAAAAACATATTGGTATTTCTCAAGATCTAATTAAAGAGTATGGAAACTTTGATGAAGCTGTAAAATTTGCTTCAATTAATTCTTTCTTAAACCACATAGAGGAAACCAAGTTATTTATTGGGGATCTAGGACAATATAAAGATGCTACTGATATTTTCAAAAGATTAAACATGCAATCATCTACAGGTAATGTATTAGCTGTTTATGATGAAATGAATGAGTTTATCTCTAAACAAAATACTAGAGATGTAGTTACAATTAATGGTGAAGAAATTGTTTACAAAGATGGTGTAGCTGATGGTCAGATTAGAGAACTAGTTGTAACAGACTTTAATGTGTTTTCTGCTGTATTTGATAATATTGAAAAAGCAATTCTACATGATTTATCTAAAAGATTGTCTCCTGAAGAAGCTAAAACTCAAGCAGAATTTTTTACAAGTTCTTATAGAAAAATGGTTGAGAATGATGGTATTTCTTATGCTAACATTTTCTCTATTAGAGAGTTTATGCTTAGAGCTGGTGAATGGTCTATTGAACATGGAAATAACTTTGAATTGCAATTAGCTTATTTAAATGGAGATATGGAAACTGTTAGAAAACTAGTAACAGTTCCTAGTAAATCTAATCCAGAAGAATATTTTAATAAAACTTTCCAAGCATTTACTTCTTTAAAACCACAGTATGTAGGTCCGAACTATCTTGTTAATAAAGATCAGTACATGCAGTTATCTCCAGAAGAAAGACATAACATTATTGCTGGTAGAAAAACAGCTTACTTCCCTTTAATGCCACTTGAAATACAAGGTACTATTTTAGATCAGATGCAGAAATTCATGATTAAAAATGGTATTGATTATATTCACATGACAGGTGCTGCTAAGTTTGGTACTAAACAAGAAAGAAGCTTCTATAAAACAGAAGGTAATAAGACTACAGGTTTCTTTGATCAAGAAATTAATCCTGATGAAATTGGAATTCTTGATTACAGATTTATGAAAAATCAAGTAGCTATTAACAATCAACCTAAAGAATATATTAGGAACTCAACTCAAGGTAGAAAGAATATTATTGAAGGTTTATATGAAAATGGATTGCCTATTGATTATTCAGGAGAAGATTGGGAAACTAAATCTGAAATTCATAAACTAGCTACTGAGTATCAAAAGATTCAATACCATTTAATTAAATCTAACATTGATGATTTGTTAACAGAACTTGATGCTGTTAAAACTGAAGATGGTGTTAGTATTAATAATGTAAATAACTTTAGAAAACTGTTAACTAAATTAGCAGAAGATAAAAACTCTTCTGAAAATGTTGTTGATGCTATTGCAGACTTTTTAGTTACAACCAAGTTTATTGAACTTCTTCCTAACTCAAGTAAAATACAGAATATTCTACACTCATTGGTTACTAACAGAGTATTAGTTGAAAAAAGACCTGGTGACATGATTCCTCAAATGGCTGTATCAGGTAGTGAAATTGGAAATAGAATTATTAATGAAAAAGGTTTCCTTGAATCTAATAAAGAAGTTTTAAATTTCTATGATGTTAAATTTGATGAAGCTGGAAATCCTATTGAAGTTACTCCTGCTGATATTAAATTACAACTTCCTCCATCATGGTTACCAATGTTGTTTGCTAAATACTCTGACAAACTAGGTGTTGATGGAAATAACATTATGGCTGTTGTAGATGCTTTTAATAAAGATATTGCTTCTGGAGAAGTTGTTGTTAAAGTTAAAGGACTTCGTATCCCTAATCAGCAATTAAGTTCCAACGATGTTTTCAAAGTTAAATCTTTTGGGTATCCATTTTTACAAGGCTTTGCTTTAGTTCCTTCAGAGATTGTTGCTAAAACTGGTGGTGACTTTGACATTGATAAAATCTCTATTTATTGGGCTAACCTTGATAAGAAAACTGGACAACCTATTAAGTATGATGAAAGTAAATCTTTAGAGGGTAATAGTATTGAAGCTATTCAAAACAGATTGTTAGAAGTTGAAGAAAAGCTTTTATTACATCCTTTACAGGTTAGAAATTTACTTTCTCCTGTAGCAGATAATGAATTAAAAGAAATTGCAGAAAAATATAATGAAAAAGAAAATCTTGAAAAAAACAAACTTTCTGATTTATTTACAATGAAATTTAACATGCAATCTACTTTAAGATTCTTAGCTGGAAAAGCAGGTGTTGGTCAAATGGCTACTTGGATTACCTTTAATGATATTGCTCAATTAAACAATCTAGAATTGAATGATACTTTCCTTGATAAAGATGGTAATACACTTAGTACTTTACTTCCTGATGAATTAGGAGTTACAGATAAATCTTTAGGGAGAATTTATGGGGTAGATAACAAATCAATTGCTAATGCTCTATCAGCAATTCTAACTTCACAAGTCGATTTAGTTAAAGATCCTTATGCTCAAAGTATTAACTTGATTAACCAAACATTAAATTCAATTGCTTATTTATTAGTTAGAGGAGTTTCTTTGGATAATGTTATTGCTTTCTTCAATCAAGATGTAATTAAGTATTATCTTAAGATGCAGAGGTTAAATGAATCTAATGTTATTAAAGCAACTGGTAGAAAGAAAATTAAAGATGGTGCTATAGTTGGTAATAATGAAGGTATGGAATTATCTAAAGATGAACTTATTAGTAAAGTTCTTAAAGAATATCCTTCACCAGAAGCTGTTAAAGCTTTGCAAGACTTTTTACAAATTATTGAACAAACTAAAGCTATGCTTAAAGTTAAAAATTATCTTTCTCCAGATACTAAGTTTATGAAAGATAAGAATTCTGTTAAGGATTATTTAGCTTTAAAAGCTGAAGTTAAGTATGAAAATATTGTTAAGAATGTAGATGCTCCTTTAGAAGCTGGTAAACTATTAGGAGGATTCTCTCAAGGTAGAGATCTATATATGGATCTATATAAGCCTTACTATATTACAGAATTAGAAGAAGTTAGACCTTACCTGGATAACTTTAAAGCAATGGTTAAACAAAATTTAATTGGGGATAAAAAAGGTAAATTTGCTAACAAAGTAGATGATGCTTTTATTAGTTATTTATTGCAGATGTACCATCCTGAACTTAAAGGTAAGTACTCTGATTTTATGAAAGGTAAGAAGTCAACAGCTAAAAAAGTACATGCTATCATTAAAAACAAAAAGCATCCTTTACATGATAATATCCTAATCAAAAACTTAACTGTACTTTTAAATAATACTAAAGGTGAAGATAATCTTAAGTTGTTTAAAACTAAGCTAATACCTTTTGAAAACAATTTAATGATTGATGCATTTAATGAGATTGCCGAACTAGATCCTTTCTTGGCTAAAGATTTAATAATCTATAATATATTCCAATCAGGTATAGCTCCATCACCTTATCAGTTACAAAAGATATTTCCTCATATTCAAAGTTTGAATTTCCAACAAAAGGATCTTCTTCAAGAAGTTGAAAACATTGTTAACAATATTAAAAACTGGGATGAAGTAATGTCTAGATTTACTCATGCGTTCCTAGCTTCTAATATGGAATATAACCCTACAAGTTCTCAGAAGTATTCTAAAAACTATAAACCATATCCTTATTATAAACAGTGGAATCCTTCTACTAAATCTTATAATCTAATATACAATGGTAAAGTGTTTAGTCCTATTGGAGATGTTAAAGGTATTGATTACTCAATAGATTTCCCTTACAGTAATGTTAAGATTGCTGAAAAAGAAGTTGAAGCTAAAAATGTAGAACAAAGTGGAAAAAGAGAATATACTCCTGAAAATATTACTGCCCTCAAACCTAATGAAGTATTTGTATTTGGAGCAAATACAGCAGGAGGTCATGGTGGAGGTACAGCAGGATTAGCTCAAAGAGGTACTACTTCATCTAATTATACCGCATTACCTATAGGTACTAAAGGCAAGTGGTCTGAATATGGAGTTGTAGATAAATTAATGCAAGGTACAGAAGGTAAATCTTTTGGTGTTGTAACTAAATCGGCTAGTATTTCAGGTACTTCTTTAAATATAGGTTCTAAAAGAAGTGTGCCTTTAAGTAGAATAGAACAATCTATAAATGCTTTAATTAAAACTGCTAATGAAAACCCTAATTTAAAATTTTTAGTTACAAAATTTGGTACTAATATGGCTGGATTTTCTATACAAGAAATGAAATCTTTATTAGAAAATAAAACTTTACCTGATAATATAATTTTACCTAAAGAATTTGAAGTCAGAGAAAAAAATGATTCTAGATATTCTGCTGAATTACAACAGGAGATGAATGATTATTACAAAATGCTTCCTGAAAATAAGAAAGCTGAATTTGTTGAAAAAATTAATAACTTTGTAAATGAGAATGGTGGACTAATAGATACCAAAGAAAAAGAAGAAAAACTAAGAGATATAATTTGTAAATTCTGATGAAGTGTCCTAATAAAAAATCTGAACAATATAAAGAATTACTTGAAGTAGCTAATGGTAATGAGCTATTAGCCAACCATATGTGGTATACTTTAGATAGACTAAAAGATGAAGGTTATGTTGCTAGTAATAGATTTCAATTAACTAATGGTAAATATGCTTATAAGATTCCTAAGATACTTACTGAAAGATCATTAGCTCAAAATCCTGCTGGTTGGGATAAAAACTATGGTAAAAAAGAACACCTTCAAAGAGTGTTAGATGATAATAATGTTGATTGGATTTCTGTTGTAGAAACTGATAAAGCTTTTCTCCTTAAATTATCTACCCCAGAATTACAAACTCCTTTACAACAAACTAAAGTTTTTGATATAGCATCTACTGTTGATAATATGGCTCAGCTAATGTTTGAAGAAGATTATAATCTTTCTCAACAAGCTTTAGATGAACAGGCTTCAGCTGAAGATAAAAACTTAAAATTAAAATCTGAAAATGTTATTGGTCCAACAGATAAAATTATTTGGGGACATCCTACTATAGGTAAAAGTTATCTTAAAAAGCAAGGAGAAAATAGATTTATTTCTTTAGATGATGACTATGCTACAGAAATAAATAATAAAGTAAAAGAAATAGCTGATAAATATAATGTAACAACTTATCAAGTTAAAGATGGTGGTACTCAAAAATGGAATAATGAGTATAATCAAATGATGCAAGAAATGTTTAATGTTGCAAAACAAAGAGCTATTTCTGAAAACAAAACTTTATTTACTTCTAATACTAATTTATTAAGAAATAATGCAGAGTCTTTTGATAAAGTTATAAATCTTACAGATGTAGAATTTGAAAAAAGAATACAAGAAAGAGGAGCTAAGTATGATATTAAAGAATGGAAGTCTCAGATCAATGATGCTATTTCTAAAATACCTGCAAGTAAAGTAATAAATACTAATAAATACCTTTCTGATTTATTAGTAACACCAGGAACACAATTAGAATTATTTACTGAAGATATTTTTAACAGTTTGAATAGTAAGACTAACGAACCTATTAATGAAAAACTTGAAGAATTGTTGGTTAATTATTTGAAACCTTTTAATGTTAAATATAAAAATATAAAAGAATTGCAAGAAAGATATTCTGTTAATTCACTTGGGGCTGTAGATATTATTCAAAAAATAATTTACTTGTCAGATAACAGAGATATTAATACTTTTCCTGAAGAATTTTCACATGTTTTAGTAATGTTAATGGGAGAAGAAAATGAAACCATTAGTAATTTACTTAATACTATAGAATCTTGGAGCCAATATGAATCTATAAAAAACCAATATTATGATAAATATGGTAAAAATATTAAGAAAATAAAAGTAGAAGCCATAGGTCAGCTTATAGGAAAAGCAATTGTAAACAATTTTAAATCTCAAGATAAAGTAGAACAAGGTTTGTTTTCAAAAATTCTAGATGCTATCAAATCTTTATTTACAAAAATATCTAAAACAGATAAGTTACTATATGATATAGCTGATAAAATAGCTTTGGATATAATAAAAGGAAAAACTTTAGTTCAGATTCCTGAATTAAATGGTAGACAACCTATTAAATATGACCAGGCTGTTGGTGATAATAAACTGGCTAAAGAAATCATTGAAAAATATACAACTGAATTTCCATTTAAATTAACAGGTTCATTAGCTATATCAAAACAACAAGATATTTTCAGAAAAAAAGAAGAGCCTATACACGATTTAGATTTTAGAATTCCTTTTGAATATACTAGAAATAATACTACTAAAGATTTCTTAAATCAATTTAATCAACCTAATATTGAAATGGCGCATTTTGGTTGGGGTAAAAATGATTATAATACATATTCATTTTTTATGGTTCCTGAAGGATATACAATTGATAAAAGTAAAACAATAAGAGCAAATGATGGTTGGGTAAAAAATCCTTATTTAGATATAACTGTCTATGATTCTAATATGAAAGAAGTTAACCCTCTTGATTTAGTTAAAAATAAACTATTAATAGGAGTAGATTTTTTCTATCCTTTTACAACTGATAATGAAATTGATATAGATTTTTATGTTTCTGCCAGAGATGTTTATAAAGGAAAATTATCTTTATCTGAATTTCAAGAATCTTCAGAAGTATTTTTTCAAAGATTAAAAGATCAAAATGATTATATTATAAGTGATTTTACTAATTCAGTAGATACTAATTACAAAGATTTGTACTTTAGTGAAGAATCTTTTAATGAAAAATTTCCTAACTTTGCAGAACTTCAGCCTTTTGAGAAAAAGATTATCAATGACAATAAGGATGAAGAACTAGATATACAATGTAAACTATGATATGTGATGTAAAAACCCCTTTATCTCAAGTAGCAGATGCTATTATAAAAGGTAGAGTAGAAGAACTAGCTTCTGGTAAAGCTGATAATCAACAAGAGATTTTAAACAGGTTTCAATTATTTCAAAACTCTTTTGAAGTTAGATGGAAAGATGAATCTTTACTTAGAGATAAAAGAATACCTACTTTAAATGGTAAAGTTAGGGTTTATGGTGTTAAAGGTCAGGATGCTGATATTGAAAAATCATTTACTCTAGAAGGTAAAATGAATTTTGAAGCATTAAAAGGTAAAGAAAAAGCTAAAGAGATTTCTGAAGCTGAAGAATCTATCCTTAAAAAAGATACTGGTACTGCTGTACACTCAGTAATGGAGCAGCTAACTAAGTATTTTATTGCTAATGAGTATAAAGATAAAGTGTTGACAACTGATGCAGGAGCAGCTTTATCATTAGCAGAAATCAAAAAGATTATTAATCTTTCAGATAGAGATTTTAAAGTATTGTTTGATACTGCTAAACAGTTTATAACGGATGCTATTGAAACTCAAAATAAAATTGATCCTACTCAAAAACCTATAATAGTTGCTGAACAAATAGTTGGGGTTTCTGACCTAATGGGTACAGCAGATTTAATTATTGTTTATAGTGATAAAAGTGCTGACCATTTTGACTACAAAACTATTGTCCCTAAAAAAGAATACAGTGAATTTGACAAAGCTAGTAAAAAGTTTAAAGTTAATTCAATGTCCTGGATTCCATTTTACAAATATACAGACTGGAATTTACAGCTCCCTAAAACTACAGCTTCATTGTTAAAGACTATGGGGGTTACTACAGTTAGAAAAAGTAGAGTAATCCCTATTCAAGTTAATTTAAAAGTAGTTGATGGTAAATTAACTAATGAAATTAGACAAATTGAAACCTTTGCTACAGCTAAAGACTTTTTAGATCCTATTGCTATTCAAGAGAAAGCTTCTACACCTACTCTTGAATTACAGTTACAAAAACTTAATAGAATTAAACTATCTTTAATTAAAGACCTTGAAGCTATTAGAGGTACTTCCCCTAAAAAGGAAGCTATCAAAGAACATATAAATAGATTAACAATATCTATCAATAAGCTTCAAGTTAAAGAAGACAATACTTGGTTAATCAATGACTATGAGAGATTGGTTAAAAGATATGGGGAATTGACTGATGGTATTTTTACTAATCTATCTGATATTACAAATGAATCTTCTGAAGATAAATACTTAAATAAAGAAGAACATAGACAATTAATTTTAGAACTAGAAGCTTTTTCTGGGGTATTAGCTGCCACTAAAGATTATTATTTTAAACTAGGGTTACCTGAAGAAGAAATTAAAAAATGGGAGAGTAGACGAGTTAAACTACAGGCTAATGTTTTAACAATGGTTTCTTCTTTAAAAGATAGTTTGTTATCTAGACAATCATTTAATGTAACTAACTTAGAAGAAATAGAGAATGCTAGTGACGTATCTTTTTTAAATAAGTTGTTTGATACTTTTTCAGAAATCAATCATCCTGTTTTCAAAGAAGCTTTCTTTTTAATTTCTAAATATCAAAATGAAAAAAGACTGGCTTTACAAACTTTCAAAAATAAACTTAATGGTGTAGCTAAAGAACTTGAAGATTATTCTAAAGCATCAGGGTTGGGATTATTTGGAGCTTACAATAAGCTTATTAATAGAACTACAGGAAATCTTCATGGGAAGTACACAAAAGAATTCTATGAAGGTCTAAAAAAAAATCAAGAAGATTCCAACAAGGTTGAACTAGAAAAGACTTTTGAACTTAAAGAGGATGCTCAGGAAAAATATGATGCTTATGTAAAAAGAGTTACTGATATAGCAGGTTGGGATCTATCTAATATAGAAGATAAAAAGAAGTATGATACATTCAAACAAAACAATTCTTTAGAGTCTTTCTTATTTAGTAGTAGAGATATATGGAAGTATTATAAAATTAAACCATCTGCTGAAAATAATTTGTTTTCAGAAGAGTATAAAACTATTAAGAATACTCCAGCATTAAACAACTATTATAATTTCTGGAATGAAACTATGTCTGAATTTAGAGGTAAAATGGGTTTCAATGCATACTCAGATTTACCTGCTAATTTTATTCCTAATTTCAGAGCAGAAATGGTAGAAACATTGTTTAGAGATAATACTTTAAACTTATGGGAAAACATAGTTGATATGTTTAAAGTTAGAGAAGATGATTTTTCTTTTGGTACAGAAACTTATAAAGGTAAAATGGATATTGTTACAGGAGAAGTTCTCCCTGAAATCCCTAAATGGGGAATGACAGCTATCTACAATAAAGATGGAGTACTAGACAACAATCTTAAGTCTTATGATTTAACTAAAGTACTTTA